>OGLB01000643.1_pt1 | contig 17460 bp, 15 predicted proteins | sample 1572551 | NCBI WGS metagenome assembly OGLB01 (sample SAMEA2582003, study PRJEB24529) | metagenome | biome: Human gut stool | place: China | collected 2011
TTCAGAAATATCTGGAAGAGAATGGATATGAAATCACCAGTAGCGAATTTGTCCGTATTCCGAACGATGTGAAAGAAGTGACTCCCGAGCAGCGTGAATCGATTGAAAAATTGATTGAAAAGTTGGAAGAGGACGAAGACGTTCAGAATGTGTTCCACAATATGAAGGAAGACGAAAACGGAGACGAAGAATAAGTTCGTATTTGTTATAGAATAAAAAAGAGAGTACAAGGACTATAACCTTGTACTCTCTTTTTTATTCTATATCAGTATTTATATCAAAAAATCTTCTTTTCTTTGCTGTACTTTATTTCAATACAAATACATTTTTTAGTGGTTATGAAAGGTTTTAGAACTCTACTTTGTGTTATTTCGTTAGCCTTATCAGGCGTAATTGTGAGTGATGTTATGGCCCAGAAAGAATTGGGTGTGTTTAATTCTTTGGCAGTAGGTGTGGGCGTCGGTACTACCGGTATCGGCGTGAATGTGGCAACTCCCATCACATCTCACTTTGATTTACGTGGTGGTTTTTCCATTATGCCAAATTTCAGCATGAGTACGGATGTAGATGTTGATGTGGAGGCTATGGAAGGCGTGAGTGTTCCCTCTACGATTGGTATGGAGGGAAGTATCAAGCGTGTTTCCGGCGAATTACTTGTGAATTATTATCCGTTTAAAAAAAGTTCTTTCTTTTTGACTGCTGGTGCTTACTTTGGCGGGGGAACTTTATTAAAAATAAATGGGCATAGTGATGAATTGAAGGAATTGGTAGCCGAAGCCGGTAAGGCCGGTGTTGTTATCGGCGATTATACGATTCCGGTAGACAAAAACGGTAATGTGTCAGGTGGCTTGAAAGTTTCGAATTTCCGTCCGTATGTGGGTTTGGGGTTCGGCCGTGCCGTACCGAAGAAACGGCTTGGTGTAATGTTCGAGCTAGGAGTCCAGTTCCACGGCAAACCGGATGTTTATACGGACTATGGTAATGTCAACAATTTGTTGGATGAAGTCGATCCGGACGATACGTTTTCGAAAATCATGGATAAGCTCACTGTTTATCCGGTTATGAAGATACGTCTGTGTGGACGGATTTTCTAATCGTACGTAAATATATATTAAATGAAAGCCTGGCTGTGGGGAGTCAGGCTTTCATTTTTACTATAAATAAGACTGGGTTGTCTTTGTTTGTCAGGTCAGGAAAAGAGTAGGCAAGTTCTTTGCCGCTTTTATAATAACAGTAGGTGTTGCTTTGAAGGTCTATGGATTGAAGTTCGAGAATCTTGCCTGTCTTGTAAAAGTTGTCATCCAATCCTCCTTGCACGTGATAGGCTTTTGTTCTTCGTTGGTCGTAACAAAATGTATAGCTACGTTCCGGTAGAGTAGGATCGTAGTGTGTTGAGATTAAAAAACGTGTCCCGATCTGTAAAGGGAGAATTTTTGCGTAGTCCTCAGTGATGGTCAACTGGTTGCTATTGATGAGATAGAGCGTGTCGTTTAAGATATGGGCTGGCTGTAAGGATGGCGCTTGTACATAAACGTGCCCGTCCTTGACGGCTATTTCGGTACCTGTCTTGTAATTGATATCCATTCTTCCCAAATCGGCAACATCCAGTTTGCGCTTCCCGACTTCATTAAAGTAGAGATCAAATTTATAGAGCCATTGTTCGATTGACGGAGCTTGCTTGTTTTCTGAACTAACCAAGTCTATTGTTGTCCACAGATGGTTGTTATAATAAGCCATATGCCCGAAAGTTTTCCATGAAGCATCTTGAGGGAGGATACTCTGAAAAAGGAGTTGCCCGTCGTAATCATAATAGTATACCTCATGTCCGGTGCCGATCACGACCAGCCGGTCGTGGACAGGATCGACCGCATAGTCAACCAGTTCGACTGGCTGTCTCGTTCCTGGCAGATGTGCCGTTATTTGTCCGAGAAATTGGCCGGAACTGTTGAAATGATAAAGTTGACGATCGCTGACAAGGAAGATGTCTTCCCGGTCGCGCTTGATCATTTTAATCTTGTTCAAAGAACAATGTCCGTTTGTTTTCAAAGGGATGGCGATCACCTCCTCGGCGACATCGGACAGACTTCCTTCCGGTTGACATTGAGGCAGATCGGTAGTATGGATCACTTGATATCCGATCCAGCCGTATAAGGCTATCAGACATATGAATAAAAGATTAAAGGTTTTTCTCATTTCATTTCTAATTAAAAAATTCCTTTGTATAAACGGACGATACTGTCGGTTTATTGCAAGGATCTCTTAATCCTGCAAGAAAATCCAGTTGTTTTCGGAGGAGATATCTTCTCTGTACCGGAATCCTTCCCAAGTAAAATCTTTTAATGCATCCGGATTGGTAATCCGGTTTTTAACGATGTAACGGGTCATTTGTCCACGTGCCATCTTGGCGTAGATTACGATTGTTTCGGCTTTCCCGTTTTTCCAGACTTTAAAATCCGGTGTTATTACACGGACAGATTGTTCTACCTTTTTCCAGTCGAATGATGGTTGTAGGTCCATGCTCCCCAGGTTGATCAGCAGGTTATCGTCGGCTTTCACTTCTTCAATAAGCGGTTCGGTTTGACGGGCACGCCAGTAAATATACATATTCCCTTCTCCTAATTCGGGCAGTTTCACATCATATTCCATCCGGTAAGGTTTGATCAGGTCCAGCGGGCGAAGGAGACCATAACAAATGGAAATGAGCCGCAAATGATCCTGGGCAAAGCGGAAGTCCGCCTCTGTAAAATCTTTGGGATTGATATTCTTGAATACGACACCCGTATAAGCCAACAAAGCTTGTAGCGGTTCTTCTTCTGCAGAATGGAAATTCTGAAAACGGTGGTAACTTTCCATCATCAGCTTGGGACTGAGCTTTAACATCCTGCCTAATTCTTCGGCGGGATATTGAGCCATGTGCAATGCGATCTCGATTGCTTCCTGGTTGAATCGGGGCGTTGTACCTGCAGGCGCTTTTATTTTGGATGTTCCAGCCATTGTCTTGGCTGGAGATAAGATGATATGCATATTTGTGAATATATTGTTTTTATTATGTAAATATCTCGTCATTTATATCCGGTGCATAAATAAAAGTCGGATATCCCGCACCCATTTCCTGATATAACTGCCTGATATCACGATGCAGACTGCTGATAGCACTACTACTATTCCTCCGATCTGCATCGGTTGCAGATGCTCGCCTAAGAAAAGGACGCCCATGCATACGGCGGTAAGCGGCTCCATGCATCCCAAGATCGCAGTCGTTGTCGAACCTATATAACGAATGGCCAGTATCAGTGTAAGGTCGGATACCAACGTCGGGAGGAAAGCAACCATCAGCACGTCTATCGTTGTGGCCAGATTCGGCATCGGGTCGGGAAAATCTCCTTTTATCGCCAGATTTACCAGAAAGCCAATCGCTCCGGAAAGCAGAATATAGAAAGTGGCTTTCAAGCTGTCGAGCCTGGCGATCCGGCTTCGGTTCATACCTACGATGTAGGCTGCATAGGCAATCACTGTAGCCAATACCAACATTAATCCTTTTATATTGATAGAACCTCCCGGCGTATTTCCTCCGCTCAACATATAGACACCGCTTACCGCCATCGCCATTGCCAGCAGTATCGGCATTGTCAGCTTGTCCTTGTAAAATACAAACATGATCAGGCTGACTACCACCGGATAAAGGAAATGGATCGTTGTCGCCACCCCGCTCGGAATATAAAGATAAGCCTCCGTCAGCCAAAGCGCCGTGATGGCATAAAGTGTACCTAAAATAAAAGCGATCCCGAATTCGCTTTTCTGTATATCGAACGGAATCTTTTTCACCCACATCAGTACGGCAACCAGTACGGATGCTAAGGAAAAACGGTAGAACAGCAACGAATCCAAACCTACGCCGTTTTCAAGCGCCGGAATGGAAAAAAGAGGAATCAATCCGAATGTGGCGGATGCGATAAGTCCGTACAAAAATCCTTTTACCTTCATGTAAATTCACTGTCTGTTGAAATGAGGGGACAAAAGTAGCAAATCTTTCTGAACCTTTTCTAATGAAATGGGAATCATGCTTTGCTATTCTTTTCGATTAATTTTGTATGTTTACGGCGTATTAGAAAATGATGGACAGCTAATTATGTCCGGGAGCATGATGAATAACCCTTGTTTAGGGTGTGTGGAAATTAATACAAACTTTATATTATATGAAAATCGGAATCGGTATTTTACTATTATTCTTTGTTACCTCTTTGCAGGCACAGAACATAATAGGAAAGGTCATAGACAATAAAAAACAACCGGTAGATGGTGCAACCATCGTTTTGCAGGCAATAGATTCTACTTATATAAACGCTTCTATTTCAAATGTAGACGGAACTTTTGTGTTGGATAGCCAGCCTGAAGAATACCGTTTGATCGTGCAGCATCTCTTGTACAGGACTAAGGAAATCGAGGGAAAGGGTAGAGATGTCGGTGTCATTCAACTTGATCCGCAGGATTATGCTTTGGATGAGGTCGTGGTAAAAGCGGAGCGTCCTTTTGTGAAGGTGGAAGAAGGGCGTTTGGGATATGATCTGTCCGTTCTTGCCGGCGACGGGGTGGTGAACAATGCATACGAGGCTCTGACTAAACTCCCCGGTGTAAAAGAGACTAAAGGCGCACTCACTTTGGCAGGTACGGGAAATTTGACGGTCGTCTTGAATGGAAAACCGACAACAATGGACGCCGGACAACTTGAGACGCTTTTGCGCAATACTCCGTTGGATAGAGTGGAAAAGGCGGATGTACAGGGCGCCTCCCGAATATCATGTAAGATAATTTGGATGATGAAGATCATTTTAATCTCGCTTATACCAGCAGTTTTACACCTGAGCAGCATAGCAATAGCCTGACTTCCGGTAATTATCAGGCAAGCAATGTTGACAAATATGTCGAAACCCGTATGCACAATGTCACTTTGCAATATCATTCCGGATCTGGATTTGATGTCGGCGGAGATTACACGCATTATACGTCAGATAATAACCAAACTTTGTTTGCGGATTATGCGGATGGTGCTCAAAGCGGTTTCTCTATAATCGGTGGTCAAAAGATAGACCGTTATTCTATTTATGTTGACCGGAAGCGTTCTTTGGCTAAAGAATGGGATTTGGGGTACGGTATGTCTTACCGATTTGCAAAAGACCGTGACTTTCAGACCTATGATAAGGTTACAGGTGATATCCCGACCGAAAATACGGATTCCCGGCTTCGTGAGCAGACTGCCAATGTCTATGTTTCCTTGAGCAAGAACTATGCGACTGGTACATCGGTTTCTATCTCTGCTACAGGTGAATATTATACCATCGGCAATTATCGTAAGTGGGCTGTCTATCCGCAAGCATCTTTGACGTATGTAAAATCTTCCGAACATTTATTCCAGTTTTCGTTATCGACGGATAAGACTTATCCGGGGTATTGGGATATGCAGTCTTCCGTCAGTCATCTGAACGGATATACCGAGCTTTGGGGGACGCCGGGATTGAAACCTTCGACAGCCTATAATTTGAACGGCAATTATATATGGAAGCAAAAGTATATTTTCGGTCTGTTCTTCATGCATACGTCTGACTTTTTCGTACAGACGGGCTATCAATCGACTGACCGTTTGGCATTGATTTATAAGAATACGAACTGGAACTATATGCAGATGTGGGGGACAAACGTCATCTTACCCTTTAAAGCCGGAAATTGGCTGGATTCACGACTTACTTTGGTAGGTATGCAAGTTCACCAGCGTTGCGATGACTTTTTTGATATCCCGTTTAACCGGAGGAAATGGATGTTCAACAGTTCGCTGGATAACACGTTTAAGGTAGGTAAGAATCTGGCTTTCGAATTGATAGGTAGTATACAAACCCCGATGATCCAGGGGACTTTTGACATTGAAACAGTCTATAACCTCACTGCCGGATTGAAATGGAGTTTTGCTAGCGATAGGATAAATCTGTCTGCTCGTTGCAGTGATCTTTTCAACTCGGGCATGCCCAATTTGAAAGTTCGTTTTAATGGGCAACACTTGGATATGAACAACGATTTTTATTCGCGCTCTTTTACCATACATTTCAGCTACCGCTTCGGTGGATATAAGAAGAAAGAAGCCGGGAAGATTGATACCTCAAGGTTCGGACATTAGCATGAGCCCTGTTTATCTTTTAGGGTTGTGTGTCGAATGTACTTGTTTCCGTCTTTATGGATAGCATACTGGACAAGTTACAATTTGTCCAGTATGCTATTTATTTTTTGTAAATTATTTCTACATGAGACAATTTGCCGGGAAGGCATTTCATTTCCTATCAGACCGTATATTCCATGCAACAGAGGTTTTACCCGGAGAGCGAGCCGTTCGCCCTCTTCTGTCAGGTAAATTTGTTTGTTACGCCGGTCCGTCGGGTTTCCTCGACGTTCTACCCAGCCTTTCTTTTCCAGATTATTGATAAGATTGGTCAAGCAAGCTTTGTCTTTAGCTGTCTGTTCTGCCAGATATTGCTGGCTGACTCCGGGTTTCTTCCATAAACGATGCATCACCTGGAGCATCTCGAATGTCATGTCGACATTATTGGTTCTCAATACTCTTTGTATGGTCTGGCGAAAGGTCATTCGCGTTTTCAGAATTTGGAGTATTAGTTCGTGTGCCGTTTCGTTATTTGCCATTGCTGTTTACTTTTACGGCACAAAAATAGTGAATATCCTTGAGATATCGGTTAAATGTTTGATTGTCGATTAAAGAATGCGCCGTTCCAATTCGTCCAACATATTCACGCGTTCCAAAGAAAATGTGTTGTCGTGCGTTTGTATATATTCCAAGATTGTCTTGGCTTTTTGCAACATCGCCTGCTCCTCGTCGGGATAGAGATAACTTTCTTCGATCAGGGTCTTGACGGCTATCTCAAGACGGAGGATTCCGCCGTTGTCATCACTGTCGAGTCGACGGACAAGCTCTTCGGGCTGGGCCGTCATAAGGGTAGGACGGTCCAGTTTGAGGGAACTGTATATGGTTTGGATCAACTCTGGAGTATGGCGAGCCGCATTTGTGTTGCGATTCATAATGATCTGAAGGACTACTTTAGCAAGTTCTTCGATCTGTATCATGATGAAGTCTCTCTTAAGCATAAGAAATATTAGCTTTGAAAATTGTCAATTGTCAATTGAATAATGCGGATATCCTTTTTAGGGCGGTCATATTCGTCGCGAGGTTGTCCGGCGATGATATCGAGCACATCGAATCCTTCAATGAGTTCGCCATATACGGTATAGTTGCCGTCCAGATGGTGACAACCGCCTTCTGTGGTGTAGGCTTTTCGTTGTTCTTTGGTGAACAGCAGATGTCCGGGTGTAGCACGTATCATTGAGTCTACTTGGGCGTTGATTTTACGCAGACGTTTTTGGTATTCGCGTTTATTGCTGGCTTTCTGCATACGTAGTTCGGCGCGGACGGGATAGAAGAATTTCTGCATAGCCTTCTCCTTGATATCCTGGTTGGCAATCATTTCCAGCGTGTCCAGTTCACCGCTGGTATAGACTTTTCCTTGTACGATATAGAATTGCGACATATCCGATTTCTTTTGCGGGTTGATGTCGTCGTTCTGGCGAGGAGCAGCCAACGCGCCCCGTTTGTTGAAATGGTGAGGCCGTATCTCCGGCATGATCTCCGAATTTCGGTCTCCGAAACCACAGCGGGCACCGGCGGGAGCATTGCGCGAATCAGGAGCACCGCCCTGTATCATAAATTCAGGGAGTACGCGTGTGAACAGCGTTCCGTTGTATTCGCCCCGTTTGGCACGTTCAATAAAGGTGCGGACGTGGTTAGGGACATCGTCATATAGTTTTGCTTTTAGGGTTCCGACGCTCGTGTTGATGGTGACTATTTTCGCAGGAACCTGTTCAGATGCAGATATTACGGTGTCCGCATCGCCCTGTCCGAAGACAGGAGAGAGGCAGGCCAACAAGCCTAATAAGATACAATAGCTCTTTTTCATCTTTTAAAATATTTGGTGGGTAAAGATAGTATTTATGTTGTTAAACACAAAGTAAATGGCTACCTTTGCAACCTTTAAGGCAAATTTAAGATTATAACTACACGTATTATTATGAATTGGATTAATGATTTGTTATGGGGCGAGGGCATTGGCCACTCCATACTTCTGCTTTCCTTTGTGATCGCTGCAGGCATACAATTAGGCAAGATCAAAGTCTTCGGCGTATCTTTGGGAATTACTCTTGTGTTGTTTGTGGGGATCATTTTAGGACATTTCGGTTTTACGATCAACCACAACGTGATTCACTTTTTTAAAGAGTTCGGATTGATACTTTTTGTCTATTCTGTAGGTATGCAGGTCGGACCGGGTTTCTTTTCTTCTTTCAAACAAGGAGGGATTACGCTGAATATGCTGGCGTGCGGTATTGTGTTCTTAGGTGTCTTGACGGCTGTCATTCTGCATTATGCGACCGGTATTCCGATGCCGACAATGGTCGGAATCTTGTCGGGTGCGGTAACGAATACACCGGGATTGGGGGCTGCCCAGCAAGCATTTTCCGATATGCACGGAGTGTCTGACAATACGATTGCTTTGGGATATGCTGTCGCTTACCCTTTAGGGGTGATCGGTATTATCTTGTCTATTATCTTGATTAAGTATATTTTCCGTGTAAGTTTCGATAAGGAGAACGAGCAGTTGAACAGCGAAGATTCTTCTCATACCAATGAGGCCAAGCCGATCTCGTTGATCGTGAAGAATCCCGCTATCTTCAATAAGACGGTTGCCGAATTATCGAACCTGCTGGAACATCGTGATTTTGTTATTTCCCGTGTCTGGCGTGATAGTAACAAGCAGATCGAAATAGCTTCGGCCAATACCGTATTGCAGGAAAACGACAAGGTTTTTGTTATCACGACTGAGACGGATGCCGAGACGATCAAGACCTTTATCGGAGAAGAGATCGATATGGAACGTAAACAGTGGATCCGTATGGAAAGCCAATTTATCAACCGCCGTATCCTGATCACGAAACCGGAGTTGAACGGTAAGCGTCTGGGACAATTGAAATTGCGGAAATTATATGGTATCAATATCACCCGTATCAATCGTGCTGGTGTCGATCTTGTTGCCAAACCTGGGTTGACTTTGCAGGTAGGCGACCGTGTGAACGTAGTCGGTACCGAAACAGCGGTCTCCAATGTGGAAAAGGTTTTGGGTAATTCGATGAAGCGTTTGAATGAGCCTAACCTGATCCCTATTTTTATCGGCATCGCTTTGGGTATTATTCTGGGTAGTATCCCATTCACTGTCCCGGGAATCCCGCAACCGATCAAACTAGGTCTGGCGGGTGGTCCGCTGGTGGTTTCTATTCTATTGAGCCGCTTCGGATATCGTTACAAGTTGGTTACTTATACGACACAGAGTGCCAACCTGATGCTGAGGGAGATCGGTATAACCATGTTCCTTGCCTGTGTCGGATTGAGTGCCGGAGACGGATTCGTGGATACGATTGTCAATAAAGGGGGATTTGCCTGGATCGGTTACGGCTTCATCATTACGTTTGTGCCGCTGATGATCATTGGTTGTATCGGCCGTTATTTCTGCAAGGTCAATTACTTTACGCTTATGGGGCTCATTGCCGGTAGTACGACTGATCCGCCTGCATTGGCCTATTCGAATGCGACAGCCGGAAACGACGCTCCGTCGGTTGGGTATGCGACTGTCTATCCGTTGACTATGTTTCTCCGGGTATTGACGGCACAGTTGTTGATTCTGTTCTTCGCGTAATCGTACTAATTAATATTATGAAAACGGGGGCTTGTATTTCTATATATGCAGGCCCCCGTTTCATGATGTGCCAGTCTTCTTTTATAGAAACGTGGCCTCTTCTTTCATACATATGAAATCCGGATTACTTTTTTGTATGTTCTGTTGCTGTCGGAATTTGCTCTGTGGTTACCGGTGTTTGCTGTGTGCTGTCTGGTACGGTGGGGCGCAGGGGGATCAGAGGATATTTCTTCCGTCGCCGGAAAATATCGGAGAAGCGGGTAAAGTCTTTCTTATACATGATACCTACGCCCTGTGTTGTCAGGGCTTGTTTTAGAATCATATACATGTCGTTGGCATGGTTGTAGGCTTTCAGGCGGATATCGCCGCTGGGCGTCAGCAGATATTCGAGGTCGAATTCACCGATGAAGGCATTCTTCTGATTGTTGATCGTACTGTTTTTGTACCCGAAGTTTCCGTTGAATATGAGGCGGTTGTTTAGTAATTGGCTGGACAGCAGCATTTCTACTTCCGTATCTTCGATACCGTCCTGGCTGGTCCGGATATTTGTACCGAGTTGCACTTTGTCGGTGAAGCTATTCATGATACTGGATATTTGGGAAGAAAGGGCGGATGAGGCCACTGCGCTGAAATCGTTCGATTTATATTGCGCATTGTATTCCGGCGTATAGAATTTGTTCAGAACCAGCAGATAGATAATTTGCCGGGTCATCATGTCTTCTGTATCAACCAGACTTTTGACCTGCCGTTGGAGCTCTTCGTTGGAGCTCGGCAGTTCGAGGTCGAACGAAATGGTTGGGTTCCTCAGCACACCGTCTAATTTCAATACGCAATTGACCGGCGTATTGCGTCGGGAGCTTTCGTACGTCAGACTGGGATCCAGGTCTTGTATGTTGGCTGTTACGTTATAGATGGCATTTACATTCATCGTTGCCTCGAAGGGATCTCCCCGGAAGTTGATAATACTGCCATCCCGTATCTTGAAGTTTTTATGGATGAGTTGTTGTAGGCTGAAATTATAGTTTCCTTGTACGATCCCGATGTTTCCATACATGCGCAAGTCGGTTTTCGTCCCGTACTGTATCTGGAGGCTTCCGTTGCAGTTACCTGTTATTTTATCGCCTGCGACCGGATCCATAATCAGCTCTATATCGGCATCCGGTGTGATGTCGAGAAGGAAGTTCATGCGCAATTCCGCCCCTTCGTCTTCGTTTTTGAAGATAAGAGGTTTAATGGAATCGACCGGTTTGGTAAGTGCCATTTCCCGCAATTCTTTTTTATTCACGAAAGTGATGAAATCATATTCTGCCGCGGAAGAGTTGTTCATGAAGTCGAGTTTGACGGATGTCTTGGGATCACTTCGCATATTGATATCGAAGTTGATCAATTGCCCGTTCCCTTTTATGGAGGCTGTTCCGGTTCCGAAAACGGTTCCGAATATCAGCGGATTCTGCTTTTGAGGCGCATCGAATACCAACATATTGTTTGTCTGGACTCCTACATCGAAGCTGACATCTTTGAAATGTTTGTGATTGACGGTCAGATTAACCTTTGCCGAGTTGCCGAATTTGTCATGCACCGTTACGTTGCGTCCGATGATCGCCCCCGGTGTCAGATGGATGGAGTCGGAGAAAGTGTAGTAGGTGTTCAGATATTCGATACCCAGCCCACCATCGAGAACAAAGGCGTCCCCCTCTACATTCAACGCCTTGAACGGCCCGTGCAGATGGATATTCCCGAAGCCCCGTCCTTGCATGTTCTTAGCGATATTTTCGACGAAAGGATGCAGGAAAGCCAAGTTCAGGTCGTTTGCCCCGAAGAAGAGGGAAAGGCCTGCGTTTTTGCCGACCGGATAGACATAGCCGCTCACATCAGTCCAAGTCGTATCGTTCTTGTAGATGCTGCCTAACATCAGAATGCCTTTTTGCTGGTCGTCCCATTCGCTAAAAAGGTTGAGGCGTCCTAATTGTACTTGGTTGAACGAGAAGTTTTGTACTTCGAGATCGGTGTTTAGCATCCGACTGCCGTAGAGGTCGGTAATGTTGAAGGTTCCGGTAGCCTTTCCGGCAAATTGAAGTACTGGGATATTCAGAATGTCAAAGATATAGCTCAGTTCTACTTGTTTCAGATCCAGTAACAGTGTATCGGCCGGATCTTTTGAAACTGTTCCTTCCATGTGGAGATATTCGGTGCCGTTGGAGACGGAAAAGTCTTGTATCCCAATCTTGCCGTCTGCAATGGTGATAGTAGACGGGGCTATGTGCCAGGTGGAATCGTTCAGGATCAGCGGACTCTTGTTCAGTGAGATTTCCGTACGCAGTTTGGCCGGCCCTTTTTCCTGTTCTTCCTCGATGAAGAGTGTGGAGGCGGAGAGGTCTGCTTTAAACAAGCGTTCTTTGTTGTTGGCCCAGCTGATCTGCGTCTGTATCCGGTTGTCTTTGGCATCGGCTTTCAGGTCCATATAGTTGCGCAATCCTTTGGCATTGTAGTTGGTTGCCTTGAGCTTCAAGTTTACCCTGTCTTCCGGGTTGTCACAGGTCAGATAGCCTGATTCGAACATAGACTTACCGATGTTGAATTTAGGCAGATAGGCCTCGAAGCGGAAGCGGTTGTACAGGTTATTGTAATGTCCTGTGATACGTCCTTGGGTCAACATCGTAAAAGGCAGTTTCAGGGTGTTGGATATGGCTTCCGTATTTTCGATAGTCAGCAAGAGGGAGAAATTGTTTTCCATCACCTTCTGTTTCTTTTGCGTGACGTTGATCAGAGCCGGGATATACCCCTTTAATGTTTGCATAAGGCTGGGAACGATTGTCGTGAAGGAATAAGCACCCGTCACTTCGCCGTTCAAGACATCGGAGGTGATGGTCAGATGACGGTCCAGTGAATGCCCCGTAGCCTCTACCTTGAACTTTTTCAGGAAAAAGCTGTCTGGCTTGGTCTTGAAGGAGAGGCTGTCAAGCGGAATGCTCCCTTCTAGGTTGTCGATATTGTTTCCCGTGAAGTCGGCATTCAGTGTGCAGGAGATATCCGGAGCCTCGTATTTATTCGTCAGATGGAGGCTGTCCGGATGGAAATGTTCCAGACGTGAAGTGAAGTTGAACATAGAATTTTTGCCTTCATGCAGGAATAGCCCTTCGGCATACAGTTTGCCGTTCGGATCGTTGATGTCCAACACTCCGTTGAACCCGTTTTTCTGGAAATTACCTGACAGGAGTATGTTTTCATATTTGTAGCCTTTGTATTCGAACTCGTCTATATTCGCCTTTATGTTACCTGAAAACGACCCGTTGGCAGGACGGTGTGTGTCCAGCGTAACGGCTAACTTGGCTGTTCCATACGGATTACCGTCCGGAAAAAGTTCATTCAGGTGCAAGGGGGAAGTCGAAAGGTGTCCTTTCAGGTAGGCGGCGATATTCTTCTCCTTGTCGTTTCCGAATATCAGGTCGGTCTGGACGGAACCGATCGCCGACGAGAACTTGCCGAAAGCGACCAGGTTGTCGAAGAAACCGGATATCTCTCCGGTAAAGTTGATCGTGCCTAACTTGACGATCGCATCCGGCAGCTTGACTGGGCGTTCGTTGAAGTTGTTAGCAAGGCCCGAAATTCCTTCGGTCGTGATATACATCTTATTGACTTGTCCGAAGATATAGGCGTCTTCCGGGTGTGTTATTCCTTTCATCTCCATCTTGCCGACAAAAAGCATCTTGTCGCTGTATTTCAGTGTCAGCCGTTTCAAGCCGATATTGTTTATGTAGCCCGATGCCTCGGCCGAAAGTTCGATGGTTTCCGAGAAGTTGCGGAATGCCGGGACGAAAGCGGAGAGGTCTTTCAGGCAAATTTGCGAAGGTGCGATATTCAGTTCGACTGGCGAATGATCCAGTAAATCGGATGCACTAACTGCTTCTCCGGTATGGATATGGGCGCGGTCTATTTTAAGATCTGTTTCTGGCAGCTTGATTTCAAAGTTGTTAATGATCGCGCTGTCTTTGTTGGCTACGATGTTGAGCGAAAGCTTGTTCAGCGAAAAGCCCGAAGCCTCGTCGAAACTCATCTTCTTGATATTGGCATTGAGGCTGTCCTTGTTGAATGCCTTCATAGAGATTTTGGCACTTATATTGCGGATGTCAATATGCTTGGCATTGAACTTTCCGGGGGTAGTGGCTGCATTCTTCACATCGTAACGGAAATTTCCCCGGCGTATTAAGATCGAGTTGAAACGCAGGTCGATATTGGATTGCTTTTTTACGGTGTCTTTGCTGGCGAAAGCATCGATGACGAATTGCAGGTTCAACTTATCTGCCGGCGTTTCCTTATGCAAGTTGACGGAGAAACCGAACAGGCGGACTGTCGAGAACACGATCCTGCCGTTTAACAAAGGCAGGATTTCGAAACCTGCCGACACATGGTTGGCATCGAACAGTACGGTTCCGCTTTCATCTTCGAGATACAGATTTTCCAGTACCAGGCGGTTGAACCATTCGATGTCTACATTCCCGATCCGTACGGGCACACCTAAACACTCGGATAATTCTCTCGTTGCCGTTGTTGCCACTTTTTGCTGCACATAGGGAATGCGCAATAAGATGGCCGGAGTTGCATAGAATATCCAGAACAGAGTGAGCAGGGTGACAATTATGTATTTAAGTCCTTTGATATCTTTACTATAATTTAAGCACAAAACTACAACAATATCCCGATAGATTTCGTTAATTTGCACAAAAATTAAAACGAAGATATGAGTGTGACAATCTTAGGAATCGAATCATCGTGTGATGATACTTCCTCATCTGTAATACGCGACGGCGTGATGTTGTCGAATGTAATTGCCAGTCAAGCTGTTCACAAATACTAATCCTAACGCCCCGCTCAATGACCTCTATCAGGATGTAATACTCAACCTCTGGAAAGCCTATCCCAAGTTCAGAAGAGGTCATTCTTAGGGTTCGGTGTTTCATGACATGATATGCGTTTCGTTCATTCAAAAAGAGACAGCATCTCCTCACACGGCAAAATTAACCCCTAAACCGACAAAAGCACATGTAAAAATCTGCCAATCGCTTGTATATATCGGACCAATTAGTATAAATCAGACAAAAACTGATAAAGACAGGCTTAACGTTTTTCTACTTTTGCAAAATGTCTACTCCCCCGTTTTTCCGGTAGACGGTCGGATAACATCCGAATGCCCTATGGAAAGCATGGGACAGACCGCTCGCCTCCTCGAAACCGCACATTAAGGAGATTTTGCCGAGTGGCTTGTCGGGATGTTCCAACAGCAGCCTGGCACACCGGTTCATCTGAATGTCCGAGATGACCGCCTTGGGTGTTACCCCTGTCAGCTCTCTCACGCGCCTGTAGAAGGTCCGCTCGTTCGTATGAAGGGAGGCGGCAATCTTCGGGATGCTGTATTCGCCGCCGGTAATAGCGTCTTCGACGGCTGCCTGCACGTCTTCTAAGGTAAAATGTTTTGCCATTTTATCTAATTTTATAAAAACCAAATATAGTCGCTTATTAAAAAGTCCAAATATAGTCGCATGCGCCCCTTCGGGATGTGTAAATATCAGACAAAAACATGACGGAATCAGACAAAGACATTGAGAAATCGGACAAAGACATTGAGAAATCGGGCAAAAAAAGAATCCCTTCGGCCTAAGACGAAGGGATTTGAAAGTTAATATATTTCGACTGCTATTTATTCTGCTCCCTATAGGCGGTCGGCGAACATCCATAGACCCTTTTGAACGCATGGGAAAAACAGCTTGCCTCCTCAAAACCGCAGAGATAGGCAATCTCTCCGATGGATTTGGTCGGATGCTCGAGCAGCAGTTTGGCGCACCGTTCCATCTGAATTGCCGAAATAAATATCTTGGGAGACTGGTCCGTGACCTCTTTCAGGCGTCGCCTGAAAGTCCTTTCGGTCATATTCATCATGGAGGCAATCTTTGCAACGCCATAATCTTTGTTGTCAAGGGCCGTATCGACCACTTCGAACAACTGCGCGAGAAATGCCCGACCTTCGTCATCATCTATTTCAGAAACTTTTTCCTCACAGGAGTTGTCCGGCCGGCTATCGGCAAGATTTTTCTCTGCCTCATCACATTTTCGCTCGAGTTCCCCCACTTTTTTTATGTATCTGAGTACCCGACGACGATGGCGCAAATATCTTGCACGTATAACGAAGGCGGCGATGGATGCAATGACTATAAATATGATTATCCCTATAATTATATCACGCATCCTCGCTTTATTGGTCTGTCGTATCTCATCTTGCAACATGTCCCGCCCGAATTCAGCATAATATCTGGCCAAAGCTTCGGCAGATGCTTGATGATACAATGAGTGAGCGCGATTTTGGCCGAAGCGGGGCTCAAAGACCAGTAGCTTTCGTACAATCCTTTGTGCGAGCACACATCATTATATAGATCGCCCATCTTGGAAAAAATACCGGAAGCCTCCTTGAAGCAGTCTATGGCCTCACGAGTCCTATTTTGCTCGATATAAACAAATCCCAATTGGTTGAGATCAATTCCGACGGAATGAATATTGCCCACTTCTTTCAGCATGGCAATTGCACGCAGATAGACAGCTTCGGCTTCATCATATCGTTGAAGTCCGGCCAAAGCCGATGCCATCTGAGAAAGACGCATCGCCATTTTGGGCTTGCGTCCGTTGATTGAATCAAGCTCATACGCATCACGAGCATAGTCAAGCGACTTTTTGTTTTTACCGAGTTTGTGATATACCTCCGAAGCCATTCCCAAAAGTATGGCTTTGCGAGATGTATTATTGGCCTTGTCGGCATATTCAAGTCCTTGAAGAATAAACTTCTCGGCCTCCTTGACTTGATTAGCAGCCATATATGTACCCGCAAGAGTGTTCAGCCCTGAAGAAATTCTATCAGGGTCTCCGAGCTTCATATCGATGTCAACGCACTGCTTGGCATAAGACGCAGCGGGAGCAAACTCGCCAAGCCTTACATGGATAACACCCAGCAAATTCAGGCAATCGGACCTGCCCATATTGGGATATTTGAACAATGGGAGAGCCTTCAAGGCATACTTCTTAGCCGTGGGATAATCCTGCACATCATAGTACCATTCAGCCACCCAAAACCATAATTGTTGCCGCAGAGAATCTTTAGGAGTATTCTCGGCAAACACAATCTTCGAATCGGTTATTTCCTCCTTGTTTAGGAAATCAAATATCTTATTAGCATCATCTACACGACAACCCTTGGTTTCATATATTTCTATAAGCTTGTCTATATTCTGTAGCATGGCCTGCGCATAGTCCATACCCACATAAATGGCAACCACAATCATAAGCCACTTTATAGAGAAAGACTCCAAAAAACGGCCAAGATGCTTGTGGTTAAATCTTCCATGTTCCATTACTCTGAGTTGTTTATTGCAAATTTAGATAAAAATCGCGAGATTTTACACCGGCAGAATAAAAATCAAGGCTGGCGCCTTGATTCCCGTCCCCTCCTACGTGTTCTAAGTCACAATTTTACTATATTCGGTTTAAGTACGACATGACAAAAATTTGAAGACATCGAATTTTGGGGTATAAGACCCCATCCCATAAAAAATGTTAATGCAGGGGGAGGGCACTGAAAAAGTCCTCTGCTGGCCGAAATCCTAAAATCAATCTGCACATA
>OGLB01000655.1_pt1 | contig 17125 bp, 10 predicted proteins | sample 1572551 | NCBI WGS metagenome assembly OGLB01 (sample SAMEA2582003, study PRJEB24529) | metagenome | biome: Human gut stool | place: China | collected 2011
ATAACGGCAGCTTTGATTACACGGATTTGAATTTGATAAATTATTTGAAAAAAAGCGGCAAATATTATGATATCATTGTGCCTTACGACGGCGAATATCAAGCGGCGGGAGGCAGCAGAAGCGCATTGCTTAAAACAATGCTTGCTCATATCGAAAACGGCGATTACGATTCTTATTTTAAGGCGGCGGATATTCAAAAAAAATCCGCAGGGGATTATTATACGGCCGAGCTTGTTTATGACGAGGAGGATAATCCCGTCGGCGTAGGCATTTTGGCGGAGGAAACATATAAAAAATGCGTTGGCTTCAATCAAAAATTCGCCGAGTTTGAAAACATAAATAAGCAAAATGAAAATATTATCGAAACGCTCGTTTGGATCCCCGCCGTTTCGGACGATGCGAAATATGAGAATTTTTCCGATGTACCCGGTGATGTTATAACAGTTACCGTTTCCTTTGAAAACGGAGAGATTTTGCAAAGTCAATATGCTTTTGCGTTTGATGATTACGGAGTTTTAACGGCAGAACAAATCTGATGCACTTCAATTTAGATTGGTTTGCAAAAGTGCTTGATTTTGCATGAATTTCTTTTTTGCGGTGGGATGGTATCGGCGGTTTTAGGCTTGGCATTGAAATATCTTTTGTGATAATGTATAATATGTTGTGCATAAAAGTTATTTTTCGGAGGCCCGCTTTGAAACAAAAAAGAATTCTTTGGCTTGATTATGCCAGATGTTTTGCAATAATATGCGTTGTGCTTATTCACGGCGTTGAAAGAATATATGCTTATGATGCGCAGCAAACGGCAATGCTCTCCGCAGGGTCGCTTTTGTTTCGTAATATTGCTTTTGTGGCCGGAAGGCTCGGCGTTCCCGTGTTTTTGGCAATTACCGGCTATTTACTGCTTGACAGGGATTATTCCTCTGCTGATAAAATTTTCAGATTTTATAAACATAATTTGTTGCCTATTATTATCACAACGGAAATTTGGAATTTGATTTATGATGCCGTTATTTTTATCGGAAACGGAAAATTTGATTTTGATATGCTTATTCGTGATTTGCTCTTTCTTAAAACAAATCAAATGGGTAATATGTGGTATATGCCGATGATAATCGGCGTTTATGTTGCTTTGCCTTTTGTTGCAAACGCAATAAGAAATATTGAAACGAAAGCGCTTGCGGTGCCGTTTGTGCTTTTGGGTGTAAGCGTTTTTGCTTTTTGCTTTTATTCGCAGCTCAAATCTGTTTTCGGTTGGAATTTTCAGGCTTCGGCAGTTCTTGATATAAGCTTTTTGGGCGGCACTTACGGCTTTTATATCCTTTTTGGTTTTCTTTGCAAGCGGGGCTCTTTTAAGAAAGTGCCATCCTGTGTTTTGTGGCTCCTTGTTGCGGCGGCAAGTGCGGCAGCTGTTTGGCTTTTCACATTTTCAATCAGAGTGGGCAAACCAATCAGAATGTGGTATGATTTCATAGGCGTGATGCTTGCCTCCTGCTCTGTTTTTGAGTTGTTTTCAAGAATGAACGAAAGCTCTGCTTTCGCAAAAAAACTTGCTCCGCTTGCCACGGGAATATCCGTTTCAAGCTTCGGCACTTTTTTTGTTCACAAGGTTGTGATTTATTATCTCGGTAATGTTGCGGATAAAGTGATTGCTTCTGATACTATAAAAACAAGCGTGTTCTGTGTTCTTGTGTTTGTTATAAGTGCGGCGGTTTCGTATTTATTCTATAAAATACCCAAATTCAATCGTCTGATTATGGCGGCAAAATAATCGCTCAAAGTTTAAATAAAAAAGTTTAAATAAATAAGATAGAAAATAACCCCAAAGCTAAAAAAGCTTTGGGGTTTGTTCTTTGCGAAATCAAATCAGCAAATCATACCGGCTTCTATCCAGTTCATAACAGAAGGATATTCTTCTTTATAAGAATCAAATCTTTCCGTGTTGGAATCAACAAAGGCAAGGAACTCATCCGTGTCTTCAAAATCATATGTGAAGTCTTGCTCAAAATCGTATGTTGCCGTGAAAATATAATCAAAAATATCATCGGCAGAATAATCCTCAAGCAGTTTGTTTGCGGCAAGCTCCGTAACATAATCAAGTGCGTTTTTAACCGTTGCGTCAAAATCATCCGGGTCAATTTCAATTTCAGGCTCTGCCTTGCAGTATTCAAGAATATCGTTTTCGTCTTCGCCGATGTTTTGCAGATATTCAATAACATCTTCCAGTCCTGTTTCGTTTACGGCATCGTACATACGGTAGTTAAATTCGCCAACAATGTTTTGCAGGGCAACTGCCTTAAAAATACTGTCTGTTTCATGGCCTGCTTCGTCTGTGATAACAAAGCCGTCTTCTTTAAATTGTTCCCAAAACAGCTCATAGAGCACTTTGAATTTCGGCTTTTCCTCAAATATAGCCTCGTAAATATATGAATCTATGTCCATCATTAAGTTCTCCTCTGATTTCTTTTTTTATATTGTATCGCATTATGTTTACATTTTCAATATTGCAATGAATTTTATAATGATATATAATTGTTGTGATTAAATATGAAAAAGGTGTGCTTATGGCTGTTAAAATTTCAAGTGCTGCCGTAACGGTGGTTTGCCTGCAAGAAGGCGCAATGCTTCACTCTCTTGTTAAGGACGGTGTAGAATATCTTTGGCAGGGTGATAAAGAGCATTGGGGCGGGCAGGCTCCGGTGTGCTTTCCGATTGTTGGCGTGCTGAAAGGCGGTAAAGCAAATGCTTTCGGCAAACCCTGCGAAATGAAAAGGCACGGCGTTGCAAGAATAAATCCCTTTGAAATCAAGGAACAAGGGCCCAATTCGGTTTGCTTTGTTCAAAAATCAAGTGAGAAAACAAAAAAAGAATTCCCGTTTGATTATTTGCTTCAAATAAAATACACGGTTCTCGGCAACAGTGTTACAACGGAATATACCGTTAAAAACACAGGCAATTGCAAGCTCCCGTTTCAAATAGGCGGCCATCCGGCGTTTAACTGTCCGCTTGAAAGCGGCGAAAGGTTTGAGGATTATTCTGTTAAGTTTGATAAGGTGCTCAATCATCCTTGCCTTCGCCCCGATATTCACAGCGGTATTATAGATATTTCAAAACGATATGATGTTATAAAAAACAGCAACGAAATCAAAATGGATCATTCGCTTTTCGTTGATGATGCCATGGTGTTTGACGGCATTAAATCAAAATCCGCAACTCTCTCTGCGGGCGGCAGGGGAGTGCAGATTGATTATCAGGATTTTGATAATCTGTTGATATGGTCGTCTGCAAACGGCGGCGATTTTGTGGCTCTTGAGCCGTGGACCGGAATTTCAACCTGCTCGGATGAATCCGATGCTTTTGAAAATAAAAGAGGGATCACCGTGCTTGAACCGGGCGAAGAAGCTTCGTTTAAATTTAAAATAACATTGATTTAGGTGAAATATGAATTACGGATTTTTCAGAACGGCGGCAGCTTCTCTTAATTTAAAGGTTGCCGATCCGCAATATAACAAACATTCAATTTTAAATGCGGTGGAGAAAGCGGAAAAAGAGGGCGCAAGGCTGCTTGTCACCCCGGAGCTTTCCGTAACGGGCTATACCTGCGCCGATTTGTTTTTTAGTTCGGCACTTCAGTCGGCAGCCGATGAGGCGCTTGCCGAAATTGCCGCCGCAACGGCAGATAAAAATATTGCGGTGCTGCTCGGTATGCCTGTTGTGTTTCACAGCAGCCTTTATAATTGTGCGGTGCTTGTGCAGGGCGGAAAAATAGCAGGCGCAGTGCCGAAAAAGCATATTGCAAATTACAATGAATTTTATGAAAAACGCTGGTTTGCATCGGGATTTGATTTTGATTCGCCTCAGGATATAAATATATGCGGCTTTGATGTTAAAATCGGAGATCAGATTTTTGATCTCGGCGGCGGTGCCGTGCTCGGCGTTGAACTGTGCGAGGATTTGTGGGTTCCGCTTCCTCCAAGTTCCGTGCTTGCAGAAAGCGGTGCAAATATAATTGCAAATCTTTCGGCAAGCGATGAATATGTTTCAAAAGCGCAATACAGAAAAAGCCTTGTTGAAAATCAATCCGCACGCTGCATTTGCGCTTATGTGTATGCAGGTGCAGGCCCGTGCGAAAGCACAACGGATCTTGTTTTCAGCGGCGCAACTTTGATTGCGGAAAACGGTTCAATTGCTGCTCAGGGCAAAAGATTTGATTATGATAATCAGATTGTTTATGCGGATGTTGATATTGAAAAGCTCTCCGTGCTGCGCCGCAGCAATATGTCTTTTTCAAACAGGCCGTCTTGTGCGCAAATCGTTAATGTGCCTGTTAAAAATGATAATAATGATTTGAAATACAGATTTGTTGATGCACATCCGTTTGTGCCGGCAGATGATGAAATGCGCCGTGAAAGATGCAAAGAGATTTTTGCAATTCAGTCCTGTGGGCTTGCAAAAAGGATTATGCATGTTGGCTCTTCCGGCGTTGTTGTGGGTATTTCAGGCGGACTTGATTCAACGCTTGCGCTGCTTGTTGCCGCAGAGGCAATGAAAAGGCTCGGAAAAAGCAATTCCGATATAATCGGAATAACTATGCCGGGCTTCGGCACAACGGGAAGAACATATAATAACGCCGTTGAGCTTATGCGCAGGTTGGGAGTTTGTGTTAAAGAAATCGATATTAAGGCAGCTTGCAATCAGCATATGAACGATATCGGCCACGATCCGCAAATCCATGATATAACATATGAAAACACCCAGGCAAGAAAACGCCCATGCATGTTAGCGGACGCAGGTGCTGTTTGATATGGCTAACAAGTCTGATAAATTGCTTGTCGGCACAGGCGATTTAAGCGAGCTTGCAATGGGTTGGTGCACATATAACGGCGATCATATGAGTATGTACGGCGTTAATGCATCTGTTCCGAAAACGCTTGTGCGTTATCTTGTGGAATATGTTGCTTCCGAAAGCGATAAGGAAACATCGGCAGTGCTTTTTGATATATTGGACACTCCGGTTTCTCCGGAATTGCTTCCTCCGGATGAAAATGGCAATATAGCGCAAAAAACAGAGGAAAACATCGGCCCTTACGAGCTTCATGATTTCTTTCTTTATAATTTTGTGCGTTTCGGTTTTTCAAAAGAAAAGCTTGTGCTTCTTGCGCAAAAGGCTTTCGGCAGTGAGTATTCAAAAGAAGTTATTGAAAAATGGGCAGGCGTTTTCATGCGCAGATTTTTTATCAGCCAATTTAAACGCAGCTGTGTTCCGGATTCACCAAAGGTCGGCTCTGTGTCGCTTTCCCCTCGCGGTGATTGGCGAATGCCGAGCGATGCTTCTTTTGATGTTTTCGTTTAATGTGAAATATACAGTGGGGTGAAATTTATGGAAGAAAACAAAAATAATGTTTCCGATAACACGGAAGATTTGGTTGCAGCCGATGAAAACGGCGGTAAAAAGAAAAAAATAAATAAAAAAGCCACAATCATAATTGTTGCCGTGGTTGTTGCGATTGCAATTGTTGCAGGCGTGATAGCAGGCGTCAAATCCGGCGATAAGGAAAAATACACGGAAAAGGCAGTGTCGTCTTCTCAGGGTGAATCGCAAAGCGGCGAATCGCCAAAGCCGGGCATCATAAACGGCGAAATCATCGCTCCTACGAAAGAAAACGGCAATTCGTCATCCGGCGGCGGTTCTTCAAATTCGTCAGATTCAAATTCAGGCGGCAATTCGGGCAACGGATCGGATTCAAATTCAGGCGGCGGAAACGGCAATGAAAACGGCGGCGGAAACAATTCGAATAACAATGAAATTGTTCCTGTAGACAGAAAGCTGCATATTGAGATTACTTTGCCTAACGACGGCTCAAATGAAGATGTGCTTTATGTTTATATAAACGGAGAACAGATTGATCTTTCGGGCGGCACAAGAGATGATTGCGGCTATGTTGTTAAAACGGACGGCAGTGTTTTTGCTTTCGATACAGAAAAAGAATATAAAGGCTCAGTAACCGTTGAGGCAACACTTGAAAAATATCATAGAACCGAAAAAAAGGAATCCGGTATTAACGACACAAATATCGAAGTTAAATTTGGACTTAACCGCTCCGAGGAAGGTTATATTGAATTTTAAATTAAAAGCTCTTTCGGCAAAAAAAGTCGTAAGAGCTTATTTTTTTACAAAAAAAGGCAAATTCTAAAAAAAATAATAATTATTAAATTGTTTGTTGAATTATATGCAGCTTTGTGTTAAAATATTGGCAAATCACAAAAAGGGCTTATTGCGCCCATTTTTGATTGAGGGAGAGTTTCAGGCGCCTTGTATAGCAATGTGTCTGTTTAAGTGCGTATATGGCACTTGATCGGCACATGTTGTGCAGCTTGAATGTTCTTCGTCACTTGTTAAGTGTAAATTATGAACTTTGCGGTTCTTAGGAGGTAATTTATTCACATGGTACAAAGAAAAAAGAAAACGATGGACGGTAATAATGCCGCTGCTCATGTTTCCTATGCATTCACGGAAGTAGCTGCAATTTATCCCATCACTCCTTCGTCTGTTATGGCGGAGGTTACGGATGTTCTTTCATCCCAAAACGCCAAAAACATTTTCGGCCAAAATGTAAGAGTTCAGGAAATGGAATCCGAAGGCGGCGCCGCAGGTGCTGTTCACGGCTCTCTTTCCGCAGGTGCTCTCACCACCACTTATACTGCTTCTCAGGGTCTTCTTCTTATGATCCCGAATATGTATAAGATTGCAGGTGAACTTCTTTCATCTGTTATTCACGTTTCGGCTCGCTGCGTTTCAACCCATGCGTTAAACATTTTCGGCGATCATTCAGATATTTATGCTTGCCGCCAAACAGGTTACGCTATGCTTTGCTCAAACAACCCGCAGGAGGTTATGGATCTTGGTGCGGTTGCTCATCTTTCAACTCTTAAATCTTCTGTTCCTTTCCTTCATTTCTTTGATGGTTTCCGCACTTCTCACGAAATCCAAAAGATTGAAGTTTGGGATTATAAAGATCTTAAAGATATGGTTGATATGGATGATGTTAAGCGCTTCCGTGAGCGTGCTCTTAATCCTGAGCACCCAACACTTCGCGGCTCGGCAGAAAACTCAGATATCTTCTTCCAGCACAGAGAAGCTTGCAATAAGTATTATAACGATGCTGTTGAAACCACCGTTATGTATATGAATAAGGTAAACGAGAAAATCGGCACCGATTATAAGCCTTTTAATTATTACGGCGCACCTGATGCAGAGCATATCATCATTGCTATGGGCTCTGTTTGCGACACTATTGCAGAAACAGTTGATTATCTTAATGCAAAGGGTGAAAAGGTAGGCCTTGTTAAGGTTCACCTTTACAGACCTTTCTCACCGAAATATCTTATTGATGTTATCCCAACAACTGTTAAAAAGATTTCTGTTATAGACAGAACTAAAGAGCCCGGTTCAATCGGTGAGCCTCTTTATCTTGATGTTGTTGCAGCATTCAAGGGCTCTCAGTTTGAAACAACTCCTATCTATAACGGCCGTTACGGTCTTGGCTCTAAGGACACGGTTCCGGCTCATATTATTTCTATCTATGATAATATGAAAGCAGCAGAGCCTAAGCAAACCTTCACAATCGGTATCACAGATGATGTTACAAATCTTTCTCTTCCTGCAGGTAATCATGTAGACACAACTCCCGCAGGCACAACAAGCTGTAAGTTCTGGGGCCTTGGCTCAGACGGTACTGTCGGCGCTAATAAAGACTCTATCAAAATCATCGGCGACAACACCGATATGTATGCTCAGGGTTATTTCTTCTATGATTCAAAGAAATCAGGCGGCATCACGGTTTCTCACCTTCGTTTCGGTGTAAACCCGATCACCTCTTCTTATCTTATCAACAAGGCTAATTTCGTTGCATGCCACTGCCCGTCATATGTAACAAAGTATGATATGGTTCAGGATCTTGTTCCGGGCGGCACATTCCTTCTCAACTGCATCTGGAGCCCGGAAGAACTTGATAAAGAGCTTCCCGCTTCAATGAAGAGATATATTGCAAACAACAATATTAACTTCTATATTATAAACGGTATTAAGATTGCAGAGGAAGTAGGCCTTCGCGGCAGAGCTTCCACCATTCTTCAGTCTGCATTCTTCACAATTTCCGGAATTCTTCCCGTTGATCAGGCTATTGAGCTTATGAAGGCTAAGGCAACCGCTAAGTTCTCAAAGAAGGGCGATGCAGTTGTTGCAGCTAACCATCAGGGTATAGACAGAGGCTCTAAGGAGCTTATTAAGGTTGAAGTTCCCGAAAGCTGGAAAACAGCAGAGGACGAGGTTGTTGAAAAAGAAATCAAAACAGATCGTCCCGAAATGAAGAAATTCGTTAAGGAAATTCTCAGCCCCGTTGATCATCAAAAGGGTGACACTATTCCTGTTTCAACATTTGTTGATATGGCAAGCGGTGTGTATCCGGCAGGCTCCTCCGCATTTGAAAAGCGCGGTATTGCCGTTGATGTTCCCGAATGGGATCCCACAAAGTGCGCTCAGTGTAACAGATGCGCAATGGTTTGCCCCCATGCTGTAATTCGCCCTGTTGCCCTCACGGCAGATGAGCTTGCAGCTGCTCCCGCAAACACAAAGGCTGTTGATCTTAAAGTTCCTAAGAACAGTGGCCTTAAATATGCTCTTATCATTTCCACACTTGACTGCACAGGTTGTGCATCATGTGCAAATGTTTGCCCCACAAAGTCACTCACTATGAAGCCTATCGCTTCTCAGCTTGACAGCCAGCCCGTATTTGATGCTCTTTGCGATATTGATCCCAAAGCAGAGGTCGCTTCTGATAAAACTGTAGTTTCTGCTCAGTATCTCAAGCCTTATCTCGAATTTTCAGGTGCTTGTGCAGGCTGCGGCGAAACACCTTATGCTAAGCTTGCAACTCAGCTCTTTGGTGATAAGATGTATATTGCCAATGCAACAGGCTGTTCTTCAATCTGGGGCGGTTCTGCTCCTTCAACTCCGTACACGGTTGATAAGCACGGCAACGGCCCGGCTTGGTCAAACTCCTTGTTTGAGGATAACGCTGAATTCGGCCTTGGTATGTTCCTTGCTCAGGCTCAAATCCGTTCAAGACTTGCTGAAGATGCTATTGCTCTTAAAGAAACAAGCGTAGGCAAGGAAGTTCAGGATTATCTTGATACATTCCATTCAACCCGTGGCAACGATGCTCCTGCAAAGGCTCTTATTTCTGCTATCGAAAACACAGAATTTGAGGGCGATGCAAAGGCTGCTGCCGAGGACTTCCTTAAGGATAAGGATTATGCTGCCAAGAAGAGCCAGTGGATCTTCGGCGGTGACGGTTGGGCTTATGATATCGGCTTCGGCGGACTTGATCATGTTCTTGCTCAAAATCAAGATCTTAATGTTCTTGTATTTGATACAGAGGTTTATTCAAACACCGGCGGCCAGGCTTCTAAGTCAACCCCAACAGGTGCTGTTGCTCAGTTTGCTGCATCGGGTAAAATCACAAAGAAAAAAGATCTTGCAAAGATTGCAATGTCTTATGGCTATATTTATGTTGCACAGGTTGCTATGGGTGCAGATTATAATCAGTGCCTCAAGGCAATGAAAGAAGCAGAAGCTTATAACGGACCTTCACTTGTTATCTGCTATGCTCCCTGTATCAACCACGGTATTAAGATGCCGTTTAACCAGGCAGAGCAAAAGAAGGCTGTTGAGGCCGGCTATTGGAATCTCTTCAGATTTAATCCTGCTCTTGTTGAAGAAGGCAAGAATCCGTTCAGCCTTGATTCAAAGGCTCCGACTTCTGATTATATTGAGTTCATTAACGGCGAAACCCGTTATTCGGCTCTCAGAAGAAGCTTCCCCGAAAAGGCAGACAAGCTCTTCAATATTGCTGCAGAAAACGCTGTTCAGAAGTATAATGATCTTCTTCGCACCGTTGAATATTACGCTCCTAAGAAAGACTGATTTTTGCGTAAAATTCGCAAATCATTTCAAAATGTAATATAAGCAAAATAACCGAGGTTGCTAAGGCAATCTCGGTTATCTTTTTGTTTGTATAAAAAAATCAAAGCCTGCATCCGTAAAATGCGAATGCAGGCTTTTTGCATATCAATATTTTGTTTTTAACGGCATTTAATTTGCCGCTGTTTATTTTGAATGGCTTTGATTATCTAAGCTTTTCAAATCCAGGATAGTATTTGAATTCGGCTTGGCCCAAAATTTTGTTTTCCTGAACATAATTGTTGTCCCAAAATCTTGAATCGTGGGATTTGTTCCTGTTGTCTCCCATGCAAAAATAGCATTTTTCGGAAACGGTGTAATTCCCGTTTTCGTCCTTTTTACAATATTTGTCAAGGAATTCAAGCGAGCCGACCGCCATTCCGTTTTCGGCAATGCATTGAGTGCCGTTTACGGTGATTTTTTCGCCCTCTTTAGGGATATAGTACGGACCGTAATTGCCCTCCGGCTTTTCGTTTGTAACGAATGATTGGTCCGTTTCAAGCATGTTGCCGTCAGAATCGGTAACAAAGGCAACGCCGTTAATGATATTTACCGTTTCGCCAGGCAATCCGATGATTCTTTTAACAAAGATTTGGCTTTCGTCATCCGGAAATTTGAAAAGTATAATGTCGTATCTTTGCGGCTCCTTGTTTATGTATGCCACACGGCTTGCAATGATTCTGTCGCCTTCGTTTATCGTGCTTATCATTGAGCCGGTCGGAACCACCGCATTTGCAAAAACAAATGATTTCAGCAGCAAAGCAATCACAACGGCAATAACTATCGGCAACATAAAATCAATTGTTTCGCGCAGTTTTGATTTCTTTTTCTTTTCGTTTTCCTCAGGTTCGGAAGCAGACTGCGCTTTTGCGGGCGCTGCTTGGCTTTCGGCTTTTTCAATTTCGGAAATCTGCTTTGTTGCGCTTATTTCCGGGCTGATTGCCGTGTTAAAGTATTTTGCGCCGCAGTTAGGGCAGGTGATCCAATCGCCGTCCTCCTGTGCACAGTCAAATCCGCATTTTTTGCATTTCATTGGGTTAATTGCGCCTCTTTCTTGATTTGATAAGATGCTTTATTTCAACAAGCTTGTCATATGGCAGTGCTTTTTCAATTACCTTAAAGTTCGGTGCGTTTCCGGTTATATCACAGGAAATTTGCGGCTTCATATCTGCCGAATAGCCTGAACAATCAAGTGCATTGTCAACGTAAATTTTAATCATTCCGTTTTTCTCACGAACAACGGTGATTTTATGGTTGCCTCCGCTTATGCTGTTTTCGGATTTTAAAGTAAGGCCGCCCATGCGAATGCAAAGAAGACCTTTTTCAACGGCAATTTCCATATCGTTGTTTTTGCAAACAACGCCGTCTTGCCCGTTGCTGTCAAATGAAACCGTAAACGGATTAGGCTCATTTTGCCTGGAATATCTGTCGTCTGATTTTCCAAATTGGAAAATCTTGATTTCAAACGGCGCCAAAGTAAGGTTTATCTTGTCATTATAGTTATATGTTTCGTCTGTGTCTGCTCCGTTTTTGTTAAGCACATTGTATCTGTGCACCTCGCTTAAGCTTTCGGGGCAACCCATAAGCTTGTTAAGCGTAAGCGTAAGCGGAGCTGTTTCGTGAGTGGGATTGCGAAGTGCAATAACACCTTCGCCTTCTTCCGTCCACGAAGCATAGCAATAAACATTGTTCTCAACGGGATCGCCGCCAAGAAGCATTGCGTTTTTGAGTATATGATAGTTGGTTTTTTGCCAGTTAATAACTCTTGTCAGAATTTGCCATTTTTCTTCGTTCATCATGCTGCTTGAGATATATAATTCATTAAGTGCTGCTCCTCGGCAGGCATTCCAGAAAAATGCTTTTTCAAATTCGGCATCGTTATAATCAAGGTGAGCCTCACGGCCGTAAATCGGCTCGTGATTGTAAATGTTGGCAAACGGAAATTGAAGTCCTCTTTTAACTGCAAAATCATAATATATACCGTCTCTGTATGTGATTTCCGAATCAACCTGAGCCTGCTCACCCTCAGGATAATTCTTTGCAAAGCCGATATCGGCGCTGTTTTGCAGCCAAATGGAATTAACATATTGCAGCCACCAAGGCGATGGATTAACATAGCATGTAAAGTTTATCCAAAGGCTTTTGCCCTGCTTTCTGCGCAGCTCACGCATATCCTTGAATATTTTAATCCAGCGGCTCCACATTTCTGTGTAAAAATACATTTCATGATCGCCGCCCGTTATATGGTCGTGCTTTGGGTTTTTGCAGGGCTTCAGGCAAAAACCGTCTAATTTCCAATAAGAAATGTCGTTTTCCTTCATTGTTGTAAGGAAAAAGTTTTCAAGCTTATCAAGATACCTTTTTGAGCCAACACAAATGTCGTTGCTTTCTGCATTGTGGTAACCGTTGCCGCCTTTTTCAATGCGTTTAGCAAGCTTTGCCGTAAAATTGTAGCCGCCTCTGGGCCCGAGCCAAAGCCCGAATTCGCTGCCGAATTTTCTTGAAAGCGTGCTTATATCAAGAAAATCATTCGGAAAGCGCTTTTTATTTATGCTCCAAAAGTTATCCTTATAGTTTGGCCAACCGTCATCAAGAACATATCCGTCAATCGGCGGAATGCCATGCCCCGTAAGTTGTTTTTCAATTTTATAAAAATCTTCGGTAATGCAATCAGCATCAATATTAAGCATCCTGTCATACCAAGTGTTATACATAAGGTAATAAGGTGCTTTAAGAGAAATGCCGCTGATGTATTTAAAAAAGGCCTTTTTTAAATCAACCATAAGATGGCTTTCTGCACCACCTATAACAACAGTGGGGCACACAAGCTTTTCCTCTTCTACAGGCTTGCCGAGATAATATATAACTTGGCCTCTGCCATGGAAAATTCCGTTTTTGGTTGCAGGAAATTCACAGCCGAAAAAGAGGCTGTCAATATAAAAAGGCTGGCCAAGATTTGAATAATATTTCTCAATTTCCGTTTCTCCGCCGGGAACGGTATAAGAAGAACTTGAATTGATTATCCCTATATTTTCAAGATAAATGCAATCAATTGTTTTCGGTTCGCTTTGCGTAAGCACAAGCTGCTTTTCAATTGTGTTGCCGTCTTTTCCAACCTTGTAGCGCATTGTTGCGGTTGTGTGTTGTTCTTCTTTAAATCTGAAATAGAGAGTGCCGTTCTTTTCGGCATATTCACTTATCGGAAGGCTTTTGGATGATATTGTGCTGCCGTCCGTAAATTTGATTTCAAATTCGCTGCCGCTTCCGTCCGGAACAAAAGCAGAGCCTGAAAGAAGATTGTTTATTTTTGCTGCATAAAGGCAGCCCTCTGAAGTGTTAAATTCACATTCAAGAACATTGCTCTTTAAAGTGTACATAGATTTCTCCTCATTTTTCGTTTGCCGTTGCTATGATATGCGCTCACAAACTCAGCTTAAATTATAATAAACTAATTTAATTATAAAGAATATCTATAATAATTTCAATAACTATTTGTTAAAGTTTTGCAAACCTCAACTCATTTTTCATTGAATTTTACGCAAAAGTTGTTTTTACTTTGTCGCTAATAATACGGAGCCGGAGCACTGCCGCTTTTTTTGATTTCGGGTATTGACTTTAGCACGCTAATGTGATAAAATGAGCACATCATAATTCAACAAACGGAGGATATCTTATGAAATCATTAAAAAAAGTGCTTGCTGTTGTGCTTTGCGTGCTTTTCGTTTCGGGCATGTTTGCGGCATGCAGTAAAAGCAATAATTCAAAAAGCGATCTTGATTATGTTAAATCAAAGGGTAAAATGGTTATCGGCGTCACCTTGTATGAACCTATGAACTATAAGGATGAAAACGGTAATTGGACGGGATTTGACACTGAATTTGCTCAGGCTGTTTGCGAAAAGCTCGGTGTGGAAGCAGAATTTATTGTTATTGATTGGGATAACAAAATTTTTGAACTTGATTCTAAAAAAATAGACTGAGCGTGGACCGGAACGACTCTTACCGCTGAGGTTAAGGAATCCATGGATTGCACAAAGTCGTATGTTAAAAACGAGCAGGTTGTTGTTATGAAGGCAGATGCCGTTAAAAACTATACCGATGTTGCTTCTCTTAAGGATGTAACATTTGCCGCAGAATCCGGCTCCGCAGGCGAAGCTGCTCTTAAAGATTTGAGCCTTGATGCAAATCTTACTTCAGTTGCTGCTCAGTCTGACGCACTTATGGAGGTTAAAAGCGGTTCCGTTCAGGCTTGCGTTATTGATAACACAATGGCAAATGCAATGACGGGCGAGGGTACAAGCTATTCTGAGCTTGCTCAGGGTATTTCTCTCACTTCCGAGGAATACGGTGTAGGCTTCAGAAAAGGTTCTGATCTTACTGCCGAGGTTGATAAGATTATTGACGAAATGAAGGCAGACGGTTCTCTTCAAAAACTTGCCGATAAATATAATCTTACTCTTGCTTAATAAGCCGGTTTTATGTATAATTACTTTGGGCAGAGGGCTGAATTGGCCCTCTGCTCTTTGGCGTATCTCGATATGCTTTTAATTTGTTGAAAGGTAAATGTTATGTTTATAAATATGGATTTAAATATGTTCCTTTCGGTAACTAAGGATTTGATGGGCGGCTTCGGTATGACTTTGAAGCTTTTTGCGCTCACTCTTGTTTTTTCCTTGCCGCTCGGTCTTATATTAAGCTTTGGCTCAATGAGCAAATTCAAGCCTTTAAAGGCGATTACAAAGGCACTTGTTTGGGTTATCAGGGGCACTCCTTTAATGCTTCAGCTTATTGTTGTTTATTACGGCCCCGGTCTTATCTTCCATTGGGATTTAATGGAACGGTTTGACGCTGTTTTGATTGCCTTTGTTATAAACTATTCCTGCTATTTTTCTGAAATATACAGAGGCGGAATTGAAGCAATACCGCGTGGGCAGTATGAAGCCGGGCAGGTGCTCGGAATGACGAAATCTCAAATCTTTTTCAGGGTTGTGCTGTTTCAGGTTATCAAGCGCATTGTGCCGCCGATGAGCAATGAAATAATCACCCTTGTTAAGGATACTTCGCTTGCACGAATTATTGCCGTTTATGAAATTATTTGGACGGCACAAACCTATATCAAGCTTGAAGGACTTATCTGGCCGCTGTTTTACACGGGTGCATTTTATCTTGCGTTTTGCGGAATTCTTACGGTTCTCTTCGGCAAGCTTGAAAAGAAAATGGATTATTATAAGGGCTGATAAATATGGCAATTCTTGAAATAAATAACGTTAAAAAAAGCTTTGGCTCAAATGAGGTTTTAAAAGGCATTTCTTTTTCACTTGAAGAGGGCGAGGTGCTTTCAATAATCGGTTCGTCGGGCAGCGGAAAAACTACTTTGCTGCGCTGCATGAATTTTCTTGAAACGGCAGATTGCGGCACTTTTTCGGTGGATGGTAAGGTTATTTTTGATGCTTCCGATAAAACAAAGCTTACCGAAAAAGAAATTCGGAAAAACAGATTGAATTTCGGCCTTGTGTTTCAGGATTTTAATCTTTTTCCGCAATTCAGCGTTTTTGAAAATCTTGTGCTTGCACCCAAGCTGCTTGCCAAAGAAGATCCTCGTTATAAAGCAGAAAAAAAAGAAATGATAGAGGAAATAGAGCAAAAGGCGCTCACTTTGCTCGGCAAGGTTGGGCTTTCGGATAAAAAGGATGCATATCCATGTGAGCTTTCGGGAGGTCAAAAGCAGCGTGTTTCAATTGCAAGAGCGCTTTGCCTTTCGCCGAGAGTGCTTTTCTTTGACGAGCCTACATCGGCGCTTGATCCGGAGCTGACGGGCGAGATTTTGAAGGTTATTAGAGGCCTTGCCGCCGATAATATGACAATGGTTATAGTAACCCATGAAATGAAGTTTGCGCATGATGTTTCGGATTGGGTTATGTTTATGGATGACGGTGTTGTTTGCGAGCAGGGAACTCCGCAACAGGTTTTTGATAATCCGCAACATGAACGCACAAAGGAATTTTTAAACTCATACGAGAAATAATATAGATATAATTGTTGTTTGCCTGTAAACGGCAATTTCAAACGGCTGTGTTTTTTGAAGTTTAAATTTGTATTTCATTTTTCATTGGAAAACGTACAGCAGGTCTGCCATGTGCAGCAGTAATAACCTGTCTGTTTTATGGAGCCATCTCTGGTTCAGGAATTGCCACAGTTGCCGCAGTTGGCAGTATGACAATCCCTCTGTTAGTAGAGCTTGGCTACGATAAAAAGTTCTGTACTGCCTTAGTTGCAGTTGCAGGAAGTCTTGGTGTTATTATTCCGCCAAGTATTCCATTTATTATGTATGGTATGGCATCTGGAGCTTCTGTAAGTGACATTTTCCTTGCAGGAATTGTTCCGGGAATTCTTATTGGACTTCTTTTAATGGTATATGCCGTATTTTACTGTAAAAAACATGGAGAAGATAAAGAAAAGATTAATGCAAAGATTGATGATCTTCATGCACAGGGATTATGGAAAGTATTTAAGAGCAGTTTCTTTGCAGTGTTGTCTCCAGTCATCATCCTTGGATGTATTTACTCCGGTGTTGCCTCTCCTACAGAAGCAGCCGTTATCTCAGTATTTTACTCACTGATCGTCAGTATTTTCATTTATAAATCCCTTCCAATAAAGAAGGTTTATGATGTGTTTGTAGAAGCAGTAAGAACATATGCGCCAATCTTATTTATTTTGGCAGCATCCATAGCATTCTCCAGAGTACTTACACTGATGCAGGTTCCACAGCTTATCAGTGGATGGATTCTTGCTCATTTTACAAGTAAGGTTGTTGTATTAATTGTAATCAACCTTGTATTATTACTTGTAGGTATGGTTATGGATACTACTCCTGGCATCCTTAGCCGTACGCCAATCCTTCTTCCAATTGTAGAGGGCTTTGGAATGAACCCAATTCATTTTGGTGTTATGATGGTTGTAAACTTAGCGATTGGTTTTGTTACACCACCAATCGGTGTAAACCTTTTCGTAGCAAGTTCTCTTACTGATATTCCTGTTGTGGATATCGCAAAAAGAGCAATGCCACTCATTGGTTTCTTTTTTGTTGCATTGTTACTTATTACAT
>OGLB01000656.1_pt1 | contig 17119 bp, 19 predicted proteins | sample 1572551 | NCBI WGS metagenome assembly OGLB01 (sample SAMEA2582003, study PRJEB24529) | metagenome | biome: Human gut stool | place: China | collected 2011
CAAGAATCACATTCATAGGCGTACGAATATCATGCGACATATTGTTTAAGAAATCCGTCTTCGCCTTATTCGCCTCTTCCGCCACAATATACGCCTCTTTTAATTTTGCCTCCTGCATACGTTCCTTCTTAATCAAATCATCAATGTTTCTTGTACCAATCACTGCCACACGACTACGATCTTTTTTATAAACATACACAATACGTGTCTGATGATAAATAATACGATTACCCATTTTAACTTCATAGGTCATTGAAAAATCATCTTGATTTGAACATAACGCATCTAACGAAAGCTGATCTAAGAAATTCTCACGACTTTCATCCGTCACAATCTCATCGGCATAAGCCGGCAAGAATGCACACCACTGATTTTCATATTTACGACAAAATTCCGCAATACACTTACCATTCTCCCCCACTTCACGATAAGAAAAGATTTGACCACTATCCAATTCCAACAATAATATGGAAAAATATTCTTTACCAAGGCCCTCAATAATCTCTCTTTGAAGTTCTAATACTTTTTCCCTCTTTACAATTTCATCAATTGGACGAAAACCCATTATAATCTTAAAATGGTTCAAATCCTCATATAGAAATACTGCCCTTGCCCCTAAATTCGATACTCCATTCTCATCTGGGACAATTTGAAACTGCCATTCTAAAGAACCCTGTTCCTTTAATGTACGCATTAAAGAAGCATTCGATAAAAGATCCATATAATTTGGACAAGAATCCTTCATCAGTACATTATCATAGAAATAATTTAAACTTTCACTATAACTATGCCCATTCATTTCAGCACAACTCTCATCCTGCTTAATCACTTCCACTGTATCTTGTTTCAAGTCACAAAGCACTAAAGAAGTATAATCCATAGTCAAGGCCGATAAGATATTATTCTGTTCCTTTTCACGAATAAACTCTGTCACATCCGAAATGTTTCCATGCAGTATAGAATCCCCCTCTATATCTATACTCTCACTCACATAGTGATATCCATCTTTTCCTAACAAACGAAAGACAGAATGAAAAAGATCAAGACTACGATCTTCTGGATGCACCATATTCATTAATTTATTATCAAATCCTAAATTATATCTATCATTTGTTATAAATGCTAATCTATTTAATGCATTTTCATGATTTCTGTTTGTTTTAATATTTACTTATACGTAAAATATTTATTTTACTCTAATTACTAATCTCAAAATCATTACTCATAAGTTTAAAGTTATCTTTTATATTTTCTGTTAAATATATTTTTTTATCATTATTTTTTATAGTAACTGTTCAAGCCTTTACAGCTACTATCATACGCTCTTCTGTCCGGCTTCATAAAGCGCACACTACACATCAGTCATAAGGCTTAGTATCATCTGTGCTGTTTCCACAAGACCGGTACCGTTATCCATGCTTCGCTTCTGGATATACCGGGGTGCTTCCTCCTCTGAGAATCCATTTCGCTCCATCAGTACAGTCTTTGCACTGTTTAGCATCTCCTGGTCTTCCTTTGAACGTACCTTTGGCCTTTGCCTGAGCTTTTTCCTGCGGCGCGTTATCGTGTAATCCATCATCTCAACAGTCTGCAAAAGCTCATGCACCTTAAGTGGCATGGATAATGACATCAGATTATCCACATTTTTTTCCATGATACCCGCTGCCGACGCTATGAGAAGCATCTGAAACTCCTTAGGCATATACTCGTATATCTCACTGTACATCATGTCTGAAAATCTGTATCCGCATATGATGATTCCCATATTCAGTCCATTCATGCTCGAAAGTGCCGTAGCTCCTGTATTTGCAACCGCCGTGACTGTATAACCGCTCTGCGCTAATATTTTTTTGATTGAATTGGCAACTTCCTTTTTAGGAAATGCTATAACAATATTATTCACGGTCCGTTACATCCTTTAAAATTTGTACAGATATTCATCTATTTCCCATTGTGTAACCGCAGCTCTGTAATCGTTCCACTCTGCCTCTTTTGCCTCTATAAACTTGTTGTAGATATGCTCTCCGAGTATCTCACGGATAAAATCATCTGACTTAAGGCACTCAACCGCCTCATGTAAATCAGCAGGAAGTGATTCAATTCCGAGTCTCTTTTTATCCTGTTCTGTGAGCTCAAATACATTCTCACGAAGCTCTGCATCCGGCTGTATCTTATTCTTTATGCCGTCAATTCCTGCTGCCAGGCACAGTGCCAGCACCAGATACGGATTTGCTGAAGGATCAGGGTTTCTAAGCTCCACTCTCCTTCCCTCACCTCTTGCTGCCGGGATTCTGATAAGCGGACTTCTGTTTGTAGCCGACCAGGTGATATAAATCGGTGCTTCATAGCCCGGCACAAAGCGCTTATATGAATTGACAATTGGATTGGTGATGACCGTCATGCCCTTTATATGCTTCATAATACCACCTATGAAGTAGTATGCCTCCTCACTGAGTCCAAGCTTATCGCCCTCATTATCAAATATATTGACACCATCCTTTGAAAGTGACATGTTGATATGCATTCCCGAGCCACTCACACCATGCTTTGGCTTTGGCATGAAGCTGGCAAAAAGCCCGTGTCTCTTTGCAATTGTCTTTATAGCAAGCTTGAAGGTCATGATATTGTCAGCGGTATGAAGTGCCTCCTCATACTTGAAATCAATCTCATGCTGTGCAGGGGCCACCTCATGGTGTGATGCCTCTATCTCAAAATCCATATCCTCAAGAGTTAAAACCATGTCTCTTCTGGCATTTTCTCCCAAATCATTTGGTCCTAAATCAAAGTACCCTGCTCTCTCATGCGAGATGGTGGTAGGCTGTCCGTTCTCATCCAGGTGGAAAAGGAAAAACTCACACTCCGGACCTACATTAAATACATACCCCATCTGCTTTGCCTTTTCTATCTGCTTCTTTAATATATAGCGTGGATCCCCCTCAAACGGTGTACCATCCGCCATATAGACATCACAGATGATTCGTGCAACCTTGCCCTGCTGTGGTCTCCACGGAAACATCATAAAGGTGTCGAGATCCGGGTGCAGATACATATCTGACTCCTCTATCCTCACAAAACCCTCTATTGATGAGCCGTCGAACATGCACCTGTTGTCGAGTGCCTTCTCAAGCTGGCTGGCTGTAATTGCCACATTTTTTAATGTTCCAAAGATATCCGTAAACTGTAAACGAATAAACTCAATATCCTCCTCATCCACTATGCGGATAATATCATTCTTACTGTATTTTGCCATTTTAAATCTCCTTATTATTGCAAAAAGCTATAACCCTATCGTACTCCATCACACCGCCAAACAAATCAAGAGCACTGCCTATTGTCACATTCAGATGGTTCTGTCCAAGCTGCCTGATGCATTTTAAATCGTCAAAGGATGACACACCTCCTGCATATGTGACCGGTAGCTTTCCCCAGCCGCCAAGCATGGCGACAAGCTCCTTCTCGATGCCGTTCACCCTGCCCTCAACATCCACTGCATGTACCAGAAACTCGCAGCAATATGAGGATAGCTTATCCAAAAGCTCTGTTGTCACGGCCTCATCCGTGAAGTTCTGCCAGCGGTCAGTTACTATATAGTACTGTCCGTCCTTTTTGCGGCATGATAAATCAAGCACCAGCCTGTCACTGCCCACGGTATCTTTAAGCCTGCTTAGATTTGCATAGTTTATCCTGCCGTCTTTAAATACGTATGATGTCACAATAACTGCTGCGGCACCGGCATCTATAAACTCCATCGCATTGTCTGCGGTGATACCGCCTCCTACCTGTAAGCCCTGCGGATACGCTTCAAGCGCCTTAACAGCCTGTTCCTTTGTATCCTCATAATACTCGCTGTCCACAGAATTGAGCAAAATGATAAACCGGCTGTCCTGCTCTGAGACAAAGTTCTCACTGGCAAAGTCGCCCCTGTCTTTTAATGAACCACCGACAATCTGCTTTACTTTTCCATTGTGAATGTCGATACATGGTCGAAACTCCATATTTTTCTCCCTTGTTTTTATTATGATATGAGTGTCAAAAGGTATTTACCCATTTAATCATATTATTGTGGCTAAAAAATCGTCACTGTCCACGTCTTAATGCGACATGCTAATATTGCCGTAAAGCCACTTTATATAAAATATAACATAATTTTCACTTTATTTGTAAAGGACTTACATTAGTTTTACTAATAAATAATATAATAATTTCATATCGGGCTTATAACTGCTTGACACTCTCTCTTTAATTTGCTATCATCATACAAATTACATTAGTATATAAAGTATACCAGTATAATAACATAAGAAAGAGAGGAATTTAAAAATGGGTACTATTATCGGCGAAGGAATTACATTTGATGACGTTCTCTTAGTTCCACAATATTCTGAGGTAACACCAAATATGATCGAGCTTCAGACACATCTTACTAAGAAGATTGTCCTTAACATTCCTATGATGAGTGCTGCAATGGATACAGTCACAGAATCAAAAATGGCTATCGCAATGGCCAGACAGGGTGGTATCGGAATCATCCACAAAAACATGTCTATTGAGGCACAGGCAGACGAAGTCGATAAGGTAAAGCGTTCAGAAAACGGCGTTATTACCGATCCGTTCTATCTTTCTCCAGACCATACATTACAGGATGCAGACAACCTGATGGCCAAGTTCAAGATATCAGGTGTGCCAATCACAAAGGACGGCAAGCTTGTAGGCATCATCACAAACCGTGATCTGAAGTTTGAGACAGACTTCACAAAGAAGATTTCAGAGTCTATGACTTCTGAGAATCTCATTACAGCTCCTGAGGGTATCACTCTCGATGAGGCAAAGCAGATTCTTGCAAAGGCAAGAAAGGAAAAGCTCCCTATCGTAGACAAGGACAACAACCTCAAGGGACTTATCACTATAAAGGATATCGAAAAGCAGATTAAGTATCCTCTTTCAGCAAAGGATGATCAGGGTCGTCTCCTCTGCGGTGCCGGTGTAGGTATCACAGGCAACATGATGGAGCGTGTTGATGCTCTTGTTAAGTCTCATGTTGATGTCATCGTTGTTGACTCAGCACACGGACATTCAAAGAATATCCTTGATGCTGTTAAGAAGATCAAAGCTGCTTATCCTGACCTTCAGATTATCGCAGGAAATATCGCAACAGGCGCTGCTGCCAAGGCTCTTATCGAGGCCGGTGCAGATGCAGTAAAGGTCGGTATCGGACCTGGTTCTATCTGTACAACACGTGTCGTTGCCGGTATCGGTGTACCACAGATTACAGCTATCATGGACTGCTACAAGGTCGCTAAGGAGTATGGTGTTCCTGTTATAGCTGATGGTGGTATCAAGTACTCAGGTGATATGACAAAGGCTCTTGCAGCCGGTGCCAACGTATGTATGATGGGCTCAATGTTCGCAGGCTGCGACGAGGCTCCTGGAACCTTCGAGCTTTATCAGGGAAGAAAATACAAGGTATACCGTGGCATGGGTTCTATCGCTGCCATGGAAAACGGAAGCAAGGATCGTTACTTCCAGGAGGGTGCTAAGAAGCTCGTTCCTGAAGGAGTTGAGGGTCGTGTAGCTTATAAGGGCACTCTTGAGGATACAGTATTCCAGCTTGTTGGTGGTATCCGCTCAGGAATGGGCTACTGTGGCTGCAAGACAATCGAGGATCTCAAGGAGAATGGCAAGTTTGTCAAGATTACCGCTGCCTCTCTCAGGGAGAGCCACCCACATGATATCCATATCACTAAAGAGGCTCCTAACTACAGCACAGACGATAAATAAAACACACATATAATAACGAGGTAAAATATTTGGACGCTGACGACATATCGCAGATTATATTCTTATTAATATTATTAGCACTCTCCGCATTTTTTTCATCTTCGGAGACTGCTCTTACTACCGTAAACAAAATACGCATGAGAACCCTGGCTGAGGCCGGTAACAAAAAAGCCGAAAAGGTGCTCAAGGTGACTGAGAACTCTCCAAAGATGCTCTCAGCCATCCTTATCGGCAACAACATCGTAAATCTTTCAGCATCATCGCTCACCACATCGCTCGCCATCAAGCTGTTTGGCAGTGTCGGAGCCGGTGTTGCAACCGGAATACTTACATTCCTCATACTGATCTTTGGAGAGGTCTCTCCGAAGACACTTGCGACCATAAAGGCTGACAGGATTTCACTCTCAATCGCAGGTTTTATATCAGTACTCATGGTAGTGCTGACACCTGTAATATTTATCATCAACAAGCTTTCACTCGGAGTCATTTTCCTCTTTGGAATAAGACAGAGCGATGCCAAGCGTGTCATGACCGAGGAGGAGCTTCGTACAATCGTTGATGTAGGACAGGAGGACGGCATTATCGAGGATGAAGAGCGAGATATGATTCACAATGTATTCGATTTCGGAGATGCCGAGGCCAAGGAGGTCATGGTTCCACGTATTGATATGACGTTTGTCCATGTTGATGCTACTTATGATGAGCTGATTTCAATATTCAGAGAGGATAAATTCACCAGACTCCCTGTGTACGATGAAAGCACTGACAACGTAATCGGTATCGTAAATATGAAGGATCTGCTGCTCCTTAAGGATGAGGATAAAGAGCATTTTTCCATCAGAAATATCATGCGTGAGCCTTACTTTACATATGAGCACAAGAATACAGCGAATCTGTTTCTCGAGATGCGCGAATCATCTATATCGCTTGCCATTGTCTTAGATGAATACGGTGTCACAGCCGGACTCATCACACTCGAGGATCTCTTAGAGGAGATAGTCGGTGAGATTCGTGATGAATACGACTCTGACGAGCAGGATGATATCACAAGAATAAATGACTACGAATACATAGTTCTCGGCTCTGCAAATCTCGAGGATGTAAGCGACGAGCTTGGTCTGCACCTCGAATCAGACGACTATGACACAATCGGTGGCTACTGCCTTGAAAAGCTTGACCACCTGCCTGAAAAAAATGAAATAATCATCACTGATGACAATATTCTTCTCCGCATAGAGGCTGTTGATAAAAACCGAATCGAAAAGGTCTATATCAAATTGCCAAAGCCTTCCGAAGAAGAAAATTAAATTCAGGATCGTTTAACCAGCGGGAGTTCTCCATGAGACCTCCTGCTTTATTTTTGCCGTAATACTTTTCGCTTATAAATCTGATCTTTCCAAATGCTTTGGTTCTCTCCTTGACCTGAGTATCTGTAAATGTGATGGATATAGTCTTTTGCGTGATATTTCCATAGCTGTCCTTTGCCTCAAGTTCTAACTCTATGATATCCTTGTCACATGCACTTTTTATTTTATGCTCGTCAAATTCTTTTACTTTCAGATAATTTATCCCGTTATCGCCATACGCAATATCACCATCCTCCACATCCGTTGCAGATATAAGGCTTCCTATCAGCTGCTCTGTTATACTGCCATTTCTTGCCTGCTTTATCGAAAAGAACATATCATCCGCCTCTATAGTTGGCTCATGCTCCCAAAGTGCATACATATGTATGACCGCCTTATCTGTATACTCTATCCCCAGTATCCTGCATAAATCAGCTACCTGTATACTCTCTCCCGGTGTATATTTTATATCAGGATACGCTTCTCCTAAAATCCAGCCTATACACATATGCTGGTTTGGCAATGTCACCGCGTCACTATACTTCACAGTTGCAGATGCACCGGTATCATATTCTATGATATACTCGTTTTCCTGCCATACTGCGTATATATTCTTCGATGGTCTGTTTGACTCAATCCAGCTGTTTGCCACACCACACAGTAGCGGATATCCGACAGTCTTATCATATGAATTATTTCCCCAGCCTGTCATATGATATCCGGCCATCTGCCATCCCACAGCAGGGAAAGCCTGATTGATGCCTCCATATGCGTAGCTCTTTGTAGTCTTTTCTGAATCCGACGCACTCGTGTTCCGCCAAAATGTCACATCTATATTCCCTGCCTTTGCGTATGCCGTATAAGTGCCACCCGAATTCACAAAAAAACCATATGATGATGAGCTCATAGACGAATCATTGTTCCAATTCGTGAAATCATATCCGGTAGAGCTGCTCGCACTGATTGTCACATACGTACCATAGCAGTAGATCGGAAGAGCGTCGTACCTCCCCCTGATACACTGCTAATGCCTGTAGATTTCCTGACATCAATTGTATGAAACAGTCCTCTCACGGTCTTGCCATAATACGAATACAGTGCTGTGAGTGCGCTGTCCGTCCAGTTTGCCGCTTTGGATATACCTGCATAGGTAGTATAAACCTTTCCCCAGGAAGGACCATTATCATTCATGCCACCCTTATTCTTGCCATTTACTCGAAGTACCATGCAGGCATCGAGGACGATAGTGCATGAGCCGGAGCTAAGGGCATTGAGGGACTCTTGATTCATTCTGTTTCTAACATATCTCAAAGGAATTTTGTACATCATATATTCCTTTCCACCTGACTTAGCCTGACATTCGAGTGTCATATATCTTCCACCCATTTGATAATAAATGGTCTGAATAACATTACCACTACTATTTTTTACACTCATCTTATATCCTATTGTCCTATATTTTGTTCCTGAAGTAGATGTATTTCCGGCTGAACAGAAATAAATATCTCCATCATATATGTTTGTAGCTTTAAAAACTGCACTGTTTCCGTAACTATTATAAAACTTAACCGGCTCACTCCATTCATCTGCAATAATATTACTTTTTTCAAAATTTACCCCTATACATAAAAATAGTAGTACTCCTACTATTAATTTCTTAAAAAATTCGTTCATAACTAAAAAATACCAACTCCCCACATATAGCATATCAGATATCCGTATTCATCATATTCACCCTTAGTATACAAGCCAGTAAAATTATAGAAACCATAAGCCTCAGCAAGAGCCTCATTATAATTAGGTATTTCATTTTTTGACGGATAAATACATCTGTCATCACCTGAAATTCCTACTGAATTCAATGATAATCCCCACTCTTCGTTCATTTTATGCGCAATCTGTTCCGCCAAATACGAATCAGATATACTTCCATCTGTCCACTGCTTCACCAACGAGTCTATATACGCCTTCTGCTCCCCACTCATGCCATTTCCGGCCTTACTGCCATAAAATATCCATCCCGGTGCAACATACTCATTTTTAGGTGCTTCCGGCTGCGCGGGCTCACTTTGAGCCGGCTCAGGTGCAGCTGTCTGATTTGATGCTTCCGGTTTCGAATCGTTACCGGCAGTTTTTTGTGTATTATTGCTGCCTGTCGATGTCTTTTGACCGGCTGCAGTTTTGTCTTCTGATGATTTATCTGACGCTGTATTTGCATTATCCGAATTAATATCACCTGCTACAGAATTATCATTGGTATCTGATTGCGTACCGTCGTTTTGCTTATTATCTTTATCCTCTACATTTGATTCCTTCAAAGCATCCTCTTTCACCAGCTCAAGCGTCTCACTTTCAGCTACAATATCCTGCTCATTTTCAGTCACACTGACAGACCGGGAATCCTTTTTATTCCCTTTATTTCCTGATTTTGAGCCTACTGCCACTGCTATACATATGATAAAAATTATTGCTATTATCACTGCCGGTATAATGAATAAAAGTCTCTGTTGTCTTTCATTTTTCATACGCTAGTTATCCTCCATTGGCTGATCTGCTACAATAGTCTTTTTGCAGCTTATTTTCTTTGTTACACCTGTAGGAAGCTTAAACTCTTCCTCTATTTCTGCTGAAATAATGCCCTTTTCCATATCACAGACATAAACCGTGGTACTTGCATTACCGCCTGCTGTAAGCCTCTCATCAATGTCCTCTATGACAGTTTTTTCCACATCATAGCTGCTGACAGGCCTTTTATCCACGATATACATATTTGGCTCGTAATATCTTTTCATAGCACCTGAGAGTGCTAATGACAGACATTTCTCCATCTGGTTCTCCCTGACTGTCACATTGTATACACTAAGCCCAAGCATAGCTGTATACACTACAATAAGACAGCCAATTATTCCAAGCACTACATTTTTCATTTTATAAACCTACTACCTTTCTATTAATTGGAACACTTATCCTAACATGATCCATTGTGCCGTTTTTGCAGGTTATCCTGACATGCATATCATACACACCATAATCCGGAAAGCTAAGTGACGAGCCATCGGCTGATATGCTGTGAGTACAGTCATTTCTGCCTGAATCATACAAAGCATACACCTCAAGCTTATCCAGATTATCCTCATGCGCTGTAACATCAAGCAGGTCATACACACTGTAGCTTACGGCATTCTGATGCATTTTCTCCTTTAGCTCAATACCCGGAACCGGTATATTTTTCATGCCATCATAGCTGTCGTTTGCGCTATCGCTGCTCAATATATCCTGTGGCGCAAATGCCACACTCATTTTGTTCTTCAGAGCCCCAAATCCCGACAGCAGTGCAATTCCCACAACCACCGCCACTATCATGGCTCCATATGTCTGCATTATCTCCTTCATCTATAGTCTCCCGATTATTTAAATTGCACTGTTACCCCATATATTTATAAGCTGCGCAAGCATGCCTCCCTGAGCCAGCACAATATTTCCCATCAACACGAGAAATGCACTTGTGGCGGCCGCTGCAATCAGCACGCCTCCATACTGTCTGAATACTTCTTTCATTTTCTCTTACCTTTACATACTTTTTAATCAATTCAGTTACTATCACAGCAGAGCAGACACATACACGAGCACACCGATTACTCCACTGCCTAAAAGAAGCATAATAACGCTTCCTCCCAATTCTTCTATTAAAAGCTCCATCTGTTTTTCTCCTCTTATACAGCCATATCCACAAGAAAAGTACTACAACGCATATCCGCTCAGCACATGCTCCTGCTTAATTCCGAAAAATGCTACCGCGTAAGTGAACTTAAGCTCCACTCTTGCCTTTTCTATCTCATCTGACGAAGCGATTTGTGATGCGTCTGTGACTGTCCTTACGGAATTGTCTGTCATATACAGTTTAAGCTCCAGTGTATCTCCGGCTTTTGATGCATTTTCAAAGCAGGTCTGCGCAACCGAGCTGTCATAATCACTGTCCTCAAGCTCATTGATAATCTGCGCATGTAGGTTCTGTGCCTCAACGACAGTCATAAATCCCGACAGCACACCTGATGATGTAACCACCATAAACATAATCAAAAACACCCCTAAAAAGGTCTTCATTATCTGACTCACAACACACCCCCTACACTACCTTGTATGATAAAAAGCTTATAAGGAAAATAGCCATATCAACTATCATCTTAAATGATGCTGTGATAACAGGAGCCAAAAACAAAAGATACATGCCGGCGGTCTTATCCTTAAGCCTCGCGGTGTCTGCTACATCAAGCATCTCCAGATTCTTCGTAATCAGCTCATCAATCTGACTTCCGCAATTGCCACTATTTCCAATCGAAACAGCATACAGCATGCCCATGGCTGCGTTTATCTCCGGCAGGTTCAAACAGTCCAGAAATCTGTGATACGGGTCAGAGCTCTCCGGCTCCACGTCCAGTCTCTCCACAAGCGTATTTACCTCTTCCTTAAGTATCACCGGTATATGCTCTCTCGACTTCTGTATGGCTACCTGCACATTTTCACTCTGAATCAATAGGGCGAGGTCCATCAGCCACTTGGGAAATGCACTCTTTACATCCGCTATCAGATTTTTCTTCATAAGCCTGTGACCTATACGGTGCTGATTCAGACATATAAGAGCTGCTCCCATAGCTGCCACAGCCGGCCATTGTCTGTCAGTATACAGTAAAAATGCACTGGCTAACGCCGGTATAACTGCCATAAGAATTGACGCACGAAGCTCCTTTGCCGGATTGTATGCCTTGTATTCCTCGAGCTTTTTGGCATGCTTATCATCCTCCGGAAGCAGATCAATTCCAAGATAATCCACTTCAAGAAATTTCTGCCCCCAGAGTATGATTAAATCATCAAACACTATAAGAGCTGCAGACAGTATCTGTACAATGATATTGCTGCTGATATCCATGCTCAAAACCGGCAGATAAAGTATGATTCCACTAATGATAACAGAGGTCACAACTGACAGGATAATCTGATGAAACATCCTCTGTCTGTCCTCTATATTGCGCAGTATCCTGCGCTCCCATGCACTCTTATCCTTAAGCAGTATCCTGGCTGATTCTTTAATATCACCGCCATAGTACTCAGCGTGTGCCATAAACTCGTGTGCATTTACTATTCGGTTGCACTTGTACTCATCTTCGATAATCCTCATAGCATCCACAAACACCTCTGTCTCATCAAACGTGAGCATCATATGATCAATAGCCCTGCTCACAGTCTCCTTCATATGACCATCTGCCAGTGTGCTCTTTACATCCTCAAATGCACGGATTATCTTCTGCTCCTTCAAAAACGAATACAGCAGGGTGTCAATATACAGCGATACATCCAGAAAGCGCTTTCGCGCTTCCTGAAATCTTTGGCCTTTGATTCGGTGAAAATGCTGCATAACAAGAAGAAAAACAAGTACCACAGCTGTACACACCCAGTTTAACTTGAGCAGAAGATGCAGCACATATGTCAGAAAAAAAATCAATATATACGTCATTCCTAAGCCTCCCTCTCCTCACTCATCATGGCCTCATTCATCCTTATCTCATTGACAAAGGACTCGCCAAACGGCTCATTCACACCCTCTCTTTTAAATCTGCGAAGTATGACCTTTGGTATATCGTGAGTCACTATCTGTCCGTCTGATACAAGCATAAACACATGATTGGTATAGTTTTCCCTGTAGAAAAAGCACACCTGGTCTATGTATCTGTACACCACTCCGTCTTCATTTCTTCTCTTGCGGATCAAAATTCCCACATCAAGTGCCTGATATATGTCATTCTCCATACGCTCTGCATCCACACGGCTCTCTAGCATATTGAGTATTCTGTCCGGTATATTGCGCACATCATCTGTAGGGAGGGTCGTCATGCCACGCACACCGGTGCTCCAGCTCTGCAGCAGATATTTTACCTCCTTTGCTAGAGCCTCTGAGAGCATAATCCACTTTGGATTCATTCTAAGACATGACTTGATAGCCTCCGAGTAGCCAAACACATCCTCACTCACCTTCATCTCTATACAGTCCTTGCCCGGATTTGTCTCGGCATAACGTATCTCAAGAGTATCCTCAATTGTAATAACGCGCTCATTCGCCGGTATAAACTGCGAAAAAAACTTCACACACTCCGTCTTTCCGATGCCCGGCATCCCGCAAAAGGTGATATTCATCTTGGTCTTTACACAGTTTATCAGTACAGCTAAAAGCTCCTCCGAGCAGAATTTCTCAGCAATTGCAGATTCTGCTGTCAGTCTGATAAGCGGCGGTGTCTTTCGTATGCTGATGCTCCTGCCCGACTTCGCAACCGATTCATGCAGTATCGTCACACGAAGCTCGCTCGTCTCGGCCTCAAGCTCCGGATTTCTCTTATTGAACTGTCTGCTTACGACATTGGCGATGCGCTGTGTAAACTGCTCCACAAAAGCAGGTGTCATATACTGTGTGACAAACTGCTGATTGGCCCTGAAACGCTCATTGAATATATTTGTAAGCCATATTTCTTTGCCGTTATAATCTATATCCGTTATCTCGTTGCTGGCTACAAAGCTCCAAAGCGGTCCAAAATATTCTTTTCCAAGCTCCATGTACCACCTCTTATTTGACACTCATATTGGCATGATTTGAAAAGTTTGTAATCAGATCACTAAATGTCTTTCCTACTATGCCTGTTGCATCAGAACCTATAACCGCTGTTACAACGAGGATGATTGATAAAATTGCTACAACTGTTATGAGTATTCCGCCATATTCCTGAAAAATTTCCTTCATAATATTTAAATCCTTTCTTCATCTAAGTCTAAAATAATAGTATTAAATAATAAAATAATAGTGTTAAATAAAATCAAATATATGAAACTAAAAATCAAGGAAAAAAAATAGTGGCCGAAATGCCACAAAAAGAAACCTGCATAGAACATATGCAAGACACAATTTAAAAAGATATTTATATCTTACACAAAAATCGGGATTTGTAAATACCAAATCCCGAAAAAATGTGCACAAATATTCATTTAGTTTTTATACATATATCACATACTTATTTTAGATAAATATGCCAATCATAAATCTCCCCGTTAGGACATATCAGAGAATCGCACATCTATCCGTTAAGACATAACAGTGAATTGTACGTCTGTCCGTTAAGACATAACAGTGATTTTATGCCTCGAGCAGCTTATTTACGCTGACAAGACGTGTGACAACAACAAACACCTCTGCAGCCTTTTTCAGCTCATCAAGTGATGGATATGTCGGAGCAATTCTTATCACGCAGTCATCCGGATCCTTCTTGTAAGGGAAAGGAGAGCCTGCACCTGTCATTGTGACACCAGCTTCCTTGCACTTTGCAACGCTTTCCTTTGCACAGCCTGAAAGAGCCTCAAATCCGAAGAAGTATCCACCAAGCGGCTTAACCCATGTTCCGATGCCTCTTGAAGCAATTTCATCTGTGAGGATATTTTCAACCAGCTCGAATTTAGGTCTGATAAGAGCTGCATGCTTTGCCATATGAGCCTTGATACCATCTACATCCTTAAAGAATCTCGCATGACGAAGCTGATTAATCTTGTCGTGTCCGATTGTCTGTATAGTAAGGCGCTTCTTGATATCCTCACGGTTTTTCTCAGATGTGCATATACCTGCCACGCCTGCACCAGGGAATGTCACCTTACTTGTTGAGCAGAACTCAAATACCATATCAGGGTTTCCCTCTTTCTCGCAGAGCTCAAGGATATTTGGAATCTCTGCCTGCTTATCATCATAGAGATGATGAACTGTGTATGCATTGTCCCAGAAGATTCTAAAATCATCTGCTGCAGGCTTAAGCTTTGCAAAACGCTCAACTGTCTCATCAGAGTATACAACACCCTGTGGGTTAGAGTATTTTGGAACACACCAAATTCCCTTTACAGAGGCATCGTTATTGACATATTTCTCAACCATATCCATGTCAGGACCATCCTCAGTCATAGGGATGTTTATCATCTCAACTCCAAACTCCTCTGTGATTGCAAAGTGCCTGTCATAGCCCGGTACAGGACAGAGGAACTTCACCTTGTCAAGCTTGCACCATGGTGTATTGCCGCAAATACCAAAGATAAATGCACGTGAAACCTGATCATACATGATATTGAGACTTGAGTTTCCATATACTATAGCCTGCTCAGGCTTTGCTCCTACCATGCCTGCGATAAGGGCCTTTGCCTCAGGAATTCCGTCCAGACATGCATAGTTTCTCACATCAAGTCCTGATTCACTTTTCATATCACTGTCTGATTTCAAGACATCGAGCATAGGGAGTGAGAGGTCAAGCTGGTCTGCTCCCGGCTTTCCACGCGACATGTCCAGGCTTAAGCCAAGATTCTTAATCTTCTCGTACTCAGCCTCAAGTGCTGTCTTTTCCTGCATTAACTCGTCCTTTGTCATTTCTGTATACTTTTTCATTTAAAGATCCTCCTGGTCTGATTTTCTAAATATTTATGTTATTATCAACTATTTGCAATTATTCAAGCTTCATCTATGCACTTTCATGTATCACAGTCTCTGTGAAGCTCATCCATGTGTGCTTTTATCTTTGCCTCATAGCCTATATCCGTAGGCTTGTAAAACACTCTGTCTGTAAGGCCATCCGGCAGATACTGCTGCTTCACATAGTGATTTGGATAGTCGTGTGCGTATTTGTACCCGACTCCGTGCCCGAGCTTTTCTGCCGCACCGTAATGGGCATCCTGCAGATGTGCCGGAACAGCCGGTGTCTTAGTCTGCTTCACGCAGCTCATTGCTGCCGATATCGCATTATATGATGCATTGCTCTTTGGCGCGCATGCCATGTATGTGACAGCCTGTGACAGAATAATCTGTGCCTCCGGCATTCCAACGCGCTCGACCTCTGCCGCCGCCGATACCGCTACAACCATAGCCATCGGGTCTGCATTACCTATATCCTCCGATGCAAGTATCATGATTCGTCTTGCGATAAATTTCACATCTTCTCCGGCATAAAGCATCCTCGCCAGATAATAGACCGCCGCATCCGGGTCTGAGCCGCGCATGCTCTTTATAAAAGCAGAGATGGTATCGTAATGGTTATCCCCCTTCTTATCATAGGAGATAACTCTTTTTTGTATACATTCGCTCGCCACATCGATAGTGATATGAATGATGCCATCGTCTGACCTGTCCGTGGTCAGTACACCAAGCTCAATCGCTGTGAGCGCCGCTCTCGCATCTCCGTTTGACACATCTGCAAGGAAATCAAGTGCATCATCATCTATCTGTGCATTGTATGCACCCATGCCCTTTTCTGTGTCAGTCAGTGCTCTCTTAAGAAGAACCTTTATATCATCCGTTGACAGCTTTTTAAGCCAAAGATAATGGATCGGGAGATCAGCGCTCCGTTTACCTCAAAATACGGATTCTCCGTGGTAGCACCGATCAGTGTCACGGTACCGTCCTCCACAAACGGAAGCAGATAATCCTGCTGCCCCTTGTTGAAGCGATGTATCTCGTCGATAAAAAGTATCGTCTTCTTCTGATACATTCCCTGATTATTCTTCGCCTGCTCCACGACCTCTTCCATGTCCTTCTTGCCTGCAGAGGTTGCATTAATCTGCATAAACTCAGCACTGGTAGTGTGGGCTATGACCTTTGCCAAAGTAGTCTTTCCGGTGCCCGGCGGCCCGTAAAAGATGATGGAGCTGAGCTTATCGGCTTTAATCGCACGATACAAAAGCTTGTCCTTCCCAACTATGTGCTGCTGCCCGACCACCTCATCAAGTGTTGTCGGACGCATCCTTGAAGCTAAGGGACCGCTTGTCTCCTTATTCTGTTCTCTCATGTAATCAAATAAATCCATATCATCCCCGCCTGAAATGCATATTTGATATACCTGTTATATCATTTTGCAATTTCTTTTAGCAAAAAATTCATTTTGCATTGATATAATCGGCAATTACGTGTTTTATCAGTGCTAATTATG
>OGLB01000657.1_pt1 | contig 17115 bp, 16 predicted proteins | sample 1572551 | NCBI WGS metagenome assembly OGLB01 (sample SAMEA2582003, study PRJEB24529) | metagenome | biome: Human gut stool | place: China | collected 2011
CAATCCGGACGGCAACAATCCGGACGGCAACAATCCGGACGGCAATAATCCGGATGGCAGCAAGTCGAACACCCCCAAGACCGGCGACACACGTCTGATCTGGCTGGTCATTGCGCTGGCAGTGATCTTCGTGGCGACCTTCGCTGCGACCTACTACAACCGCAGGAAGAGCAAGCACCACGGCGCCTGATCTTCACTCTCATGCAGTTAAAATGGGCAGCGTCAAATGACACTGCCCATTTTCTTATCAGGAGTTTTGTATGAAAAAAACCGTTCTCATCGTGATCCGCGTCGTCTGCATCGTCGGATTCTTGGTCTGCGTTGGCGTGCTCGGCTGGTACTGGCACAGTGACCGCAGCGACCGCGCTGTCGCAGAGGCGCTCGCCGCCGCGCATGACGCAGCCAGTGCGGAGGCCATGGAGCAGGTGCGTGCAGTTGCCGCCGACAATGCGGATACGATCGGCTGGCTGCGGATCGACGGCACCAACATCAACAACGTCGTCATGTTTGCCCCCGACACGCCGGGCAAGTACCTGCACATGGACTTCTACGGCAAGTGGTCGTACCGCGGCACGCTGTATGTCGCCGAAAACTGCGATGTGCGCACGGCAGACAACATCCTCATCTACGGGCACCACATGAAAGACGGCAGCATGTTCGGCTCGCTGATCTCCTACAAGGATGCGGCATTTCGCGCTGCGCACCCGATCGTGCAGTTTGACACGCTCTACGCCTCCCATTCGTATGAGGTCGTGGCCGCGATCGAAACGGAAATCCCCGCTGAGGGCTCTGACGCCTTTCGATATTATGACTGCATCGGCACGGACCCGGAGCAGTTTGCGCAGTACTGCACGTTTATCGAACAAAACCGGTGCTATGACACCGGCATCACGATCCAGCCCGACGACCGGCTACTCACGCTGTCCACCTGTGCCTACCACACGGCGAACGGCCGCTTTCTGGTCGTGGCACGGCAGGTCGACTGAAGAACATACAAAAACCCCGCCATCCGGTCGGATGGCGGGGTTTTTAACTTGGAAACTCAGTTCAGGGCAGCCTTCGCCTGCTCGCACAGAGCGGTGAACGCAGCGGGGTCATGAATCGCAGTCTCGGAGAGCATCTTGCGGTTCATGTCGATGCCGGCCAGCTTCAGGCCGTGCATAAAGGTGGAGTAGTTCATGCCGTTGGCCTTGCAGCCGGCGCTGATACGGGTGATCCACAGCTGACGGAAGTCTCTCTTCTTCTGCTTGCGGCCGACGTAAGCGTAGCGGCCGGACTTCATCATCTGCTGGTTGGCCATCTTATAGTGGCGGGATTTGTTGCCCCAGTAGCCCTTGGCCAGGCCGAGGATCTTTTTTCTATGTTTGCGCGTCATCATCGCGCCCTTAACTCTTGCCATTGTTGTTTCCTCCTATTGTGCGGTCAATCCTTATTTATAAGGAATCATTTTTCTGATGGTCGCTTCGGTAGTCGCATCCGCATAAGTGGTGGAACGCAGACGACGGCAGCGCTTGGTATCCTTCTTGGTAAGAATGTGGCTCTTGAACGCATGGGCACGCTTGACCTTGCCGTTCTTGGTGAGATTGAATCTCTTCTTCGCGCCACTGTGAGATTTCAGTTTGGGCATTGTATTTTCTCCTTCCTTGGTTTGCTTACTTCTTACTATTGGTGTTCTGCGGCTTTGGCGACAGGAACATGGACATATTGCGTCCCTCCAGCTTGGGCTGCTTGTCGAGGTTGGCAATGTCCGCGCACTTGGCGGCAAAGTCACGCAGGAGCTGTTCACCGATATTGGTGTGCGCCATTTCACGGCCGCGGAAGCGGATCGTCACCTTCAGGCGGTCGCCGCCCTGCAGGAACTTCTGGCCGTTTTTCAGCTTGGTGTTGAAGTCGTTCTCGCCGATGCCGGGCGACATGCGGATCTCCTTGACTTCGATCACATGCTGATTTTTTCTGGCTTCCTTCTCGCGCTTGGCCTGCTCGAAACGGTACTTGCCGTAGTCCATGATCTTGCAGACCGGCGGGTTGGAACCCGGAGCGATCTTCACGAGGTCGAGGTCCTTCCCCTCGGCGATCTCCAGCGCAGCGGCCGAGGACATGATGCCCAGCTGAGCGCCGTCAGCGCCGATGACGCGGACTTCCTTATCGCGGATCTCTTCGTTGATCTGATAGTTTGCAGTTGCGATACGAACACACCTCCATTGGTTGCATCGGGAGCGGTGGCTCCGGGAACAAAAAAGCACGGATGCAAGACACATCCGCGCGCATAAAACACACACAACTCCCAAACGGGAGCGGGTTTTATTGACCGCGGACCGCCTTTGCGGCCGGGTGAGGCTGCCCAGAGGGCGCCCACTTTGTTGTCAGCTTTTATACTATAGCAGTCCCGGCGCGATCTGTCAAGGGTTTTCTGCGCCGGGCGGGCAAAAACGCGGACTGAATTTGGCCTCCCGGGGACATACTCCCCCACGGAGGCGAAATCCATATGAAAGTACTCGAATACGGCGGTGTGTTCACCGCCGGCGGACTGGGCTACGGCGGGCTGGAACTGCTCTGGCGCGGCCGGACGCACTGGTCGATGCTGCTGTGCGGCGGCGTGTGCGTCGTGCTGATCTATCTGATCGCGGGGCGCGAGCGCACCGTGCTCTGGCGGCGCTGGACGCTGTGCGCAGCCGCCGTCACGACGGTGGAGTATTTCACCGGCGTGCTCGTCAACCTGCGCCTCGGCTGGAACGTCTGGAACTACGCAGACCGGCCGCTCAACGTCCTCGGGCAGATCTGCCCGCTGTATACCCTGTTCTGGTTTCTGCTTGCCATCCCCGGCGTGTGGCTGGGGCGAACCGTGCGGCAAAAGCTCGCCGCCCGGCAGAGTCAGTAAGTGGTGTCCTGCTGGGTTTCCGGCTGAGCAGACGCTTCCGGCTGAGCAGACGCTTCCGGCTGCTGCGGCGCGGCCGCCGCCTCGGCAGCCTGCTGCTCCTGCGCCATGGCGATCTTCACGATGCGGCTGGTGCCGAGCCGGTCTGCGCCGAGGCGGATAAACTCCTCCGCGTCGGCAAGGCTTGCGATGCCGCCGGCGGCCTTGACCTTCACGTGCGGCGGGCAGCAGGTGCGCAGCAGGCGCACATCGTCCGCCGTGGCGCCGCCGGTGGAAAAGCCGGTGGAGGTCTTGATATAGTCAGCCCCGCTGTCGGACACGATGCGGCAGAGCATGCGCTTTTCCTCCTCGGTCAGCAGGCAGCACTCAATGATGACCTTGAGGATGCGGCCGCGGCTGACCTCGCGCACGGCGCGGATATCGGCCGCGACATCGTCCCAGCAGCCGTCCTTGACCATGGCCAGGTTGATGACCATGTCCACCTCATCGGCACCGTTGCGGATGGCCTCGGCTGCCTCGAACGCCTTGACAGCCGGGGTATTGTACCCATTCGGGAAGCCAATGACCGTGCAGATGCGCAGGCGGTCGCCGACATATTTCTTCGCCCCGGCGACATGGCACGGCGGGATGCACACACTGGCGCAGCCGTAACGCATGCCCTGATCGCAGAGGGCGCGGATCTCCGCCGCAGTGGCATCCACGCGCAGGAGCGTGTGGTCGCAGCGGGAAAGAATCTCTCGAAGTTCCATGATCGTTCGTCCTTTCTGATGAGACACGAAAAATAGGTGCTCTTATTATACCGCGTCCGGCCGCATTGCACAAGACGCATATTTTCCGCCGCCGGCACATAGGCTGTGGTACCCAACAAGAGAGGTGCAGCACATGGACGAACTGGAACAAAACAACTATGCCGAGCTCTGCGGCACGCTGGCGGCGCCGCCCGTGCTGTCGCACGAAAACCGGCAGGAGCGCTTTTTCACCTTCCCGCTCGAGACGCAGCGGCTGTCCGGCACGATCGACCGTGTGAATGTCGTCGTGCGCGAGCGGCTGCTGGCCGAGATGCCGCTGGAGGAATCGGCAAGGCTGTGCGTGATCGGCGATGTGCGCTCGTTCAATAACCGCCGCGGGCCGGGCGCGAAGCTGGTCATCACGGTGTTCGCGCGCGACATCTCGCTCAGCGACGAACCGTATGACCGCAACCTGATCCTGCTCAGCGGTACGCTCTGCAAACCACCGAACCTGCGCACGACACCGATGGGGCGCGACATCTGCGACCTGATGCTGGCCGTGAACCGGCACTACGGCCGCAGCGACTACCTGCCGTGCATCACCTGGGGCGCGCGCGCATGCGAGACCGCACTCTGGGACGTGGGCACGCGCGTGTCCCTCGAAGGGCGGCTGCAAAGCCGCAGCTACATCAAGGTGCTGGACACCGGCGCCGTCGAGCGTACGGCGTTCGAGGTGTCCGTACTCGACATCTGCCGGCTGTCGGTGCCGGACGACTGAACGCACATACCAGCCAACAAAGCGCGCCCCGCAGATTTTTCTGTGGGGCGCAGGTCATTCTATCCATTTTATCATCCCGCGAGCGCGGACACGAGCACTTCGAAGCCCTGCACGCTGCCGTCCGCCGCCGTGCCCTGCCCACGCAGGACATAGATCGGATAGAGCGCATAGTCGCCCTCGGCATTGAACCCGGCGTTCCTGTAATACGCCTGCTCAAACCCAGTGATCGTGCAGTCTGTGAGCTCCTGCGCGATATTCGCCGAAAATTCGTGCGCATCCAGCCGTGCCTGTACGGTCTTGGCATCCGCCAGGCGGACGGTCCTGGTGCCGCCCATCTTGAGCGGGGCATACTGCTGCGTCAGTGCCGTCACATTGCCGTCCCTGTCAAAGGAGACGGAGATGTGGTACTGTCCATACACCATCCGGCCGTTGACCTCGGGCGTCACATCGACCGTTTTGCTGCTCACGTTCGTCTCATAGGTCGCGCTGCTGAAGACGATCCGGGACGTGTCGGCGAGCTCCGGCTCAAACTTTTGCAGCCGCTCGCGCACGGTCTGCTCGAGCTGCGCGTCCGTCGGGAATTCGCTCAGGTCACCCCGCGTCAGCTCCTCGGTCGGCGTGTAGTACTGGATGTAGCCGGTCTGCGCATCATACGAGAGACGGCCCGCCAGCTGCGTCTGCATCGTGTCCGCGTCCATATCCAGCAGCGCGGCTGCCAGTGCCATGGAATACGCCTTGTCCACATAGCTTTTGTAAACCGTATCCCTTCCCTTATCCGGGAGCGAGATCGTATCCGGCAGCGTGAGATCCAGCGTCGGTTCCATGCCCGTGGTCGCCAGCATCAGCTTGCTCTGCGCGCCACAGGCACTCAGCGCCAGCAGCAGCGTCAGCACCGCCAGCAGCAGGCAGAGTCGTTTTCTTCGCGTCATATTCGGTCGCTCCTTTCCAGATTTTCAGATGTTTTCCAACGCGCTTCCAAACTCAGGATACCCATTTCCCAGATATTTGTCAAGTAAACGAAGTGTAAAAAACACAGGAGACGTCTTCCGTCTCCTGCGTGGGGGTTCACTTTTCCGGCACGATCTCGATCCAGTACCCGTCCGGGTCCTCGATGAAATAAATGCCCATGCCGGGGTTTTCAAAGCAGATGCAGCCCATGGCCGCGTGCTTCGCGTGCGCGGCGTCCATGTCCGGCACGGAAAACGCGAGGTGAAACTCCCCCTCCCCGAGGTCATACGGCTGCGTGCGGCCGCGCAGACCGGTCAGCTCGAGCTGAAACGGCGAGTGCCCGTCGCCCAGAAACACAAGTCGGAACGAGCCGTCGGCCGCATCCTTCGTGCGCACAGGCTCCAGCCCGAGGGCGTCATGATAAAAGCGCACGCTGCGCTCGAGATCGAGGACATTGAAATTAAAGTGATTGAAGGTAAACATACCGCGCCTCCCAAATACATTCTATCTGTCCCAAGTATAGCGGCTGCGGCGCGCATTGTCAAAGCAAGGCCGCAAAAAACTGTTGGAATTTCATGCCGGGCACGGTATAATGATCGTGCTAGACTGGGATATTGGAGGCGCGCCATGGATAAGACAGGACGCGCGCCCGGCTCTGTCATGGAGCCGGAGCTGCAGGAATTTCATACCGGCGCGGCCGTGCACGCTTACCGCACGTTCGGCTGCCACGCGCTCCCCGGCGCGGCGGGGCACCGCTTTGCTGTCTGGGCGCCGCACGCGCAGCGCGTCGCGCTCGTGGGCGACTTCAACGGCTGGGACGCGGCGGCAACGCCGATGGACCGGCTGCCGGACGGCACATGGGTGCAGACCGTGGACGGTCTGCGCGACGGGGCGCTCTATAAATACGCCGTCACCGGACCGGACGGGCAGACGGTGCTCAAGGCCGACCCATTCGCCGCGCACTGCGAGACCGGGCCTGCGACCGCGTCGAAGGTCTGGGCGCTCGAGGGCTACGTCTGGCACGACCGGAGCTATCTGCGCCGCCGCGCCGCACGCGATGTGTACCGCGCGCCGATGAGCATTTACGAGGTGCACCTCGGCTCCTGGCGCCGGCCGGAGACCGGCCTGCCGTGGTACCGCTCGGTCGCAGACGAGCTGGCGGACTACTGCCGGACGATGCACTACACACACGTGGAGCTTCTGCCCGTGACGGAATACCCCTACGAGGGCTCCTGGGGCTATCAGGTGACCGGGTACTACGCCCCCACCAGCCGCTATGGTACGCCGCAGGACTTCATGTACTTTGTCGATACGCTCCACCGCGCCGGCATCGGCGTGCTCATGGACTGGGTCCCGGCGCACTTTCCGAAGGACGCGCACGGGCTCGCGCGCTTTGACGGCACGCGGCTCTACGAGTGCAAGGATGCGCGCATGGCCGAGCATCCGGAGTGGGGCACGCTCATTTTCGACTATGAAATGCCGGAGGTGCAGAGCTTTCTCATTTCGTCGGCCATGTCGTTTTTCGACCGCTATCACATCGATGGCATCCGCGTGGACGCAGTGTCCTCGATGCTGTATCTCAACTACGCCCGGCGCGACGGCGAATGGACGCCGAACCGCGACGGCGGCAACATCAACCTCGGCGCGGTCGCCTTTCTGCAAAAGCTCAACACGACCGTGCTCACGGCGTGGCCCGGCTGCGTGACGGTCGCGGAGGAGTCCTCCGCCTACCCCGGTGTGACGAAGCCGCCCTATGACGGTGGCCTCGGCTTCAGCTTCAAGTGGGATATGGGCTTCATGCACGATACGCTCGACTATCTGGAGCTCGATCCCTATTTCCGCAAATACCATCACGACAAGCTGACGTTCTCGATGATGTACGCCTTCTCCGAGAACTTCATCCTCGCGTTTTCGCACGACGAGGTCGTGCACGGCAAGAAGTCGATGCTCGACAAGATGTACGGCACCTATGAGCAGAAGTTTGCCACCCTGCGCGCGCTCTACGGCTATCAGTTCGCGCACCCGGGCAAGAAGCTCACGTTCATGGGTTCGGAATTTGGCCAGTTCATCGAGTGGAACTACAAGCAGGGGCTCGACTGGCTGCTGCTCGACTACCCGATGCACAAGGCCATGCAGCGCTGGTGCAGCGCGCTCAACGCCTGCTACCGCAGCACCCGCGCGCTCTGGGACATCGACGACGGCTGGGACGGCTTCACGTGGCTGAACGTGGACGACGCCGAGCGCAGCGCCATCGCCTTCCTGCGCACGGCGCGCAACGGCCGTCGGCTCGTGTGCGTGTGCAACTTCACGCCCGTGCGCTATGACGATTTTGTCATCGGCCTGCCCAGGCGCGGCGTACTGCGCGAGCTGCTGTCGAGCGACAGCGAGGAATTCGGCGGCTCCGGCGTGCACAACGCGCCCGAGATCCGCAGCGAGAACGTGCCGTTCGGCACGCTCCCCTGCTCCGCGCGCGTGACGCTGCCGGAGCTTGCCGCTGTATACTTCACCTTCACGACCCGGTAAAGGAGGGAACGCCATGAAACCCGAACTGCGCGCAGCGCTGGCCGAAAAGGGCCGCTGCGACCTGCCCGGCGTGCTGCTGGCGGCCGCCGAGTGCGCACCGCTGGCCAAGACCGGCGGCCTTGCGGACGTCGTCGGCACACTGCCGAAGAGTCTGGCCGCGCTCGGCTTTGACGCGCGCATCATCACGCCGTACCACCGCGTGATCAAGGAAAAATACGCATCCCAGGTCACGCACCTGACGGATTTTTATATCGATCTCGGCTGGCGGCATCAGTACGTCGGCATCGAGCGGCTGCTGCTCGACGGCATCGTCATCTACCTCGTGGACAACGAGTTTTATTTCGGCGACCGCATTTACCTCGGCGGCGAGGCCGAGGGCGAGCAGTATGCGTTTTTCGCCCGCGCGATCCTGGAGGCGCTGCCCCGGCTGGACTTCACGCCCGAGATCCTGCACTGCAACGACTGGCACACGGCCGTGCTGCCCATGCTGATGAAAACACAGTACGCCGGCAGGATGCAGTCGCGCATGCAGACGCTGCTGACGATCCACAACATCGCCTATCAGGGCAAGTTCTCGTTCGAATTCGTGCAGGACCTGCTCGGCATCGACGCGCGCTATTACACGCCGGAGTTCATGGAGCTCAACGGCTGCGCGAACCTGCTCAAGGCCGGCTGCGTCTTTGCCGACCACATCAACACCGTCAGCCCGAGCTACGCCGGTGAGATCCGCACGGCGGCCTACGGCGAGGGGCTCGAGGGCATTCTCAACGCCCGGAAGCACCAGCTGTCCGGCATCCTCAACGGCATCGACACCGCCGTCTTTGACCCCGCACACGACGGCGGCATCGCCGCGCCCTACTCCGCCGACGACCTGAGCGGCAAGGCCGCCTGCCGCGCCGCGCTGTGCCGGGAGCTCGGTCTCGAGATCGGCGCGCACACGCCCATCGTCGCCATGGTCACGCGCATGACGCCGCAAAAGGGCTTCGACCTGGTGCAGTGCGTGCTCGACGAGCTCATGGACAGCGAGGACATGGCGTTCGTGCTCCTCGGCACGGGCAACGCCGAATACGAGGACTTTATGCGCAGCGCCGAGTGGCGGCACAAGGGCCGCCTGTGCGCCTACATCGGCTACGACGAGGCGCTGTCGCACCGCGTGTACGCGGGCAGCGATTTTCTGCTCATGCCGTCGAGCTTCGAGCCGTGCGGCCTGTCGCAGATGATCGCCATGCGTTATGGCACGCTGCCGATTGTGCGCGAGACCGGCGGCCTGCGCGACAGCGTGCAGCCGTATAACCGGTTCACCGGCGAGGGCACCGGCTTCTCGTTTGCCAACTTCAACGCCTACGAGCTGGCGGACACGATCCGCCGCGCGCTCGCGCTCTATCACGACGATCATGACGCCTACTGCCGCGTGCAGCGGCAGGCCATGTCGCAGGACTTCAGCTTCACGCGATCGGCCGAGGACTACGCGCACCTGTATCTGCTCCTGCTGCCGGAGGACACCACGCCGAAGCACGACGCGGCCGACGAGGCCTTCCGCAGCCCGATCGGCGCGCTCGAGACCGGTGCGGCCGTGCGCCTCGCTTTCGCGGACACGGAGGCGCTCGTGTTCGACGCCGCCGTGGAGCTCTACGGCGATGCGTACAGCGACACCGTCGCCATGACGCAGACGGCCGCCGGCTTTGAAGCGGCCGTGACCATGCCCGCCGAGCCGCAGGCGCTGCGCTACCGCTTCCGGCTCGCGTGCAACGACGGCAGCATCCGCTGGCTGTGCGCCGCGCCGGACGGCCGGCACGCCCGGCTGTGTGACGCACCGGGTGACGGCTGGCGTCTGACGGTCTATCGCGCCGGATTCACGACCCCGGCATGGTTTCGCACCGGCGTGATGTATCAGATCTTCCCCGACCGCTTCGCGCGCGACAGCTCTGCCACCGCGCAGCGCGGCATGGAGCACCACCGCCGCATGGGCCAGACCGTGCACTGCCACGCCGGCTGGGACGAACCCGTCGAGTGGCAGGCCAACACGCCGGAGGGCGAATACGCACCGGTGGATTTCTACGGCGGCACTCTGCGCGGCATCGCCGACCGGCTGCACTACCTGCAGAAGTTCGGCGTGACGGTGCTGTACCTCAACCCGATCTTCGAGAGCGCTTCCAACCACCGGTACGACACCGGCGATTACCGGAAGGTCGACCCCATCCTCGGCACGAACGCAGACTTCAAGAAGCTCTGCGCGGCCGCGGCGGACTGCGGCATCCGCATCGTGCTCGACGGCGTGTTCGCTCACACGGGCGCTGACAGCCGGTACTTCAACCGCTTCCGGCACTACCCCGGCTGCGGCGCGTACAACAGCCACAGCTCCGTCTATGCGCGCTGGTACAGCTTCGCGCACTACCCCGACGACTACAAGTGCTGGTGGGATTTCAAAGACCTGCCCGCCGTCAATGCCGCCAATCCCGACTGGCGCAAATATATGATCACCGGCGAGCGCAGCATCGTCAAGACCTGGCTGCGCGACGGCGCGTCCGGCTGGCGGCTGGACGTGGCCGACGAACTGCCGGACGATGTGCTGCGCGGCATGCGCAGCGCTGCCAAAGAAACCGACCCCGACAGCGTGCTCCTCGGTGAGGTCTGGGAGGACGCCGTGACGAAGGTCAGCTACGGCGAGCGGCGGCAGTACGCGCTCGGCGACGCGCTCGACAGCGTCATGAATTATCCCCTGCGCGACGGACTGGTGGCGTTCCTGACCGGGCGCAGCACGGCGCGCGCACTTGCCGACCTGCTGCTGAGCCAGCGGCTGAACTATCCGCAGCCATTGTACTACGCGCTTATGAACCTGACGGCGAGCCATGACGTGGCGCGCACGCGCTCAGCGCTGGCACTAGACTTTGACCCCCGCAGCCGCACGCGCGCAGAGCTTGCGGCGCTCGAGATCACGGACGCCATGGCCGCACGCGGCGCGCAGCTGCAGGTTCTGGCGGCAGCCGTGCAGTTCTGGCTGCCGGGCATCCCGTCGATCTACTACGGCGACGAGACCGGTATGCAGGGCCTGTGCGACCCGTTCAACCGCGCGCCGCTGCAGATGTGCGACACGCAGATGCTGCAGTGGTACGCGCAGCTGACGGCCCTGCGCCACGCGCACCCGGCGCTCACGCGCGGCGAGGTCGCCGTGTTCGCCCCGGCGGGCGACGTGCTGTGTGTTCTGCGCGTCATCGCGGACGGTCGGGACGCCTTCGGCGAGGAAGCAGAGGACGAGGCGCTGCTGCTGATCGTCAACCGCGCGGCGCACCCGGTGCGCTGCCACGTGGAGCTCACCTGCCCCGGCGCCGGCCTGTGCGAAGAGACAAGGCTGGCCTTCGTGCGCAGCGAATACGACTGCGCCGCCGACTGCACCGACGATACCCACATTGCCATCCGCGACGGCGTGGGCGCATTTGACCTGCCGCCCCATGCCGCAAAAATCTACAGATTGGAGAACCGACATGGAACTGAAACTGGATCGTAACAAAACCTATGGTCTGGCGCTTGAGGGCGGCGGCGCGAAGGGCGCTTACCAGATCGGCGCGTGGAAAGCCCTGCGCGAGGCGGGCATCCGCTTTTCCGCCGTGTCCGGCACGTCCGTCGGTGCGCTCAACGGCGCCATGATCGTCATGGACGACCTGGAAAAGGCCGAAAACGTCTGGAACAATATCCACTTTTCCCAGGTCATGGACGTGGACGACGAGGAAATGCGCCGGCTCATGAACCGCGACATCCCGCTCTCCGAGCTCAAGAGCACGCTGCGCAGCGTGGCCGACATCGTGCGCAACCGCGGCTTTGACGTGACGCCGCTGCGCAACTGGGTCGCTGAGGTCGTGGACGCGGACAAAATCTGCCATTCCGACACGGACTTTTTCATCGTCACCTACTCCCTGTCCGACCATCAGGAGCTGGAGCTCAAAGCCTCCGATCTCGACAAGGACGAACTGTGCGATATGCTGCTCGCAAGCGCGTACCTGCCGGCATTCCGGTTGGAAAAGCTTGGCGGCAAATATTACGCCGACGGCGGCGTACAGGACGTGGTACCCATCCACGCGCTGGTGGAAAATGGCTGCAAGGACATCATTGCCCTGCGCATCTTCGGCTTCGGCATCGAAAAGCGCTTCCGCATTCCGGACGACGTGCATGTGACGACGATCGGGCCGACGGTCGATCTCGGCAACATTCTGAACTTCGACGCCGAGCAGAGCCGCAAGAACATGCGCCTCGGCTACTTTGACGCCCAGCGCGTGCTCTACGGTCTCTACGGCAGCACGTATTATATCGACCGCACCATGTCCGAGGACGCGGCGCGCCAGCAGCTGCTCGAATACCTCGGGACGGATGATGGCTCGCTGCGCACGTTCCACGAAAAGACGCTGCCGCAGATCGCCAAGGCGCTCAAATGCGATGGTGATTACTACGACCTGCTCATCGACGTGCTCGAGCACGACGCAAAGGAGCTTGGCATCGCGTCCGAGCGCATCATGACGGACATGGAGCTGCTACAGGCGATCCTCAGCCAGCCGGAACCGCCGGAGGCCATTCTGCCCGCGCAGGGATCTGACACCCCGGCGGAAACGGAGCCGGAGGCCGCCGATGACACGCAGGCCGCCGCGCCCAAAGCCGCCGAAGAAGTCGCGGCCAAGGCCGCCGAGCTGTCGCAGGACATTGAAAAGCACATCAACCGTCTCCTCGGCAAGATACGGCCGCGCCGCAACCGGCCCGGCACGGCGGAAAACGCTACGCCGGAAGCCGACGCAGACGTGCCGGAAAAAGAATGAACGCACCGGGGCGGCCGCACGGCCGCCCCATTTTTGAGCTGCGGAGCGCCCGAAACCGGTTGGAAATCATGGATTTTCACGGGCCGCGGGTTTCCGCTTGCAAATGTTGATGATCTCTGGTATGATGCTTATTGGTTAGAGCTATCTAACTTACGAAAACAACCTAATCCATAGCAAAAAGGAAGCTGTCTTATGCAAACATTTTGGGGAATCCTGATCCCGTTTCTCGGCACCGCGCTGGGCGCGGCGTGCGTGTTCTTTATGAAGAAAGCGCTCAGTGACGCCGTGCAGCGCTCGCTGACCGGTTTCGCCGCCGGTGTGATGGTGGCGGCTTCGGTCTGGAGCTTGCTGATCCCGGCGATCGAGCAGTCGGCAGGTATGGGGAAGCTCTCGTTCCTCCCCGCATTTCTGGGCTTCTGGCTCGGCATCCTGTTTCTGCTCGCGCTGGATCACATCATCCCGCACCTGCACGCGAACAGCGCCCAGGCCGAAGGGCCGAAGAGCCGCCTGCAGCGCACGACGATGATGGTGCTGGCCGTGACGCTGCACAACATCCCGGAGGGCATGGCCGTCGGCGTGGTATACGCCGGGTACCGCTCCGGCAGCGCACAGATCACGGCGGCCGGTGCGCTGGCCCTGTCGCTGGGCATCGCCATTCAGAACTTCCCGGAAGGGGCGATCATCTCCATGCCGCTGCGGGCGGAGGGCGAGAGCAAGGGCAAGGCATTTTTCGGCGGCGTGCTCTCCGGCGTGGTGGAACCTATCGGCGCGGTGCTGACGCTTCTCGCGGCGCAGCTTGTGATCCCGGCGCTGCCGTATTTTCTGAGCTTTGCCTCGGGCGCCATGCTCTATGTGGTAGTGGAGGAGCTTATCCCCGAGATGTCGCAGGGAAAGCACTCCAACATCGGCACGATTTTCTTTGCCGTGGGCTTTAGCGTCATGATGACGCTGGATGTGGCGCTGGGATAGGCGCGGAGGTGTCGCTGCTTTTGCGACAGCTATGATATCACCTATGACGCGGTCTGCACCCGGCATCGAACGAAAACGCTGAGACGCGGCGACGACCGCTGCGATTTTTGCATGAAGACCGTTAGAAAAGAAAGGAGTCCCAAGAATGAAGCCTGACTACAAAAACTGGATCCCCAAGGGAATGCTGTTTTCACTCATCGCGGGGACGGTGCTGTCCCTTGCGCTGCTGCTCGTTTTCGGCGTATTCGGCGTCTGTGTGAGCGGAAAGCTGCGCGTCGTGCTGGGCGTGGTATTCGGAGTCGCCTTTGTCGTCTGTGCAAAGTACACCCAGTGGTGCGTGTATGCCTATCGGAGCTTTTCCTATGACGGCGAACGCAAGCTCTCAAAGCAGATCATTGACGGCACGGCGGAGCATATCACACTGCCGGATGGCGGCGTGGGACTGGATATCGGCTGCGGCAGCGGCGCGCTGACCATTGCCTGCGCAAAGCGCAATCCCCAGGGAAAAATGATCGGTATCGATCGCTGGGGCAAGGAATACGCCTCCTTCAGTCTGCTGCTGTGCGAAAAAAACGCCGCTGCGGAGGGTGTGAAAAACGCTTCGTTCTGGCGCGGGAACGCCGTGAAGCTGGATTTTCCCGATGAGAGCTTCGACGCGGTGACCAGCAACTATGTCTATCATAATATCACGGGAAAGGACAAGCAGCAGCTTCTGCTGGAAACGCTGCGCGTGCTGAAAAAGGGCGGAACATTTGCTATCCACGACCTGATGTCGCCCCGTAGATACGGCGACATGCAGACGTTTGTCCAAAAGCTCAGGGACATGGACTATGAGCGCGTGGAGCTGATCGACACGACCGACGGCAGCTTCATGACACCGAAGGAGGCCAGACGCCTGATGCTTCGCGGCTCAACATTGCTGGCGGGAAGAAAGTAAAGCGGCGATGACATCAGCTATGTTGGTCTGCATCCGAGGCTTCCTCGGCAGAGAACCATGGAACCATGACGCTCGCTCACGGCGGCAGGCGGTGATTCTCTCTCAAGAGCCGTTGTACGAGAACGCCCTGCGCGCCGCCATCGATGCCGCCTGTTATACCACAGGGGTGATATTCAAACGAGGACATGCGAAAAGAAGGAGCCGTTTCCATTCTTGAAGAAGTAGTCGGCGATTTTTGAAGAGCCGCCTTCGGGCGGCTTCTCAAGGGCTATATGGTTAGACTATGCTAACCGATAAACATACGAAGGAGGCGAGAGCAGTGAGTTCCCCCACGAGGTAGGGCTGTTTCTCAGCTATCCGCCGGAGGACGTGAAGGGCTTCATCGACCACCGCGCGAGCGGCTTCAAATGCGCCGGACTCTGGTAGGTATACGGCGACGAGGAAAAAGCACGCTCGTTATTCAAAAAATACAGAAAATGCACGGATATCTACTGCGCACTTTGGCAAAGCGGCTTGAAGCTTGAGCAGCTTGCCGTTGCAGGAAATGGAGTTCCAGCCCATGTTCGATGCGTGCAAGCGCAGCTTCGGCGGGAAGCGTGTGGCACTGTTCGGCTCCTACGGCTGGGGCGATGGCGAGTGGATGCGTACTTGGGAGAGTGACTGCGACAGCGCAGGGGTGAACCTCGTTTGCGAGAGCATGATCTGCACGGAGCCTCCCGACGACGCGGCGCTTGAAGACTGCCGCGCTCTGGGCAAGGCGTTGGTGGAGTGAGAAATGATGCCCGCCGCTGACGGTTACTTCAGCGGCGGATTGCATGTTTTGCATTTGCCAAACAGCCTATCCGAAAAGGCAGGGACACCTCTTGCGGTGTTCCTGCCTTGCGCTGTATGGCGAGTATTGAAAAAGAATATGCTCAAGCATCCAAGACAGGTGAACAGAGAGGCACTGTGTTGAGTAGCCGTAAAGCGGAATAAGAAAACATGTTTGAATCGGCTGGTCCTTTCGCTGAAAGCACTGAGGCCTTCCCTCTCGGCACACGGATGACATTGGGCAAACGGAAAATTCGCAGGAAAAGCAGGGATGCCTGGTGTTCTACATTGAAATCCCTGCGCGCTTATGGTACAATATTTTTCACAGGCGCTGTGCCGTCGGATTTGAGGCAAACTGCGTACAGGCAGCCTGCCTTTTCTTTCATCCGTCGGTTAGAGTAGGCTAACCTGTGCGCAGAACTGGAAAGGTGGAATGGACCAATTTGCATAAAAGTGTCTAATCATGTGTCGGAGGAGGTGGCCTGGTATGCAAGAAGCACAATATGATTTTCTTCATGGGCAAACGGATCGCAGCGACTTTTTCTCCCCCGCAATGCAGCAGCTTTGTGGTATTATGAAAGACAATCAGGTTGCTTTGCCAAGCGATATTGGAGAAGGATATTTCCGCTATATTTCACCGTGCCCCAATATCGAGATGTATATCTGCGATGTAATGTTTTACAGGGACACAGTATTGCGGGAGCAAGTGTATAAGGATTCTTTTTCCGTCATTTTCTCTCTTTCCGACGCATTGGAGTGGAAGTCTTCGGGCAGAAACCAAAAAACATTGTTGGAAAAGGGAGATTGCTGCGTATACGGCAGCGGTCTGTTTGATGCGGAAAATATCTATGAGGCAGGGCGGAGATATATAGGCGTCGGGCTGAACCTGCATCCCTGTCGGTTTCGGTCTGTGATGGATGGCTTGCAGAAGAAAAAGGCTTGCACCGCCTTTAGCGGGGGTAAAACTCCACCAAAACATAGAATCACCGCTACCATAGAAGCCACAATACGCCAGATATTGCAGTGTAACTATAATGACTGTGCAAAGTCATTGTATCAAGAAGGAAAGATACTGGAACTTGTTGCAGCCTTTGCGAACGAGATGATGGATCAGAATTCTGTTGCTGTGAAGGGGTCGTTGAGCTGGGCGGATAGCGAGGCGCTACTTCGGGTCAGGCGACAGATAGATGAGGGATTTCTGGAACCCGTGACCATCGCGGAGCTCTCCAAACAGCACTTTATGTGTGAATCCAAACTCCGTGAGATATTTCGAAAGCACTATGGAATCACCATATATCAATATATGTTAAATCGCCGCATGGAGCACGCCTGCGAACTGTTGTCTGCGCCCGACGCTCGGGTGAAAGACATAGCAGGGTTGGTGGGGTACAGCAACATCAGCCATTTCAGCGACGCCTTCCGAAAAAAGTTTGGATGCACTCCGAGCGAATATAAGAGGAGCTTACCATTCTGAAACATAAAAGCAAAGACACAGGTGTATTCTTTTGTGGTTACTTGGATGGAAATTACAAAGATTGCATCTTCCCTTGAAAAACCAGAATAGTAGGCAGCACATTTCGAGGAAGATCTTGCCCAGTGGAAACTATATCATTTGAAATGTGAGCTGCTCAGCAGCGGTATACACATCGATCTTAGTGCTGGGCGGAATTAACCGTACGCGCGGGGCTGCAAAACGAGCCTACGCACAAGTAAAACTTTGACCGCTGAAAAAGCAGAGCGGCGGG
>OGLB01000664.1_pt1 | contig 17047 bp, 16 predicted proteins | sample 1572551 | NCBI WGS metagenome assembly OGLB01 (sample SAMEA2582003, study PRJEB24529) | metagenome | biome: Human gut stool | place: China | collected 2011
ATATCGACAATACATTCATCCACTGCTTCATGGACGGTCGTGACACCGACCCGAAGAGCGGTAAAGGATTTATCGAACAACTGACGGCCCACTGTGCACAGTCTGCCGGAAAGATCGCATCCATCGTCGGTCGTTTCTATGCAATGGACCGCGACAAACGTTGGGAACGCGTGAAAGAAGCCTACGACCTGCTGGTTGAAGGCAAGGGCAAACAGGCTACCGACATGGTTCAGGCCATGCAGGAATCGTATGATGAAGGCGTGACCGACGAGTTTCGCAAACCGAAACACTACGCTACAGTAGATGGTACGATCAAAGAAGGTGATGTCGTGATCTTTTTCAACTACCGCAACGACCGTGCAAAAGAATTGACTGTCGTGCTGACCCAGCAGGATATGCCGGAACAGGGTATGCACACGATCCCTGGTTTGCAGTATTACTGCATGACTCCGTACGATGCTTCTTTCAAAGGGGTCCATATCCTGTTCGACAAGGAAAACGTCCAGAACACATTGGGAGAATACCTGGCTGAAAACGGGAAAACACAGCTTCATATCGCCGAGACGGAGAAGTACGCCCATGTGACTTTCTTCTTTAACGGTGGTCGCGAAACTCCGTACAAAAATGAAGAACGTATCTTGGTTCCGAGCCCGAAAGTCGCCACTTACGACCTGAAGCCGGAAATGAGCGCTTACGAAGTCAAAGACAAGTTGGTTGTGGCTATCAATACGCAGAAGTTCGACTTCATCGTCGTGAACTATGCTAATGGTGATATGGTTGGCCATACCGGTATCTATAGTGCCATCGAAAAGGCCGTAACGGCTATCGACAACTGTGTGAAAGACACGGTCGAGGCTGCTAAAGCCAACGGCTATGAAGTAATCATCATCGCCGACCACGGTAATGCCGATCACGCGCTCAACGAAGACGGTACTCCCAACACGGCTCACTCCCTGAACCCGGTTCCTTTTGTATACGTGACAGAAAACAAAAATGCAAAAGTGGAAAACGGTGTCCTGGCCGATGTCGCTCCGTCTATCCTGCATATTTTGGGTATGGCACAGCCGGCTGATATGACAGGGCAGGACTTGATAAAGAATTAAAAATTAAGAATTAAAAATTAAAAAATAAGACTGGTGAATAATGTGATCCAGACTAAATCGTATGCGTTTGCTATTCGTATAGTGAACGCATACAAGTTTTTAACAAATGATCAAAAGGAGTATGTCTTATCAAAACAGATGTTGCGGAGCGGTACTGCTATAGGAGCATTGGTTGCAGAAGCACATCATGCGCAAAGTAGTGCTGATTTTCTTAATAAAATGAATGTTGCTTTGAAAGAAGCTAATGAAACATTTTATTGGCTCTCTTTATTGAGAGATACGGATTATTTAAGTGAACAGATTTATAAATCTATCTCGATTGATTGTAAGGAATTGATTGCTCTTTTGGTTAGCATAGTCAAGTCTGTAAAATCATCATTAGGGAGATAAGCATTTATTTTCTAATTTTTAATTTTTAATTTTCAATTTAAGAAGTGATTCAAATAGACAATACCCTAGTCAGCCTCGACGTTCTCGAACGCCAGTTCTTATGCGATCTGTCGCATTGCAAAGGTATTTGCTGTGTGGAAGGTGATTCCGGTGCACCCCTGCTGGAGGAAGAGGTGGGCGAACTGGAAAAAGCCCTTCCGGTTATCTGGGACGATCTGGCGCCGAAAGATCATCAAGAAACAAGGCGTTGCCTATATTGATGAAGAGGGAGACTTAGTGACTTCTATCGTAAACGGGAAAGACTGTGTTTTTACCTGTTATGATGCGGACGGAACTTGCAAGTGTGCGGTGGAGAAGGCTTATCGCGAAGGTAAGCTCTCTTTCTATAAACCGGTTTCCTGCCACCTTTACCCGATACGTGTGGAAAAGTACGACACGTTCGAAGCAGTTAATTATAATCGCTGGAGTATCTGCAAAGCCGCAGAGATACTGGGTAAGAAAGAAAAACTCCCGGTCTATAAGTTTCTGAAGGAACCGCTGGTCCGCCGTTTCGGAAAGGACTGGTACGAGGCTCTTGAGGAAATTGCCGGAGAGTGGGAGAAACAGAAGAACGAAGAGTGATTTAAGGCTAAACATAAAAGAGCCATGTATGCGGATGATGCATCATCTGGCGTACATGGCTCTTCGTATGTCTTTCTATCCCGTTCTTAACTATTGCGTATCAAGTCGGCCGATTTGCCTTCCTCGTTCAGATAGGTTTCGATATGACGTTTCTTTTTGTCTTCGAGAATTTCATTGATGGCGATCAGGATGCCGGTCTCTTCCACCTCCCCGAACTCATGGTTGATAGCGGTGCCGAATACACGCATTTTAGGGGAGAGGCTCATATAAGCATTGACCAACGGCGGCACATTGATGCCGAACTTGCGGACTTCTTGGTTCAAGACCTTGTAATTGTCCTTGAAGTTGTCATACTTGAAAAGCTCCTGCATTTTTTCTGGATCCGTGCCTGTTTCCAAGGGGCAGATCGGAGTGATCAGTTTCTCTGGGTCGGGGAAGTGCATGTTCAGAAAATACAGGATCATGTTGCGGGCTTCGGAATTGTAGGTGTTATACATCGTTACCTTCCCGAAGTAATACTGCAAGCTGGGGTCCACCACGGAAAGAGCCCCCAGGCCATCCCAAAGATTGTCCAATACGAACAATCCTTTCGCGCTGCCACTACGGGTCGACTGGTATTCCAGCGTTACGAACGAACGGCCCAGCTCGACCGTGTACGGTAAATATTCTTTATTGAACTTATCGGAGAAATTGAAAAGGTGGGAAGTTGCTAAAACAGGTTTGCCGGCTTTGTCGAATTTTACATCCGAACCGCAGAGGAAGCGGTAGCCGCCTAAAATCTGTTCGTCTTCAGGGCTCCATACGATAAGCTGGCGGTAAGCGTCGTCCATCGTATCGTATTCGTCGATATCGACCGGAAAGCCGGTCCCGCCTCCGTAATATCGGAAAGCGATTTCCCTGAGTCGCCCGATCTCCTGCATCACGTTGGGAGAGTCGTGGGCTGTGATAATGTATATCTCATTGTTGGATTTGTTGGTCCTCCTCAGCTTCTTGTCCCCGGTCAGTTCAGCTTTCAGGAGAGCACGATCAATCGGTTTGATGATGTCTTGCATATAATAAAATCAATTATTTCTTTAGATTATAGACGATTTCCTTCACCCACTCAGCCCACTCAGCCGGTTTACGGCTACTGTCGAAAGTTTGCCAGGGAATCGGCTTCCCGAAATGGATGCTGTATGTCTTGTGCTTGCTTTTGAACATCTCGTCGGGCAGGTAGATCATTTCGTAATTCATCTTTATGCCCAAAGCTTTCCGCATGTTGGCGAGACGGTAGAAAAAATTGGAGTTACGTCCTTCGAAAAACACCGGTACGATGTCCCGCCGGTATTCCACGGCCTTTTGGATAAACGACTTCTTCCATTCGGTGTCCTGTATCTTCCCGTTTTGTTTGCGTGAGCATAAACCGGCGGGAAATGTGATGATCTGGTTGTCCGAAGCGTATGCCTTTTCGATCAGTTCGGCGTTCTTTTTCCCCTGCGCCCCATGTTTGTTGATAGGGACGAAGATCGACCTCAGGTTAGACAGGTAGGGCAGCAGTTGGTTCACCAGGTAGCGGATCTTCCCGTCGAAACGTCCGCCGATAATGGCCGACAGGCAAATCCCGTCCAGTCCGCCCAGCGGATGGTTGGAAGCGAATATGTACCGTCCTTCGGCAGGAATATTCTCTTCGTTTACCAGTTCCAGATTCAAGTCAAAATATCCGATCAACTCCTGCATGAACGCTACCCCGTCTTTATCGTGATACCGACGGAGGATCTCGTTCAGCTCATCCTGATGAACAGTACGGATCAGATAGTCAACCATAAAACCGGGAATCTTACGGGCAGCCGAAGGCGCCTTTTGCCGTAATACCTGTTTGATGTCTATCTGTGTAATACCTTCTTGTATCATTTCACGTAACTCTTACGGGAGACAAAGATAGAGTTAATAATTAAAAGTCAATGCTTTCGGGAAAAGTTTTTAAGTGTCGGCTACAACAATTCATGTTGTACAGCTGTTCTTACTAATTAGTACGGAACGTGCAAGATATGATGATACGTCTGTGAAAGGGATGTAAGGCGTTAGTTTAAAAATAGATAGAAAGAGAATTGCAATCCTTTGGTAATGCATTTTTAACATTTTAGGCATTCTGTTTTTACCTTTTTTGTGTAAATATTAAATTAAAAGGCGCGTTATTTGTGATATTAAAACGAGAGATTTATTGATATGAGGAAGTCTACGATTTGGTTGCTTGCGGTGGTGATGGCTTTTGCTTTTGCCGGTTTGCTTTTTTTGCAAGTAAAATATGTAAGTATCATACTCAAGAAAAGTAGCGAGCAGTTCAATGAAACAGTCAAACGATCGATGCACCAAGTCTCGAAAAATCTGGAGCTTGATGAAACGGCCCGGTATCTGGAAGAAGATCTCAGCCGTGACGAGGCCAACAATTACCTATACCAGAACGAACAGAGCAGTCTTGGCGGTGGAATCATCACTGAGAAAAAATACAAGATGCAGTTCACTAATGCCGATGGAACTGTAGAACATATCGAGTTTCATAGCGATATCCGGACACGCAAGTTTGAACCGCTTTCTTCGCTGGGCAGCAATAAAGTACCTAACAGCATCGTTAGTACGTCAAAAGATTTGCAGCAAACGCTGAAACGTCGTTACCAGTACCAAAGCGGGTTGTTTAACGAAGTGATCTTGAATATCTTGCATACGGCAAACCTGAAGCCGATCGAAGAAAGGATAGATTTTAAAAAGCTGAATAATTACTTAAAATCAGAATTTGTTAACAACGGATTGAACCTGCCGTTTGTCTTTGCTGTTATTAACAAAGACGGAAAGATCGTCTATCAGAACGGGGATATTCCTCCTGTATCAGACGTGATTCAACAGGTGCTGTTCCCCAACGATCCTCCTTCGAAGCAGAATTACCTGAAAGTGTATTTCCCGACGAAGGGTGATTATATTTCAAGTTCTGTAACATTTATCGTACCGTCAATCATCTTCTCGCTGATACTTTTGGTAACGTTTATCTTTACCATTTATATCGTGTTCCGTCAGAAGCGACTTTCGGAAATGAAGAATGATTTTATCAACAATATGACGCACGAACTGAAGACACCGGTTTCGACCATCTCGCTTGCCGCACAGATGCTGAAGGACTCGGACATCACGAAGAGCCCCGATGTGTTCAAGCATATCTCCGGGGTGATCAACGACGAGACGAAACGATTGGGCTTCCTGGTGGAAAAGGTGCTGCAAATGTCGCTGTTCGAACGCCAGAAAGCAGCCCTCAAACTGAAGGAGGTGGATGCGAACGATTTGCTGGCAAGCGTTGCCAATACATTCGCCCTGAAGGTCGAGAAGTATGACGGCACGATCGACATCGACCTGCAGGCAGAAGATTCGGACATCTACGTGGATGAGATGCACATCACGAACGTACTGTTCAACCTGCTGGACAACGCCGTGAAGTATCGCCGCCTCGAAGTGCCGCTGACGCTGATGTGCCGCACCTGGAACGAGAACGGCAAGTTGTTGATATCGATCGAGGACAACGGCATCGGGATCAAGAAAGAATACCTCAAGAAAGTATTCGACCGCTTCTTCCGCGTGCCGACAGGAAACGTACACGACGTGAAAGGGTTCGGACTCGGACTTGCTTACGTCCGTAAAATAGTAGAGGACCATAAAGGTACGATACGTGCCGAAGTGGGAACCGGAAATGTAGGAACAAAATTTATTATTACTTTACCTCTTATAAAAAGTTAGTTATGGAAGAAAAACTAAAAATCTTCTTTTGCGAAGACGACGAAAACCTGGGTATGCTATTAAGAGAATACTTGCAGGCAAAAGGTTATGTGACTGACCTCTTCTCCGATGGGGAAGCCGGTTACAAAGGTTTCACCAAAGGCAAATATGACCTTTGCGTACTAGATGTGATGATGCCGAAAAAAGACGGCTTCACGCTGGCTCAGGAAATCCGTTCTATCAACCCTGATATCCCTGTTATCTTCCTTACGGCCAAGACTATGAAGGAAGATATCCTGGAAGGTTTCAAAATCGGTGCGGATGATTATCTGACGAAACCTTTCAGCATGGAAGAGCTCTTGCTCCGTATCGAAGCGATCCTTCGCCGCGTGAAAGGCAAGAAAATGAAAGATATTCCTTTCTACAAGTTAGGAAACTTCTTGTTCGATACCCAGAAACAGACACTGGCTATCGGCGACAAGGTTACGAAGCTGACAACTAAGGAATGCGAACTTCTGAGTCTCCTTTGCGCACATGCAAATGAAATATTGGAACGTAATTATGCACTGAAGACAATCTGGGTAGACGATAACTACTTCAATGCCCGTAGCATGGACGTATATATCACGAAACTTCGCAAGCTGTTGAAGGATGATCCGGGAATCGAAATCATCAACATTCACGGTAAGGGCTACAAGCTGATCACTCCTTCCGGAGAAGAAGCAGCCCGTGAAGAAGGCATTCAGGTTCTTTAATCAGAGCTTAACAGGACGCAAACTACACGGACAAGCGCAGAGTAACGCAGATGTCATTATCTATAAAGGATAAGTCTGCGTTACTTTGCGCTTTTTCACTATATTTGTGTGCAATTAAATAACGATATGATGAACGATAGACCGCTTATTCTGATTACAAACGATGACGGCGTTGAAGCCAAGGGGATAAAAGAGCTCACCGAGTGCCTCCGGGACCTGGGGGACATTGTGGTTTTCGCTCCCGACGGGCCCCGTTCGGGAATGGCAAGCGCGATCACTTCGCTCGTGCCGATCAAGTATACATTGGTAAGGAAAGAAAAAGGACTGACGGTTTATAGCTGTACCGGGACTCCGGTCGATTGTGTGAAACTGGCCATCAACGAGGTGTTGGAACGTAAACCTGACCTGTTGGCCTCCGGGATCAATCATGGTGGCAACCATGCCATCTGCATCCAGTATTCTGGTACGATGGGGGCAGCTGCCGAAGGATGCGTGTTCGGTATTCCTTCGATGGGCGTGTCGCTCTTGGATCATCGTGCGGATGCCGACTTTGCCGAGAGCTGCCGTTTAGGGCGCATGCTTGCACGGCGGATCATAAAAGAAGGATTGCCGCATGGCACTTATCTGAACCTGAACGTTCCCAATGTCCCGAACGTAAAAGGGATGAAGGTATGCCGGCAGGCGGACGGGCGCTGGACCAATGAATTCAAACGCTCGGAAAACGCAGCGGGCGAACCTGTCTTCTGGCTTGCCGGTGCATTCGAGAATGCCAAGCCGATCCATGCCGATAACGACACGTTGGCGCTCGACAGCGGCTACGCCTCGCTTGTTCCTTGCAAGATAGATGTGACGGACTATGATTTTTTAGCTGTGCTAAAAAATCAGTTGAAAGTTGAGAGTTGAAAATTGAAAGTTGGAAATAGATAACGTGAAATTATTCCGGTTCCAGCTTACTTTATTCTCTTGATCTTTGCAACTCTCAACTTTCAACTTTCAACTTTCAACTGAAAAATATGAAATATTTTTTAATCGCGGGCGAAGCTTCCGGTGATCTGCATGCCTCCAACCTGATGGCAGCACTGAAGGAGCAGGATGCCGAAGCGGATTTTCGTTTCTTGGGCGGCGATCTTATGCAGGCAGTCGGAGGGACGCTGGTGAAGCATTACAGGGATATGGCTTTTATGGGCTTTATCCCCGTACTGCTCAATCTCCTTACGATCCTGAACAACATGAAAGCCTGCCAGGAGGAAATCCGGCAGTACAGGCCCGATGTGGTGATCCTGATCGATTATCCGGGGTTCAATTTGAAGATTGCCAAATATGTAAAGACGCAGTTGGGGCTGCCTGTCTACTATTATATCTCTCCTAAGATATGGGCTTGGAAACAGTATCGTATCAAGGATTTCCGTCGCTACGTGGACCGGATGTTCTGCATCCTGCCTTTCGAAGTGGAGTTTTTCCGCAATCTCGACTATCCGGTGGACTATGTGGGCAATCCTTCGGTCGATTCGGTTGCCTGCTATAGGGAGAAACAGGCGGCCGGACCTGATACATTCCGTGAGGACGAACAGTTGGACGAACGCCCCGTATTGGCGCTGTTGGCAGGCAGCCGCCGTCAGGAGATCAAAGACAACCTTCCGACCATGCTGAAGGTGGCAGCCGCCTATCCGGGCCACCAGCCTGTGATTGCCGGTGCTCCCGGCTTGGAACCGGAATATTACAGGCAATATATCGGCGACGCGGATGTGAAGATCGTGTTCGGCAAAACCTATCCTCTCCTCAGCCATAGTAATGCGGCGTTGGTCACATCGGGGACGGCTACGCTTGAGACATCGCTTTTCCGTGTGCCGCAAGTCGTCTGCTATTATGTCGCGGCCGGCCGGCTGGCAAGTTTTATTTTCCGCCATTTCTTCCATACGAAATACATTTCGCTGGTCAATCTGATAGCCGGACGCGAAGTGGTGCAGGAGCTGTTCGGTGTCCGATTTTCGTATGACCAGATACATGATGAGTTAGGACGTGTCTTGAACGATCATGCCTACCGTAGACGCATGCTCGACGGCTATGACGAGATGATCCGCCTGCTTGGAAAACCGGGCGCTTCCCGGCGTACAGCGGAGCTTATCTATCAATCACTGAAGCATTAACATTTTTTGTAAACAGTCTTTGCAGCATTTGCAGAGTGTTTATCATCTTCCTTTTTAGAAAGAAAAATAAACAAATTAGATACATGTTATGAAGACGTTGAAAAGTTTTATGCTATTGGTTGGAATCTTGTTAGGTTCTATAGTTTTTTATTCATGTTTGGATGACGACGACTCTTACAGCGAATTTTGGAGAGATAGTGTCCAGGCTATTGTAACGGTAAAACCATTGAGTGATAATTCTTACTATATGCAGCTCGACGACAGTACGACGCTGTTCCCGACAAACTCATATGTGCCTGAGAATTTGAAAGAAATTCGGGCGTTCGTTGTCTATAAGAACGACGAGAAGAAGACTGAAGGCTATGACCAGTCTGTTCAATTGTTAAGAATGGATACCCTTCTGACCAAACCGATCGCTCCTGACCTGGGATCGGAAAATGATTCCTATTACGGAACGGACATGCTGGCCTTGAATGGCGGTAGCATTTGGTCTAAGAACGGAGTGTGGATCGAGGACGGATATATCACGTTCGATTTCTATATTCAAAGAGGTTACAACGACAATGTCAAGCATTTCCTGAACCTGGTACAGACAAACAGTGCCGATCCGTATGAATTGGAGTTCCGTCATAACGCTTATGGCAATATCGACTCGTCCCTCAGACCTTCGGCCGGCTTGGTGTCCTTCAAGCTGGATAAGTTGCCGAGTACGGAAGGCAAGACGGTGAAGTTGAAGATCAAATATAAATCTTTCGCCTCGAACGACTATAATACCGTCGAGTTGGATTACAAATCAAAAGATACGGGAGATACAGAAGAATAATAACCTTCCCACATAACTTTTATTTTTATCATTTAGTTCAGAGAGAGAGGCATCGGGATGATGCCTTTCTTTTTGTGTACCCTATAGCTTTTGATGTAAAAGGTTATAGGCTTTTTCTTGGAAAGCTATAGATCCTTTTCAGGTATGTGCTATCTTTTTTGCTTTTTCTTGCCGGAAAGATGCAACGTTTCTCCGGATACCCTCGTTTATATATATGAAAATGGAAGAAACAAATGTACATCTGATCGAGGAGTGCCGGCGTGGTAACCGGACTGCACAGCTCGCCCTTTACAAGCAATTTGCACAGCGGCTGTATGTTGCCTGTCTGCGTATTGTCGGTAACGTGTCGGAGGCGGAGGAGGCGATGCAGGATTCTTTCCTGAAAATATTCACCCGCCTGGACCAGTATCGGGATGGACAATGTTTCGAAGCATGGATGCACCGTATAGCTGTTCATACAGCCATTGATTACGTGCGCCGACAGACGCCTGACTGGGAAGAACTCTCGGATGACTACACCGAACCCGACGACGACGGGCCGGATGAGGAAGAAATCCGTTATTCGGTTGCCCAAGTGAAGGAAGCCTGCAAGAAACTGCCGGTCGGCTATCGCGTGATCCTCTCGCTCTACCTCTTTGAGGGATATGATATGGAAGAGATTGCCTCTATCCTGAAGATCCGGCCGTCGAGCGTACGCAGCCAGTATCTCCGGGCAAAGCGTAAATTGTTGGACATAATAGCAGCAAATAAAGAAAATGGATAAACTGAAGAATTTCATAGACACGAACCGGGAAGCATTTGAAGACGACCTGTTACCTGAAGGCCACTTCGAACGCTTCGAGCAGAAGCTGGCTGTTCCGCGCAAAAGCCGGGCTACGTTATATAGCCTTTGCGCTTTTGCCGCGGCAGCTTGCATCGCCCTGCTGTTCCTCTTCAAACTGCCGGGTGGCACGCCTTTGCCTACTCAGCCAAGGCAGGTGGTCACAGGCCAGCATGCCTGCGAGGTGAAAGAGGAGATAGAGGAACTTCGTCTCTACTACAATATGCAGATGAGTGATATCATCTCACAGATGCACAAACTGCAACAGACTCCCGGAGCGGAGGAACTCTTGAAAGAGACAAAACGTGTCCTGACAGACAATTATATGTTCGAAGAAACGGTCCTTCCGACTCTGCCTTGCTCCAATGCCGGCCTTTATGCCATGAACCTGCATTACAGTACCAGCTTGGAAAGTCTCAACATCATGTTGAAACAGATGGAGAATATGGAAGATTTCAACAGGAATAGTAAACAATAAACACGTTAATCAACACATAAAACAATTTATCAACACATGAAAACAGCTTATCAACACACCAAGAAGGGACAATCCTGCTTTTTACGGGCCGGTCTGTTGATGCTCCTGGTTTTGTTTTGCAGCGTATCCGGTTGGGCTGCCAAACAGGAAAGCATCAAGAAAAAGGAAATCAACAAAAGCTTCAATGTCGGTAAAAACGACATCTTGCAAGTTGACAACCGTTACGGAAACATTACGGTTACGCATTGGAGCAAGAGCGAAGTCTCCATCCGTGTCGTGATCGAGGCGAAAGCCCGTAATGACGAAAAGGCGCAGGCTATCATTGACCGTGTCAACATACGGATGGAAAAGATGGGCAATACGGTTTCGGCCGTTACAAGCCTGAGGTCGCAAAACGGGAATGGAGGCTCTAACGAATCCTTCACCATCAACTACTATGTCAATATGCCGTCTGAACTGACGTGCGACCTGACACAGAAGTACGGCAATATCATCATGCCGGAAAACAATAAGGGAAAATGCGATCTGCATGTCAAATACGGCAATCTCAATGGCGGTAATTTTACGGGACCTCTCAGCATCGATGTGCAATATGGCAATATGGATATCTCCGATGTCGACAACGCCACTTTGGACCTGGCCTATTGCGGCAAATCCTCTATCCGCAACGGCTCGCAACTGAATATCGACAGCAAGTACTCCAACCTCAGTCTCGGAAATGTCCGGAAGATGAACACTGAAGCCAAATACGGCGACATCCATATCGACAAGCTGGACAACGGCTATATGGAACTGAAGTACGGAAATTGCAAGATCGACGAGCTGAAACAGGGCATCACCGTCGACGAACTGAGCTACAGCACGCTTACCATCAAGGATCTTGCCAGCAACTTCGATAAGGTCAATGTGGATGCCCGCTACGGTAATCTGAACATTTATATCGATGTGAACGCCTCCTTCCGTGTCGTTGCCAACAATATGAAATACGGCAATTGCAAGGTTCAAGGCGGATTCAATATCCAACGTCGTAACCAGGACGAAAACTCGGTCGGTTTCGATAGCCGCGACGACCAAAGGAACAAAAACAACTACACCCTCGATGTCAACAACGGTAAAAACGGCCGTATCAATTTCGAAGGAAACAGTTATAGCAACATAAAGGTGATGGCAAAATAATCCCTGCCGCCCTGTATCGGACAAATGAAAGAAGCCCCGGTATCGCTTGGATACCGGGGCTTTCTTATTTTGATAAAAGGAACGACTGCTTAGTCAAGTTCTTTGATAGTGATGTTACGATACCAAACGTCGTCTCCGTGGTCCTGGAAACCGATGAAACCTTCTTTGTTTTCACCACCGCAGTTCAGCAACAGTTCGTAAGCCAACGGCCATTTGTCTTTGCTGAATTTGCTGTTATCCAACATTTCCTTCCACTGCTGTGTCCACAAATGATATTCAACAACCGGTTCATCGTTCTGATAGTGAACTACCGTACCTTTGTAGCACATGATCTTGCCTTTGTTCCATTCACCGAACGGTTTAGAGTTCTGAGGCTTAGCCGGGATCATGTCATACAGGGAAGCAGACTGGCGGTTGCCGTCTTTACCCAACTTGGCGTCCGGATGGTTTGCATTGTCGAGTACCTGATATTCAGGAGCAGAGATATAAGAAGGCTGTCCTTCGACTTCCTGGATCATATACAGTACGCCGGAGTTTGAACCTTTACCTACTTTCCATTCGAATTCAAATTCATAGTTTTTGAATTTGTGAGCGAAAACCAAGTCGCCACCATCTTTAGCACCAGCTTCACCTGCACCGGATCCTTTGATATGGATCGTACCGTCTACCACTTCCCAGGCAGCAGGCACATCCGTACGGCCGTAGCCTCTCCATCCATTGAAAGATTTACCGTCGAACAAAGTGACTTTGCCATCGGCATCTTTCGGGAAAGTAGACAGGTCGACAGTAGGCAGATCGTTCATGAGTTTGTATTCAGGAACGGCAGCTTCTGTCTTTGCCTCTTCTGCAGGAGCAGCAGCTTCTTCTGTTTTTTTACCACCGCTACAAGATGTGAAATAACACATCATAATTGCGGCACTTGCTAATAATACTGACTTTTTCATTCTATTTATTTGTTTAAAACTAATTATCTCGGCATATCAGGCAACTTCCAGCCCTGACGATAGTTATGCTTGATCATTTCGGCAGCATACTGTTTTGCATTGACAGGATCTGTCCAGTCTTTTGCAAATGACGGGTGTCCGTCCTTGATTGTGAAACCATCCTTGATACAAGTCTTGATCATTTCGTTATCGCCGATGTTGGTGAACTGCATGTTGTTGCCGTCCCATTTCAATGTACGGTGCAAACCTTGCAGGCGGACTGCCAATACCCCCATCACGATCATTTCGTTGAACGGACCAGCTTCCAAGAAGTTTGATTTTGTCTGTACGCGGTTAGATGCACTTTCTTTACAAGCACGAACCCAGTCCATTTCATGGTTCTTGACGCGACGGCATACTTTTGGTGCGTTAGGAACACGACCGGACAGCAAGAACGGTTGTTGGCCGTAGCAACCGCAAACCAACGTATCTTTTGTTCCGTGGAAGATTGTCAAACCACCACCAGGACCCATCAGTTCTTTACCCTCAGGGAAGCCTTCCGGGCGGTTCGGCATCATACCGCCGTCATACCAGTGCACTTCTACTTCCGGCATAGCCAGTTTTGGCATGTTTTCACGAGCCGGGAAAATGAATTTAACGTGCTGTGCGTTAGGCGCGCAATCACGGAGCAATAGGGTAGAGGAGGCTTCAACGCTTGTAGGATAGCCTAATTTCAATGCTTTAAATGCAGTGTGCATAATGTGGCAGGCCATATCGCCTAAGGCTCCTGTACCGTATGTCCACCATCCGCGCCAGTTCCAAGGGTGGTAGATTTTGTTGAACGGTTTCAATTCTGCCGGACCGGTAAACAAATCCCAGTTCAGGGTAGAAGGAATCTTGTCTGCTTTTTCCGGAGTATTCAAACCCTGCGGCCAGATAGGACGGTCTGTAGCACATTCTACTTTTGTGATGTCACCGATTTCACCGTTCCAGATCCATTCGCAAACCAAGTCAGTTCCTTCAGCAGAAGAACCTTGGTTACCCATCTGGGTTGCTACATTAGTAGAAGCTGCCAACTTGGTCAGCAAACGAGATTCGTATACTGAATGGGTCAACGGTTTTTGACAGTATACGTGTTTGCCTAATGTCATGGCATCAGCCGTGATCATGGCATGAGTATGATCGGCAGTTGCGATGATGACAGCATCGATGGATTTACCCATTTCGTCATACATCTTACGATAATCCCAATATTTTTTTGCATTCGGATGTTCTTCAAAAGTGCCTTTTGCATACTTCCAGTCAACATCGCAGAGTGCTACGATATTTTCTGTGTTCTTTACATTATTAATGTTGGCATGTCCCATACCGCCGATACCGACAGCGGCAATGTTCAACTTATCAGTCGGAGCTACATATCCGTGAGATTTTCCCAGGATGGAACCCGGAACGATTGAGAAAGCTGCAGCAGCTGCGGCTCCTCTTTGAAGAAATGATCTTCTTGAAATGTTCGACATAGTAATAATTTTTTATAGATTAGCACTTAATTATAATATTCGATGTGATTTCTTGTCTTATAAAAACACAAACTGGCACAAATATAGCCAATGCAGAAGTAACGGCAAGTCTTCCTTTCGGCTTTCTTCTTTAAAATAGTTTTTTTTAACAGAGGTTATAGATAAAGTCTATTTTTCCATAAATAATATCTATGCTTTTAGGGGAAAACATTTTGACGCTTTCCCTATATTTGTATAGAAAGAAAACTTATTCATCCAATCTCTTGTTATTAAAGTACGATACCGATATGAAAAGGGAGCCTGTATACATACGAATATATCATTTTTATCTGGAAGGATTTCGCGAAATGAAGCTGGGTAAGACGTTGTGGCTAATCATATTGGTCAAGCTCTTCATCATGTTTTTTATATTAAAACTGTTTTTCGTTCCTAATTATTTAGGAAAGTTGGATGGAGATTCGGCTAAGGAAGAACACGTTTCGGGTGAATTGATCAATAGAGCAATTACTCCTTAAATTATATAATTTATGATCGCAAGCATTGACACATCTTTGATTGACTGGTCAAGAGCGCAATTCGCTCTCACTGCCATGTATCATTGGCTGTTCGTGCCCCTGACACTGGGGCTCGGCGTTATACAGGCCATCATGGAGACCATCTATTACAAAACAGGTAACGAGTTCTGGAAAAAGACAGCGCAGTTCTGGATGAAACTGTTTGGTATTAACTTCGCTATCGGTGTTGCCACCGGGCTGATCCTCGAATTCGAATTCGGAACGAACTGGTCTAACTACAGTTGGTTTGTAGGAGACATCTTCGGAGCTCCCCTTGCTATCGAAGGAATTCTGGCGTTCTTTATGGAAGCGACTTTTATAGCCGTGATGTTTTTCGGTTGGGACAAGGTGAGCAAACGCTTCCACTTGGCTTCCACCTGGCTGACGATCATAGGAGCAACTCTTTCCGCCCTTTGGATCCTGATCGCCAATGCGTGGATGCAATATCCGGTAGGTATGCATTTTAATCCGGACACTGTGCGCAACGAGATGTTCGATTTCTGGGCGGTGGCCTTATCTCCTGTCGCCATCAACAAATTCTTCCATACCGTACTTTCCGGATGGATCGTGGGAGCCGTCTTCGTGATGGGTGTCAGCAGTTGGTATCTGTTGAAAAAGCGGGAGACGGAGGTCTCGCTCGAAAGCATCAAGGTCGGTGCGATTTTCGGACTGGTCGCTTCCATACTTATTGTATGGACGGGTGATGGTTCGGCTTACCAGGTCGCCCAGAAACAGCCGATGAAGTTGGCTGCGATGGAGGGCCTGTACGAAGGGGGTAACGGAACAGGTCTGGTTGCCATCGGCCTGCTGAATCCCGACAAGACGGGTTATAAAGATAATGTAAATCCTTTCATCTTCGATATCAAGATTCCGAAACTGCTCTCCTTCCTTGCCGAACGCGATGTAGATGCATACGTTCCCGGCATCGTCAACCTGATAGAAGGCGGTTATACGACCAATAAAGGAACGGTTGCCCTTTCTGCTGCCGAGAAGATCGAGAAGGGGAGGATTGCCATCCAAGCTCTTGCTGATTATCGCAAGGCGGTAAAGGACAAAGACCAGGTGGCTGCGGAGCAAGCCCGTAGCCTGTTGGACGAGAACTTCGCTTATTTCGGATACGGGTACATTAAAGATCCTGCCGACCTGGTTCCTCATGTCGGCCTCACTTTCTATTCATTCCGCGTCATGGTGCTCCTGGGCGGATATTTTATTCTGCTATTCATCGTTGCTTTGATCTGGAGCAAAAAGAACAAGTTTGCCGATGCCCGCTGGTTGCAATGGGCGAGCCTGTGGACGATTCCTCTGGCCTACATCGCCGGGCAGGCGGGGTGGATCGTGGCCGAAGTGGGACGTCAGCCGTGGGCTATCCAGGACATCCTGCCGACAGGCGCATCCGTGTCCAAGCTGGCCACTTCATCGGTACAGACGACCTTCTTCGTCTTCCTGTTTCTCTTTACCGTCCTGCTTATTGCGGAGATCGGTATTATGGTGAAGGCGATCAAGAAAGGGCCTTCGGTGAATTAAGAATTATGAATTAAGAATTAAGAAATGAGTGTTATGGATAGTACATATATATTGTTACAACATTACTGGTGGTTTCTGGTATCTCTACTCGGAGCGCTATTAGTATTCCTTCTTTTTGTACAAGGAGGCCAATCTCTACTCTTCACTATCGGCAAGACGGAGATACAGCAAAAAATGTTATTGAACTCGACCGGGCGTAAGTGGGAGTTTACTTTCACTACGTTGGTCACTTTCGGAGGTGCTTTCTTCGCCTCTTTCCCTTTATTTTATTCCACAAGCTTCGGCGGAGCCTATTGGGTATGGATGCTGATCTTGCTTTGCTTCGTGATACAAGCTGTATCTTACGAGTATCAAGCGAAAAAAGGCAACCTACTCGGGAAAAAGACGTATCAAGTATTTCTTATGATCAATGTTATAGCAGGTCCGATCTTACTCGGAACTTTTGCACATGATTTCATTCATAGCATTGAATTTATTG
>OGLB01000670.1_pt1 | contig 16864 bp, 9 predicted proteins | sample 1572551 | NCBI WGS metagenome assembly OGLB01 (sample SAMEA2582003, study PRJEB24529) | metagenome | biome: Human gut stool | place: China | collected 2011
AAGAAGAACTATTGGAAGCCATCTACGGCACAGTTGAGAGATTGGAGCAGAAAGTTGATGAACTTTCTGCTCCACCAAAGAACGCAGGAGCGGAAACAGTTCTCAGCCCTGCAAGTGTTGACACAAGCAAACTTGAAAAAGCCATCCTTTCTGTATTCGCAAGAGAAGAGGAAACTATTGGCAATTTAGCAAAATTAAGAGAGGCGATATGCGTCTATATCAACCTTACCAAGAAAGAAGTAAGCAAAGAGGAACAGCGAAGTAAACTCTTGTTTGATACCATTAATACGGTGAAACAGGAACTGAATGCCACATCAAAAGTTGTGCAGGACAAACTTCACGCAATAGGTTACACACCTCAAAAGAAGGTTGTCACCCACCGCTTAGAACCAACTTCAAAGTATGTTCTTCTTTTCATCGGAGGCTTGGCTCTATCCCTTATCTTCTCTATTTGGGGCAATCTCACCCAATGGCGAGAGCACCAAGATTGGGAGAAGGCAGACTTGAAGTATCGGGCATTGAAGATGGTTCTTCCATCTGACGACCCCAATGTTCGATACATCGAAAAGAACTTCTCTGTATGTCCTAATAAAGAAGTTATAGAGAATGTGAGAGCTCATGTAAATACTTACGAGGACTCAATTCGCTACCATATCGAAATGATACAGATGGCAGCAATTAAAGATAGCATTGCTAATAGCCTATTTAAAGAGGCAAATGAAATTAAAAAGAAAATTAATAAGAAATAATAGACAACGGTCATCGGCTACAAGCGCATCCTTCGCTTCGATAAAGTAAAGACGAACGGTCTCCGTATCATGTTTGATAGTGCAAGAACTTGTCCATGCATCAGCAACATAGCAGAATACTGACATTTCATTAACTCTCAACTGTTCATTCGTGTCCGTGATGCCACTTGCTTGACATTGCGGACACTTTTTCTTTTATGGTAGCTATGAAGAGGAAATTGATAATTATAGCAGTTTTGGTTATCTCACTTGTTGCATCTTATATCTTATGTGAAACGAAACAAAATGATGCCGATATTGATCCTGTTAAAGTCGAAGAATATACGGCAGTCTTAGAAAACAGTGTTGACTTGGATTCCATAGTTGGAACTTATAACGGTGTGTTACCACCTAATGTTGAAACAACACTCACATTAAATACTGATGGCACCTATCTTTTGAAGCAGAAATCTCCAAACGATACGGATGGTTGTGAAGTGTTAAATGGTGTTTTCATAGTATTTGATGAAAGTGTCACGATGCTTGAACATCCAGCAAGTGGTGACAACATCTTTTATAAGGCGAAGAATGACAGCAGCATTATTCTGAAAGAATCGTTTGGGAATGAGCCAAGTGCTAAGAACATAAAATTATATGTATTGAAAAAGAAAGTATAAAAAATCCGTGGATTACAATTTTAATAATCCACGGATTTTAATTGAGGTTATGTATTAAAACAATTAATGATGAATTTCCATTAGAAAATTCCGACATTATTGTTTCTCATATGTTTGCTTCTTTTTGACATCTGCAATGCCATCAAAGATAACTGTCGTGCTACTTAATTTTCTAATTCTACTCACATACTTCTTACCATAAATATTAGTAAGATATAAAGAATCATTTCTTATGAAAAATGTAAATCTGTATATGGTATCCGCCTGCGAATAGAGTATAGCACTACTATCAGCGAAAAATTCAATATTTGGATAATTTACCTGATGTTCTCCATCTACCAATGCCCACTCTCCATATAAAATTTCTTTTGATAATATCCCATCGTTTGTTTTCTGTGGACTACATGACAGAATCAGTTGAAGGAGAAAAATCAACATAATGTGAATTTTATTCCCAAAAGGCGCTGGTGCTTTTCCCAAGTTGTGAATTTCTATTTTTGTCATAATGCAAGTTGTCTAAATGAAGCATATCAATATCACTCTGTAGAACCTTACGCTTTTCTGGATTCAAAGTTCCTCCGCTTTGATTGTAGCCTGCTTTAGGATTATATCTGTATAGAGGATCAACAATAGTACCTCTTGGATACATTATTCCTGGCTGTCCTTTTCCAAGAAGATTTTCTTTCGGATGACCATTTTTTGTTCCAGGCCAAAGTCCCAAGCTGTGTCCAAATTCATGTGCTTCTGTTGAGCTGCCTACTTGTTCTACATTAGGATATTTCATCCATTTGCAGTATTTCTATATAGCGAATCCTTCCGAAAGTGATAGCTCTTTAACGTTTCCATTAGAAAATATTTCTAATTTCAGAGGATAAGGATAATTCCATTCATCTATAGTCCTATATTTGAAATTTGGTATTCCTCTATTGTCCTTCTTTATCCATGTATTATCTAAAAAATTTTCAGATGCATCTATCCCATATATAACTACCAAGTTCCCATCTCGGAAAAAATATCCATCATATTTATTTTTATCATAATATATCATGGAACGTATTATTGCATAGTGTTTATTATTAATTTCCTTAAAACGTAATTCATATAATACATCTATATTATTAAAAATGTAGGAATTAATAAATTCGTTCAATTGCTTGTTTAGAACAACATTATTTCCTTCTATTTTATTCTTTCTGTATACTATTTTTTCTGGTCTTTTTAATAATGCTAATTTGTTATTCCCAATAATTTCATACACCTGCTGTTTTGGTTCAGAAGTGACTTTGGAAGAATATATACAATTATAATTAAGTTTTCCCCCATCATATTTATACAAGAAATTATGGTCTATGATATAAGACCTGTCGTTTTCGTCTGTTTGGAAATATGTGACCAATTTATTCTTGTATATATAATAGCTTTCAGTCATTTTAGGATTATAATTATGAAGACAAGTGATGAAAAGTAACTCATGTCCTTCTAATTTGGATGCCTGAATTTGTATTACATTATATTCAGGATTTTTATTTATTATTCCATCGAGTACCATAGCTAAGGATGGAGAGAATGGTCCATCCTTAGCTACGCAACTTGTCAATAGAATAAAAAGTATAAAAAAAATCTTTTTCATTTCCTGTAAATTCTATTTTTTATTTGCTCATATGTTGGCGTGAAAATTGGATTAAATCTTGCACGTTTCAAATCATATTCATACAATTGGCTTTTTTGTCCTTTGTCACCAGAGTAATATATGTAAGCCCGTGGATAGCTTTCAAACCTTTTGTTTGGATTTGCTTTCTTATATGCATTGTAAATATTATTCAGGGTCCAAACATCGCCATCTGTATAGTAATTGCTTATTGATTTTCCTGATGACACCTGATTGTATTCTTTATAATTTCCAGATGCTTTTGTTTCACCAAAATTTGTATTCCAAGGATGACTATGTAGATGGAACAACATATTTTTAGCATCATTCATGTCGTTAGAAACAGAACTGGAATTGAAATCAGTGCTCAATTTAAATTTTACACCAGAACCATTTTTCATGCCTACCAATCTCCATTCTACCTTAGTATGTTTTGCTGCAAAAGTGAAGAATTTAAAAGCATCATCGCCATTTGACGTAACAGCATATGAGCCTTGATTATTCTTGTTTTTCACCAATTGATTTACAAGATTTCGTCCAACAACAATGCTCGCATTCTTAAAAAAAACACGATGTGTAGATTTTGCATTAGTTCGTCTCCAAAAAACTAAATATCCACTTGCATCCATCCTATAATCATCCTTTCCATCTGGGTCAATGCTAATTATTGGACTATTATGACAATAGGTATAAGAACTTATATCAGGATATTTCTCCTTTGACGGGTCAACACTAATCCACACACTCAACCTTGGCTCATAGTACCTCGCCCCATAGTAATACAGTCCCGTCTCCTCATCGAATTCTTTCGCATTGAAAAGATAAGGTGTATTCCAAATGTTGTTGCGCTCCTCAATAAAGACTTCACCGAAAGGTACATACTCAATGTGCTGCACCACCTCGCCGTCAAGGTTGGTGATGTAACTACTGCTACCCAAGTGGTCTGGGTGGTAGTAGAATTGCATCTTCTCGTATGTATCGCCTTCTTGGAAGTTATTCTTTGCAGCTCTCGCTAAAGCTCGTGCCTGCGCAGCCTCCAAGCTGCCGTCATTGCAGCAGAAGCCCTTTCCGTCCACATAGTCGTTGTTGTCCTCGCCATTGTACGGCACTGCAAAGGTTGCATAATTATCCTTGATAACCTGCAACTGCTGGACATATTTTTGCTTATAGTCAACAGAAAGTCCATCAGTCTCGCTACCTGCATACTGGATGCGGCGTGGGTCAGAACCATAAGAGGCGAAGTCTCCAATCTTGCTAACTACACGCTGACTACCAATATAGATGTGCTTGGTATAGCGTCCGCCTTGGTTGGCAACGAGATAAGGAGACACGTACAAAGAGAACTTTGCAGTGTTTGTGCGACCACCTGCAAACTCTGAGTTTACATAGACTTGGTCACTCTCGCCCGATGTCTTCACCGTGCGTTCTCCGTCTGCGTCATACCAATAGTTGGTCACAAAGCCGTTATCATCAGAAGCAAGAAGACGGTTCTCCTCATCCCATTTGAGTTTACGCTCTGCGGTCTTCTCGTCAGCCATGCCGTCTTTCTTTGTGCGGCTTGTATTAACGTAAACAAGATTACCGTTGGCATCATACTCGTAGGCGTGGCTGTTGTTCACATTCTCGCTCTCGGAAGGAGTTTCCTCGGTGCGATAGTTTACATCCTTAACGTTGGCAAGCTGGAATTTCTTTCCAGTGTCTGTGCCGTAAGTATAAGTAAGGTCATAGCCAGCATTGAGCGTACCATCAAACTGCACGTTGTTCTGCGTGAGAATCTGACGCTTCGACGTAATACGATGCATGTTGTCGTAACCCATTGCAAGGGTGTAGCTTGCAGTCTTATTGTCCGCACCTGTATAAGTACCTGTTGCGCCAACAAGACGGTAGAGTGCATCGTATGTATAGTTATGCGCCATCTGTCCGCCAGCCTTGCCACTCTGTGGAACTGACGCACCATTTATCACGCTGAGCACATTGCTCACTGCATCGTAAGTGTAGGCATTGTCTATGATGGTGCTGCCACCACTGTTCACCGTGAGGTTCTGCAATCTGCGACGGTGTGGGTCGTAGGTGTAGAAGGTCTCAGCACCGTTGCAATACTTCAAGTATGTGCGCTGCTCAAACTTGTCATAGCCTATCTTGCTCACATAGTCGTAGCCGTATGACTTGTAGCCATGAACCTTTTCAAGCTGACCACCGAGATTGTAAGAATAGGTTATTTTCTCCTCATCAGGATAAATCATCTCCAATAGGCGGTTGTGGCTGTCATAAGTCCATTGCGTCACATAAGTTGCTATCGCCTGATTAGGCACAATCATCGTGCGGCGGGTCTTGGTGACTTCGCCCATCTTGCCATAGAAGTATTCAATGGCACCTGTTCCATCCTCACGGAGCATCAATCTGCCGATACGGTTCTGAGAGGCGTTGCGACCACCATAATAATACTTCACGTTGTTCTCCGGATGGTCTGGGTAGTTGATACCCGTCAGACGCTGATAGTCATAATCGTAGGTGATGAACTTGCCTTTCTTTGCAAGGTTGGCAGTCTGCTTGGTCAGCACATTGCCGAGCGCATCGTATGTGAAGCTAGTGATGCCGCTTGCAGGATGGTTCACCTCTGTGCGACGGTCGCCCATGTCGTAAGTAGAGGTCGTTACATTGCCCTCCGTGTCGGTGACACGAACAAGACGCTGTATGCCGTCATACTCAAACGATGTGGTAATCTCACCGTCAGGACCGCTCTTCTGGATGGTCTTCAAGGTCTTGCCACTGCCATTGGTATGGGTAGCCTGGACATTATGGAGTGCGTCTGTTACGGTTGTAACAAGTGCATGATTGCCGTTGTCAACAGTATATGCCGTAGTTGTCGTAGAGTTGTCCGGTAATGTCACTGAGGTAGCACGGTCGAGCACGTCATAAACAGTAACCGTTGGAGAAACATTGTCAAATGACTTGCTGAATGTGGACTTCGATCCGGTTCCTTCCGTTGTAGGATAGAAAGCCTTTGCCACACGTCCGAAAGCGTCATACACGTTTCTTCCGCTGACTATCATCACGTTCTCGTCCTTGGCAGAGTTTCCCTTGGATGCACTTGTCACAACACCGTCCTTCTTCACCTGCACGGCTCTTCCGAAACCGTCAACGAATGTAACGGTCTCCAAGTCATCGTTAGGGTGCTGGATGTCGTAGTGCTTGGTCACGGCGTATGCAGGAGCGGTAATGCCACTCTCACCAAAGGTAGCCAAAGGCTGATACTCAAAGGCGATGGCATAAGGCACGCCCGTAGCCAACTCGTTAGGACCACGCACGCCAGTAATGCGACCGAGGTCGTCAACATCAGTCTCGTAGTAGAAGTTGTTGAGGTCACGATGCTCCTTGGCAATGCCATAGCGATAGTCAAAATTGCCTTGCTCGCTGCGGTAGCCCCACGCATCGTCAATGCGCTCAACATACATGTTCATCTCAGGCTCATAGCGGTACTTGTACCACATACGCTGTCCCTTGCCGTTGGCAGGGAGAGTCTTCTGGATGATGTTGCCGTAAGAGTCGTACTTGTAATCCGTAACAGCCTCGCCATCATTCAACTGCTGTGTAATCTGCGTGATGTGGTTGGCATAGTTGGTGTTGTACTTTGCCGTCACATGGTGGTAAATCGAGCCGTCACCGCCAGTCACCGTAACATCTATTGGAAGTCCGAAGATATGCTTCGCTGCATTGTCCGTGTATTTAATGGCGGTTGCATAGTCAAACTTTCCGTTTCCGTCCTCGCCAAGGCTTCCCTTGTCGCTGTACTTGTAGGACTTCAACTCACCATGATAGCCATTGAGGTAGTACTCATTCCATGCCTCGGATGTAACCACACCGTTTGCCGCTCCCTCATACTGCAAGTTTGCCGTATAGCGGAGAGGAACGAATGCAGATGCACGGTCACTCCAAAGGTTCACGTCACGCTTTGCGAACGTGTACTTGTCACCGTCGGCAGTCAGATAGTAGCTGTCGTAACGGTTCTTTGTCTCGGTGTACTTGTTGCCGTTGGCATCCTCTACGGATGTGGCGGTAACATTGCCCTGCGTGTAGTAGTTGGCAATATCGTAGTTCTCAACAGCCTGTCTGTAAACAGAATTGCCATTCTCCGTGTCGAGGTTCTTGGTGATAACCTCACCGAAACCGAGAAACTCACGCTCATGGCGGTCACGCTTGCCGTCCTTGTACTCAAAGGCGGTAGTCATTACAGGTCCATCGTCATGGATACCATCATCAACGGTAAGGGCAGACATTACCCACTTGCCACCAGGAAGTCCGTAGGTAGGAGTGGTATGCACATAGTCGAGTGTGAAAGTGCCGCCCAAGGAGTTGGTGACAGACTTCAACATGTTTGTCCTGCCAATGGCAGAGCGTGTAACCTTCAACTCGCTTTCCTTCTCAGACTCAACGATGTCAAGATAGCCGTCACCGTCCACATCCTGCAAAGAATATGTAGGGCGGTTGATGCTATGTGAGGTGGAAGCACCAGGGTTGGTTGAAATCTTGATGCTTATGACTGGAATGTTGATGGTCAAAGTGAACGCTGCATTTGCAGACTCTGATGTAGAGGCTGATTCACTAAGCGCACTTGCACCCTTCCAACTGATAGGCTCGTCAAAGCCATTGCCTGTATTAAGGGCAACAGTGATACCGTCACCATTCTTCCAGACCTTATCTGGGAGACCGTCAGAGTTGATGTCGATAAGATTGTATTCCTCCTCACTTTCAGAGGTTACGATGCCAAAGCCTGCTGAGAAACTGCCGGAGGCCTTGTTTATCGACTGCTTTGTGCTCTTATTTTGGGTAGTTCCCCACCCAAAATCTTCCCCTGCACCTGCACCAAAATTATAGGAAAGAGACTTACCGCCTTGGATGCGGTCCAGCACCCAGTCAACAGGCTCAGTGAAGGCATAGCCAAGGTTCAGTTTTACTTTCTTGTCTGAAAGAATCTTGTCGGGAAGTCCATCGCCATTGATGTCAATGAAAGATTCAACTGCCTCATCCGTATTCTTTGGCGCACTGCCAGAAATGGAGAATTGAGCCAGCCATGCAGTCTGCTGGTTCAGTATGGTTGCCTTGCCCTTGGAGATTAGATTTGTGATGCTTGACGCTGAAGCCACAGGGTTACCGCCATATCCCCATGCCTGTGAAGCGTTGTCGGAGTTGCTGGAGCCGATGCCCTTATAGATTTCGCCGCTCAGTCCACCAAGAGAGTTGGTGTATTGAATCGTACCACCAGCGATGATGTCCGGGAAACCATCACCATTCATGTCCATCATGGTGACCTCTGTCTTGGCACTACCGCTCGCATCGTTGTGTGTGATACCAAGCGCACCGCCTTGCACTACCGTGCTCTTGCTGGACATCACTTGGCTTACTGCCGCAGCACCAGTACCCTGCAAATATTCACCTGCAAGTCCTGCTACCTCGGTATCGTTCTCCAACGGATTGGAGAGAAGAACATCCTGCTCGGTCAGTCGTGCTGTGCTTGCCTCGGTTGCAGTAAGATAGATGTCCTGTCGCTGACCGACCCACTTGTCCATAGAAGTCTGGTCTGTACCCAATGGAGTGAATGCCATCGTGAGAGGGTCAACCTTGTCGTTCTCGTTTTCAGGCAATTTCAGCAAGGACTCGTCAATAGGCTTTGCATATCTGCCCTCTGCCGAGTTATAGACAAAACCTCCCCAGCCACGGTAAAGCATACCGAAGCCAAGATTGTCATTCTCTGCATAGAATCCTGCAAGCACATTCTCTGTTACGAGACCTGCCGCATCTTTCAGAATGGAAACAGAGGCTGAAGTAACAGTTTCATTAGAGATTGCTGCCGGATAGCTGTATTCAAACCATATCTTCTTTCCTACGGTCGCTGCAAATCGCAGAGTATCGGCTTTCAAGATGCCATTCTCGATATTGAAAGACTTCTTGCCGATGAGTGCATCCTCTGTCTTGGCGGTCAAAGTAACCTGGCCATTGATGGAATTGTCAGAAAGGGTAAGCACTGGCGACACAACCAGAACGGTATCAGTCGCAGTGGTCAAGTATGGCTTGCCCTCTGCCAAGGCTTTTGCGAAAGTCTTGTAATGTGCAGGAACTGCCATGGTATGCTCAACATTGGCAGAATCCTTGTAAGTTACGGACGCTTGCCAACCTATATTCTTCCAATCAACATTTGAGGTGGATGAAATCTCAAAGCTGAAATTGGTCAGTTTTTCTGTATTCTCCAGACTGATGTTGAGTGAATCGCCATTGAAAGTCTCATTAGCCTTCAGTGTACGAGCAAAGACAGTCTTCTCGATATAGTTCGGGTTGTCGTTCCCGTCACTGTCTTTCTTTTCATTGCTGCCGATGATGCTGAGAACAACATCGTCGGTTGTTACAGGCTTGTGGAAGGCACTGCGAACTTCCACGCTTGAACCATTCTCCACATTGGCGGAGGTGTTCACATCGTAGATGGCACCATCCTCAGGTTTGTACTCTGTTGAAGAAAGCCCGTTAGGCAATATATTTGACTCGCCAGCGTAAGTAATGGTAGGTGACCAATTCACCTTATCAAATGAGCCGTTGCTTGTTTCCTCAGAGCCCGACTGCACACGGAAATAGATTCTGTCACCACGCTTGACGGCAACAGATGATACGGCTGCGCTGTATGGACTGTTGTCACCCTTGGCTATCGTCTTGTTCCAAAGTTCATTGCCTCCCTTTTGGATGGCAATTCTTACGCCGTCTGCCTTCTGATACTCGTCAGCATCATAGTCATCTGTTGGTGCAATGAGGCTAACTTGACCAGTTACGCTGACAGTTCCGTCCTTTGGAGCCTGCCATACACGCACTATGTCCTCCATCGGTGAGTTCTTGATGGCTTCCGCCTGCTCATCCTTACTGACCTCCATGACGGAAGTGTCAACCTTGCCACCATAGATAATTGGGCTTGGCGTGTCGGCACTGCTCAATGTAAATGTAGGCACAGCATTGCCAGATCCGTCAAACTCCAAGTAGTTGAAATAGACCTTGCCATTGGAAACGAGGTCAACAAGTCCGTCACCATTGATGTCGCTGAAATACTGAGTGGTCTTGGTCTTAGTGGTTGACTTGTCCGTTCCGACAACGGCAGTCAGGACATCCCAACCGACAACGGCATTCGCACCGAAAGTGTTGGTAGAACTTTTGGTTGTCGAGAAGTTACTGATGCCCTTTACCTTGACAGGCTCACCATATACGACTTCTCCGTTGTCTGTCTTAATCTGTGGACGATAATAAACAGAACCACCGGACTTGTACACCTTGTCAGGAAGTCCGTCACCGTTCAAGTCAACGAGTGCGGAAAGTCCCTTGCTCGTGTCGCTTGAATAGCTGTAAGAGCCACCCACGGTATTGCTTTTCCAAGGACTTCCGTCCACGACACCTACACCTGCATAGAACGAACCGCTCACGGAAGAGCTTGTCGTTCCGCCAAGTGCAGTTGGCTTGTCGCTGAAACGCTTGCTGACAGCCTTTAACGGATTGATGAACCCAGCGTCAAGTCCATCATCATGGGTGTTCCATTTCTCGGAATCATCCTTGAAAGGAATATATCCCTTTTCAGCCTGCACATCATCATAATAGTCGAAGTTCTGGAAAGCCACTTCCTTTCCTGTGTTGTCATACTGTCTGACACCAGTGAGCATTTCCTTGTGGAATGCACCTTCCTTGTAGTCAAAGGCATAGCTGCGCAATGTCTCGCCCTGGAAATTCACGGTCACTTTCTCCAACAGCTTGTTGGAGGAGGCGAGGAATCCATAGCGGGCATTGTTGGTCTTTACCTGCTTTACCTTGTTGCCATCAAAGCGTACAATGGTGTGCGGTTCCTGTCCTGCATTACCTGCGTGAACCTCCTTCAGATATGCAGCCTTGGCCTTCAAGCCGCCACGCACATCCTCATCCACGATGTCATACACATATTCTATATAGTCACCGTGGAGTTCCTCGACACGTTTCAGCTTCCATTCGGCAATCACCTCACGGGTATTGCCCGAAGCGTCAGTGACATTGCCCTTTACAACCGCTCCGTCACCGCCATAGATGTACTTGACACCCTGCTTGTCGGTAACCTCCCAATAATAGTTTGCAGGACTGTCACCCTTGCGGATGATACGGCTGAAATCACCGCCTTGGCGGGTGTAGAACTGGCGGTCAGCCTTTCTGTTCATCTTCTCGCCACGGTGTGCGACTCCCATCTGTCCGTTGTCGTCCATGGTGGAGAGCATAGAACCTGACAAGAGATAAGTCTCCGTCTCTTTTGACTGGTCATAACGAGGCACGCCCCACCGGGTGTCAAGCGTAATGCTTGGCACGCTGACGTTCCAACCCTCGCCAAGCCAACCGCTACCGCCCTCGCTGCTGTACTGCAAGCCAAGGCTTGGCTGCATACCGTTTCGTGCTGGCGGCATCTCGAACGGATACTGCAGGTTGGCAGAGCCACGGTTGTTTGCGCTTGGAGGCGCAATGACATTTATCTTCGCCGTCGGGTCTGCCGCCTTGATGTCGTTCATCATCGTCGGGGCAAAGCCTTCGGTCTGCGGTGACTCCGGGGCCTGTATCACGCCGTTGATCATGTCGGTGAAGTGGGTCGTCTTTGAAACGACACACTCTTCCTTCTTGTCCACACGCACACGCTCCAACGCAACCCAATGCTTCTCGGCCGGGTCGTAGTAATAGGTACGGATGTCGTCCTCGGTATAGCCGCTTGGTATTCTCGTGCGGTCATACTTTATCTTGACAGTCGCGCCCTCGCCTGTGAAATGGGTTCCGTGAGGGAGAAAACGGTAGCCCTGGCCTCCTGCCGTGACATTGGTCATGGCAAAGTCAAGTTCAGGAACATTTTCTTCTCCGATAGAGTTCACGGAAAGGCTTCTGTTCCGAATGAGGTCTTTCTGAAGAACGACCAGTTTGCTACCTCCTACGGAGATACTGTCAGAGACACCCTTCTTGAAGAGTTTTCTCACGGCTGTCCCGTCCTTTGCCGAAAGGGACAGTGTGGCGGCAAGCAGTAAAACCAATGCCCACGCCACCTTCTGTATATAATTCTTCATGCGTATCTTCCTTTAAGTTACTTTACTGAGATTTTCCTTGTATGCTCCCCATTCTCGGAGATTGCCTTCACGACATACACACCCGATGCGGGAACCTTGAAGTCGGCTTGCTTGACGCTTTCGCCTGTCATTTGGCGTGACACTACCAGTTTGCCTGATACGTCAAACACCATCAATGTGGCTGCAGAAGGCTTGTCCTGTGTGAGTTTAGCCTCGTAGATGCCTGTCGTAGAACCGTTGCCATTGACAGTGAAATTCTCGTCTTCTCCAGAAATGAAGGAGTTGTCAGCCTGTCTGTCCGAGCTGCCCACATGGTTCTCCCTTGCCTGTGTTCCGTTAGGCATACTTGCATCACACTCGCTGCCGACATAGACGGTCATCGTTGTCGTACACTTCTTGGGTGTTTCTATCTGCACGTTGCCCCTTGTGGTGAATGAGGTTACAGGCGTACCGTTTACGGTAAGGTCGGTGATATGTGTCTCGCCCTTTCCGTACTTGATGCAGAACCGCCATGCACGAAGTGACCAGACATATTCATGGTGCACGGTCTGTCCGTTCAACTTGTATGTGACCTGCATATTGCGGACTGTTACGCTAAGCACATCGCCCGGCTTGATAGTGACATATTTGGTTAGGCTTGTATATCCACCGGTTATGATATGCGCCTTGTCGCCCCGCACGTCAAAGCCATATTGGGTGATCTCGTCCGTGAGGCTTGGCTCCAAACCCACACGGTAGTTTGATTTTGTATCGTTCACCGTCCATGAGATGTCACCAGACAGATAGGTCCTGGTGTCATGTGAGTATGAGGTGTAGAGCGCATTGCCTGTGGCATAAATCTCGTTGCCTCCACCTTGTGATACGGACAGCGCATAGGCGCCGGGAGCAAGATTCGTGATTCTATGCGTGTCACCGAAGAATGTTCCTCTAGCAATGGTTTCTCCTTTTACTTTTCCTGTAACGGTGTCAACGCTGAGCACATAGGAATAGACTGGTGTACCGATGTTGATGCCGATGTCGATATACCCGTCATTGCGTGGAACTCCATTCTCGCAACTTGACGGCGTAGGAGTGGCATCATAGGAGATGCCGTCATAATAGGCGAATGTGAACACATCGCTTCCGCTTCCGTCTGCATCCCATAGGATATTGCGGAATATGGTCTTGCCCCTTGTCATATCAGGCTTGGAGCATCTTATGTTACTGTTGCTGTTAATGTCGAAATCACCTTCACCGCTTGGGTCTATGAGCATGACGGTACGCTTGCGGCAATAGTCCGAGAACTCCCTGTCCGGCGTGAGGTCATAGCTCAACTCTGCCATATAACCGACATCATCTATTCCTCCTGTCCTCAAGCCTGCCATATTCAAGGCGGACTCTGCTCCTTCCGTTCGGATAATGCCCACATTTGTGTCTGTGTCAGTTGCATCCGAAAGGGATATGGTTCTTGTCGCACTTCCTGTTCCGTCAACACGCAGATAGATGTTTTTGCCTTCCTTGCGGATAGAGATGTCCGTTCCGTCAACATCCGTGGCGATGTATGAATTTGAGACCGCTCCGTTGATGATCGGATAAACAACTCCAGCATTGGTGAACCGGAATCCATACTTGCATGTGCTGCCACCGATGCTTCCGAAGCCAACGTCAAAAGTCGGGTGACTTGTCGGACAGGTGAACTCAAAAGCACCGCCACCTCCAACAAGGGCTGGGGTCGTGGCATAAGCTCCGGAAGCGGCTTTCTCTTGGATGATATTGTCTGTAAAGCCATTCCTTGACACTTCAAATCCTTGCGCAGTCCATCTTGCCACTGTACTGTCGGGCTTTGACGGCACGTTGGTCTTGACCATCCATGTACGTTTCATGACATGCCACAGGGAATCTGTAGGTGATGTATATGTTGCAAGTGCCACATCATCGTCGCCCCAGAAAGTAAAGCCTCTGTCCGGCATCGGATTGCCGTTTTCACGTCCCATGACAAGCAGACGGGAAGCGGATGAAGGGTTGTATGGATTTGCGTCATGGTAAGTTCCGTTCTCCTTCAAGGCCGCATACACCGGACTTTCCTCATAGGATGTTGCGGAAAGCGGTTGGGAGAGACTTCCTGCCGTGTCGGTTCCAACAGCTGTGACCCTATGGTGGTAGGCTTGGTTCTCCGCCATATCCCAAGTCAGGTTTCCGTCGCTGTCAAGATACGAGCCTTTGAGGGTGATGCCGTACTTTACCGCCAGATAGCTCTCCACTTTTCTGCGCTCATCGGGTGTAAGCATCCTGCTGAAAACAATAAGCTCAGGGGCATATCCCCGGATGGAAGCATTACCGAAGAGCGAGGTCGGGAAATCCGTACCGAAACTGCCCGAGGTGGAAGGTGTTCCTATGAATAAGGTGGTGTTGGAGTTGTCTCCCCACAATGTTGTTGAAGGATTGCTTACCTTGAAGTAGGAAACAACTCGCAGAGCGCTTTCCTTAAAACCGTTCTCGGACAAAGAATCGCTTGATTGATAAAGCAGGTCTTCACCCGATGCTGAACCATAGTCCAGTGGTTCAACACCTCTACCCCTTACGGCTTTGTCCTTGCTCAGAATGGCTCCGTCGCCCTTGCGGCCGTCAAGAGCATAGACAACCATATCCTTGCCGATGGTTGCCAGTTCCGGTGAAAAGACACCGATGACGGTAGCCTGTGAGAGGTTGCCGTGCTTGAGTTTGGCACTCAGACTACGAAATCCGTCTGCGAGCCAGAGACTCGGATTGAAGTTGAAGTAATGGACTGAACTGTTCGGAAGAGTAAGTTCAGACTTGACGCCACGGCTGTCCAATAGCATCAGCCGTATGGAATCCCCAGAGAAATCCTGCCAACGGTAATAACCTTGCAGGTCTGAGTTCAAAGGCGCAGTCTTGAACCACAGTTCGCTTCCGCTGACTCCTCCGGGCGTTTGTGCGAAACTGCCGAGAGCGAAGCCTAACAGTAACAAAGAAGTAAACTTTCTCATGCGCTGTCAATTTGGAGTGTTTGAAAAATATAAAAACGTATGCCTCTGCCGCGCAGGGAGAGACCAGTGAGAGAGAACGGACTGTTGCTACGGAGAAGAATTGTGATATAGGCTTGCTCCGTAAAGTCCTATTGTCACGTGGCAGGCCAACAGGCTTTACCACCAAAATAATGCTGCAAATATACAAAAATAATCTTAATAAACGGATATTATCTTTAAGAAATTTGCTGATTTGGTGTTTTTTTCTTATGATTTCGGTCGATTTTGCAGAAATCTTTTACATCTGTTGTATGTACTGGAGTTAGTTTGGCAAAAATACACAAATGGTCACGGCTTCAGTTTCTTATGTTAGAATGTGAATCATGGTTTGAAACTGTACACACTCGGGGTACAAATAAAAACACTATATGCTTGTGTCGGAAAAGTATATATGATCTGATGGTAGAGTCGTCATCAATAACAATGACCCCTGATGTGATAAAACAGCAGGAATACTTGCTATTCATTTTACGATGGGGTTATGTTCACAAATTTGAGATTTCATGTAAAAAAGTCCTAATTTCCATATTTCTCTTCTTGTAAATTATGGGATATTAAGAAAAATATCGTATCTTTGCCCCCGAATTGAGGCGTTCTTTGCATATTGCAAAATACAGAAACGAGCAGAAGTCCGCTCGTTTCCATATTGTTACCTATATAATATAGGCAAACGCCCAACTTCTTGATTTTCAATCAAAGTCCAAATTAGAGCGAGTTAGATTCGTTAACAGTGACTTCTGACAGAGGAAACATAGCACCACACCCAGCTATTAAGATAGCTAAAGATGCACAGATTTAGGCTATGAAAGTAATGGAGAAGTTTGGACTGACTGCTAAAGACAGAACTAAGATAGCAAAGCTAAGTGATAACAGTAAAGAGTTGTCACCATTAGAACAGTTTGTAAAGGATAGTAAGGAGGTTAGATAATGGTTTATATGGGAAGTAAGAATAGGATAGCTAAAGAGCTTATTCCTATTATAACAAAGGATTTAAAACCTAATCAATGGTATGTTGAACCATTTGTAGGTGGTGCTAATATGATAGATAAAATAGAGCATCCTTATAAATTAGGTGCTGATAATAACAAGTACTTAATAGCTCTATTAGAAGCTGTTTAGAATGGGCAAGAACTACCAGAACATATTACTAAAGATGAATACATAGCTGTAAAGACAAATAAGGATAATTATCCAGATTGGTATGTTGGTTTTGTCGGCTTTGTATGTAGCTTTAGAGGTATATTTTTTTGTAGTTATGTTAGAAATGATGTGTTAAAGAAATCTGGAAGAGTAGAACATTATCAAAAAGAACAAATAAATAATATACTGAAACAATCTACTAAGATTTGTGATGTCATATTTAAATGTAGTTCTTATGATGCTTTAGATATTCCAGCTAATAGCATTATATACTGTGACCCACCTTATAACGGTACTACAAAGTACAAAGATAGCTTTGATTCTGATGCTTTTTGGCAATGGTGTAGAGATAAAGCCAAAGAAGGACATACAGTATATGTATCTGAATATAATGCGCCAGAAGACTTTAAATGTATTTGGGAAAAGCAGATAAATTCTAACTTAGGTGGTACATCTAAAACGGCTACAGAGAAGTTATTTACAATATGAAACCTTATTACAATAGTTCGTTAAAATTTGAGATAATGGCTAAGCAGCTTTACGTTGCCAGCCA
>OGLB01000671.1_pt1 | contig 16841 bp, 16 predicted proteins | sample 1572551 | NCBI WGS metagenome assembly OGLB01 (sample SAMEA2582003, study PRJEB24529) | metagenome | biome: Human gut stool | place: China | collected 2011
ATCTATTATGCGGTGCTGTTTGGAGGAAAAGCGGTCATTGTAGACCCTAAATCAGAGCGTGGCAACTGGCAGGAAACACTACCCGACATTGCACATGAAATCAAAATCGTCAACCTTACCAGCGAGAATAAGAACAAAGGACTTCTTGACCCTTATGTGATTATGAAGCGTACAAAAGACGCTGAAAGCCTTGCGATTGATATTTTAACATTCCTTACAGGTATTTCTTCCCGTGACGGTGAGAAGTTCCCTGTATTAAGGCGTGCAATCCGTTCTGTTACCCAGAGCAAAAAAAGAGGACTGCTCCGTGTCATTGATGAACTCCGCAAAGATGGTTCACTTGTGGCAGAGAATATCGCAGACCATATTGAGAGCATGACGGACTATGATTTTGCACACCTGTTATTCTCGGACGGTGATGTGGAACAATCCATCAGTTTAGACCGACAGCTTAACATCATACAGGTGGCTGACCTTGTATTGCCAGACAAGGACACAAAATTTGAAGAATATACCACAATGGAGCTGCTTTCCGTGGCAATGCTTATCGTTATCAGTACCTTTGCCTTAGATTTTATCCATTCGGATAGGAGCATTTTCAAGATGGTGGATTTGGACGAAGCGTGGACGTTCTTGCAGGTAGCACAGGGAAAAGCACTCTCTAACAAGCTGATTCGTGCTGGTCGTTCCATGAATGCCGCTGTGTACTTTGTGACACAAAACTCTTGTGATGTGGACGACGAAAAGATGAAGAACAATATCGGCTTGAAGTTTGCCTTTCGTAGCACAGATATAAAAGAAATCAAAAATACCCTTGAATTTTTCGGTGTGGATAAGGAGGACGAGGGCAACCAGAAACGACTTAGGGATTTGGAAAACGGACAATGCCTGTTTCAAGATTTGTATGGGCGTGTGGGCGTTATCCAGATTCACCCTGTATTCTCTGACCTGTTCCATGCCTTTGATACCAGACCGCCAGTACAGACAGAAGAAACGAGGTGAAGCCTATGAGAAAACGAAAAATCCTACGATTCTTCGGTATCGCTCTGTGTGTGATTCTCGGCGTGCTGATGATTTTATCCATCACAGGAACGGTGACTTATGCGGCTGGACTGGTGGATAATACGGTGAGCGACAGCAACGCCTACTCTAAATATCCCCTAGAGAATTATCAGCTTGATTTCTATGTGGATTCAAGTTGGGATTGGCTACCGTGGAACTGGCTTGATGGAATTGGGAAAAGTATTCAGTATGGCTTGTACGCTATCACAAATTTTGTCTGGACGGTGAGCCTTTATATCTCCAATGCGACAGGCTATGTAGTACAGGAAGCCTATAAGCTGGACTTCATCTCTGATACTGCAAGCTCTGTCGGAAAGAACATTCAGACATTAGCTGGTGTGACTTCCAATGGCTTTTCCAGTGAGGGATTTTATGTAGGATTCCTGCTTATCCTCATTCTGGTAATGGGAATCTATGTGGCATACACAGGACTGTTAAAAAGAGAAACCACAAAAGCCATTCATGCGGTTATCAACTTTCTTGTGGTATTTATTCTGTCAGCGTCCTTTATTGCCTATGCCCCAAACTATATCAGCAAAATCAATGACTTTTCCGCAGATATAAGCAGCTCGGCATTATCGCTCGGTACAAAAATCGTGCTGCCCGATTCCAACAGCAAAGGAAAAGACAGCGTAGATTTAATAAGAGACAGCCTGTTTTCCATACAGGTGAAACAACCGTGGCTGCTTTTACAGTACGGGGAATCGGATATAGAAACGCTCGATTCTGAGCGTGTGGAAAGCCTGTTATCGGAAAGTCCAGACACGGACGACAGAGAGGACGTTGTGATTGAGGAAATCGAGGATAAGGACAATGACTATTTGAGCGTCACAAAGACCATGACCCGTTTAGGTATGGTAGTGTTCCTGTTTATCTTCAATATTGGTATCTCGGCATTTGTCTTTCTGCTTACCGGCATGATGATTTTCTCGCAGGTGCTATTCATCATTTACGCCATGTTCCTGCCGATTAGTTTTATCCTCTCCATGATACCGACTTATGAGGGCATGGCAAAAAAGGCTCTTACGAAGCTGTTCAATACCATTATGATGAGAGCCGGAATCACACTGATTATTACCACAGCCTTTAGTATCTCGACTATGTTTTATTCCATTTCCTCCGGCTATCCGTTTTTCATGGTGGCATTTCTACAGATAGTCACCTTTGCCGGAATCTATTTTAAATTAGGTGACTTGATGGCAATGTTCAGCCTGCAATCTTCCGATACACAGCAAGTCAGCAGACGAATCATGCGACACCCGTATATGTTCCTCAACCGCAGGGCAAGACGCTTGGAGCGTAAAATCGGTAGGACAATGGCGGCTGGTGCGGCGGCTGCTTCTGCTTCTACGAAAAAGGCAGACAATACCAAACAGACAGGTAATACGCATACCAGAGCAAATCACAATACTTCTGCTTCTTCCAGTGGAGGTAACAGCAAGCCGCCAGCTCTGCCGGATTCCAAATCACAGAAGCCGCTTGCATTGCCGGATAAGAAAAGTCAGACGGATTCCTCACAGACCGTACATAGTTCACAAAGCAATACACAGGAATCACAGTCTACCTCAAAGCGTGGAATTGTGGATAAAAAATCGGTATCGAAACAGCCGCAGTCAGACAAAAAGAATCCGCAACGTCCGATTGTGGATAAGGAGCGACAAAGCAACGGATCAGCGACAAAGAGAGCTGCCCCGGTGCAGGAGCGACCAGCCACAACGCCTGTTCCTGTAAAATCGGATTCACAGGCGGCAGCTTTAAAGCCGGAGCAGAATGTCAAAGAGCGTCCTGTCACAGTGACAAAGGAGCAGCCGCAATCAAGCAAGAGTAAGGAGCCTGTGACAAAATCACAGGAGAATGTAAGAACACAGGTTGTCAGAGAATCCCGTCCGGCAGATAAACAGGCTTCATCAGCAGTAAATAAACATTCACAAGCTACCACAGATATTTCAAGGCAAACGGTACAACGTCAGAAGCAGACAAAGACGGTTCAGAAAAAGACCACAAATCAATCAACAATGAAGAAATCTACAAGTAAGAAAGGCGGCAAGAAATGAAGTTAAGGCATTTTGCTGTGTTCGGTGGGATTTTCACAGTGATTATCTGTCTGCTTCTGTTTCTGTTTATCGTGACCTCAGATGATGAAGAAAGTGGTTCTTCCAGTCTTGATTTTTCTGGACTGAACCTATCAGCGGAAGTATTGAAACATCAGTCTACGGTAGAAAAGTATGCAAAGGAATACAGAATCTCTGACTATGTGAACTATCTGCTTGCGATTATGCAGGTGGAATCCGGCGGCACTGGCACGACAGACGTTATGCAAGCCAGTGAATCTTTAGGATTACCGCTTAACTCCCTATCCGTGGAGGATTCCATCAAACAGGGGTGTAAATACTTCTCGGAGCTTTTGAAATCCGCAGAAGCAAAAGACTGTGACATCAACACAGTGGTACAGTCCTATAACTATGGCGGCGGCTTCATTGATTACGTTTCCAGTCATGGGAAAAAGTACACCTTTGAGTTGGCGGTCAGTTTCGCAAAGGACAAGTCCGGCGGTGTCAAAGTCACCTATAAGAATGACATTTCCATAAAAGAAAATGGCGGCTGGCGTTACAAGTACGGGAATATGTTCTATGTAAAATTAGTCAGCCAGTATTTGGCTGTGCCTAGTTTCAGTGACGCTACCGCACAGGCAATCTTCAATGAAGCGTTGAAGTATCAAGGCTGGAAGTATGTGTATGGCGGCAGCAATCCCAACACTTCTTTTGACTGTTCGGGATTGGTTCAGTGGTGCTACGGAAAGGCTGGTATCAGCTTACCCCGTACCGCACAGGCACAGTATGACGCTACGCAGCACATACCGCTGTCACAGGCAAAAGCTGGTGATTTGGTATTCTTCCACTCAACCTATAACGCTGGAACATACGTCACTCATGTAGGAATCTATGCTGGAAACAACAGAATGTATCATGCTGGCGACCCTATCGGATATGCAGATTTAACAAGCTCGTACTGGCAGCAACACTTGATTGGTGCCGGACGGGTGAAAACCAATTAGAAAGGAATGGTGCTATGCTATTTAAGAAAAAGGATAAGGAATCGAAACCAAAGAAAGAGAAAAAAGTGCCTGTGATGAAAGTCGGCACACACAAGAAAACCGTGATTGCCTTATGGCTGGTGCTGATTGCAAGCGTCAGCTTTGGGGTGTATAAGAATTTCACCGCCATTGATATGCACACGGTACATGAGAAAGAAGTCATTGAGCAACGTATCGTTGATACCAACAAGATAGAGAACTTTGTAAAAGCCTTTGCGAAGTCCTACTATTCTTGGAGCAATACGCAGGAATCCATTGAGAAACGAACCGCAGCCATCAACCAATATCTGACAAAGAGCTTGCAGGATTTGAATGTTGATACGGTACGACAGGATATACCCACAAGCTCTACGGTGACGGACGTTAAGATTTGGGAGGTTGAAGCGGCTGGAACGGACGACTTTACCGTTGTCTACTCGGTAGATCAGACGGTAACGGAGGGCGAAACTTCTATCGGTTACACTTCTGCTTATATGGTGGTGGTTCATGTAGATGGTGACGGAAACATGGTTATCACGCAGAATCCGACCATCAGCAGCATACCGACAAAATCCAGCTATGAACCAAAAGTCAAGGAATTAGACGGAACGGTGGACGCTGCCACTATGGAGGAAGTGACAGAGTTCTTGGAAACATTCTTTAAGCTCTATCCTACCGCAACAGAAAAAGAACTTGCCTACTATGTATCGGGGAATGTGCTGGAACCTGTAAACTGTGAGTATGTGTTCTCGGAGCTGGTAAATCCAATCTTCACACAGGACGGTGAACAAGTAAAAGTGTCTGTATCGGTAAAATATCTCGACCAAAGGACAAAGGCAACACAGATTTCACAGTTTGATTTGACGCTGGAAAAAGATAGTAACTGGAAGATTGTAAAATAGTATGATGAAAGACTTGCATTTCGTATATATGAATGAAGTGCAAGTCTTTTCATATAAATGAATGAATATTATTCATTGACTTTCGTTTCAATAGCTTGTATAATACAAAACTGAAAGGAGGCTTATATTTATGGACAATACAAAAGAAATGTCAAAAATAGCTTTTAACCAACAAGCACTTACTTATGATAAGGATATAAAAGGTCAACACGCCAGAACCCTTTATCCTTACATATTAAATATGCTAAAAGGTAGACATTTTTCTTCTATTTTAGATTTAGGGTGCGGTACAGGAGAACTTCTTTATCAAATACAACAAATATATCATTCAAAAGATTTAACAGGTATAGATATATCTGATAAAATGATTGATATGGCTAATAAAAAAAAGATTAACAATGCTCATTTTGTAATAGGTGATACAGAAGATTTACCCTTTAAGAATAATACATTTGATATTGTCATTTGTAATGATTCTTTTCATCATTATCCAGCACCAGAAAAAGTATTAGATGAAGCATACCGTGTTTTAAAAGACAGTGGCATAATTATTATTGGTGATTGCTGGCAACCATTATTTGCACGACAACTAATGAACATGTATATGAAGCACAGCAAGGAAGGTGATGTAAAGATATATTCAAAAAAAGAAATGATTCACCTTTTATTAAGGAAATTTCATAATGTTAATTGGGAGCGTATCGGAATTACTTCTTGTATGTCATTTGCGACTAAATAGATTGAGTGAATATCAGTCATTGACACTTTATTTTGTAAATGCTACTCTATAGAAAAGGAGGTTATTGTATGCGTATTTCCAAAGAACCAGAAGCAAGAAAGCAAGAAATATTAGAAACCGCTATGAAATTGTTTGCTGAAAAAGGATATGAAAAAACGTCCATATCTGATATTGCAAAAGAAATCGGAGTGGCACAAGGACTATGTTACCGCTATTTTCCATCAAAAGATATTCTTTTTCAAACAGCAGTCAATGAGTATGCAAATATATTAGTCGATAAATTAAAAACAAACATCAATATCGAACAGGATTCCATAAAGGATATTTTAAATCATATGGAAGTATTATCAGAAAGCACAAATGATACATATTATGATACATTCCATGATGAAAAAAATAAAACTTTTCACGACTTGCTCTCTTTAAGTATATGCAAAAAGTTAGTACCTGTCGTTGTAAAGCTGATAAAAAAAGCAAATGTAACAGGAGAACTTAATATTTCTGATGTAGAATCATATGCTAATTTTTGTGTATACGGTCAGCTTGGAATTTTGACAGATGATAATTTAACACCAGAAGAAAAAAACAGAAAGATAAAAGCAATTTTATTTGACTTATTCAAGCTATAATCTTTCCCCTGCTTTTACGGGCAGGGAAAATTTTTAAATAATAAATGAATGATATTCATTCAGTAAGGAGAATTATATGAACACAAAACTAGATTTTATAAACGGAAATACAAAAAAATGTTTGCTGGCAATGACACTACCTATGATTGTAGCCATGTTTTTAAATATGGCTTATAACTTGGTTGACAGTCTTTGGATTGGAAATTTACTCGGAGAATTAGCGTATGCTGCATTAACTAATTCTACACCTATCGTACTACTTTTGACTTCTGTTGCGATGGGAGCAACAAATGGAATTTCTATTTTGCTCTCGCAGGCAATAGGAGCTAGAAACGAACAAAAGAAAAAGGAAGTGATTTCTACGTCCTTTTGTATTGCAGTAATTTTTTCTTTGTTCATTACTTTTATTTTGGAATTGTTTTTGCCTGTTATATTAGCAGCATTAAATACGCCAGCGGAAACAATGAACATGGCAAGAGATTATTTATCAATTTACATTTTAGGTTACATAGCTGTATATCTTTACTTATATTTTACAGCGGTTCTTCGTAGTTTTGGAAATACAATATTTCAAGTGATTGCTATGCTTATATCGACAATTTTAAATATCGTTTTAGACCCTATTTTCATTCTTAAAATAGGATTTCATGGAGCTGCGATTGCGACATTACTCTCACAATCAATGTGTTTAATTTTTATGATTATTTATATTAAGAAACGAAATGTTTTTAAAATTTCATTTGCGGATTTTGATAAAAAAGAAATTATCCCACTAATAAAAAGTGCTGTACCATCTGTAATTCAGCAAAGTATTCCGGCAATTAGTACCACTTTTTTAACTTCGCTTGTCAGCACTTATAGTATTTCTGCCATTGCAGCATATGGCATTACAGGAAAATTAGAAACAATATTATTTTATCCTGCAATGGCATTTAATATGGTTTTGACTTCCATTGTTGGACAATGTATTGGTGCAAAAAGAGTTGACAGAGCAAAAGACTATTTAAAATTATCCTTGAAATATGGGATTACGGTTTTATTTATACTTTCAATTCTGATTATTATTTTTTCAAAACAATTAGCAGGCTTATTTGTTTCAAGCGACCCTGTAGCACAGATTGTAGAAGAATATTTCATTATTATTAGTATTGGATATGTATTAAATACCGTAACAAATTGTTATTTAGGCTGCTTGAATGGAATGGGAAAACCTACAAAGAGTATGATTTTGATGATTTTCTATTATTTAGTTGTTCGCATACCTTTAGCTTATGTTTTTTCATATATCGGACTTGGTTTAAATGGTATATGGATTGCAGTTTTGATTAGCCATATAATCGCTTGTATTACAGCTATTTTAACTGGTACACACTCATTTAAGAAGAATATAAAAATGGAGGGTTAATTTCCCTCCACTTCCTTAGACTTGATGATTCCGTCAGCAACACTTTCCATGATAACTAAATCCTTATCGGAAAGGTTGTCAAGTTGCTTTTCCAACTGTCGTCTTCTGGTACTTTTATCCAGATCAGACACAGGCAGGAAAAATTCATCAACGGAAATATTGAGTAATGATACAAGGTCATAGAATACCTGTAAACTTGGGTGCTGCCCTTTATTTTCAATATTTGTTAGATAACGTGGGTCAATCTCAATCATTGTTCCCACTTGTTCACGGGTTAAACCCTGTTTCATACGAGCTTCTTTGATGGCAAGACCAAAGGCTCTAAAATCGTACTTATCTTCCTTTTTACGCATATGTAATCACCTCACTATATTCTACAGTTCCTGTTGATTTTCTAACAGGTACAGAAAAACGTATAGCATGGTTTGATAGTTCCTATTATGCGTATAAAAGCAAAAAGGTACTGCCCTGCGGTAAATAAAAAAACCGTTATTAACAGTACCATTTTTGCGTGTCAAAAAATATCTTTACTTAAATGGCGGTTTGGAAAGCCGCCTTTTTCTTTTTCCAACAATGAAAAATAGCATATTGGTTTTGTTTGGCGGCTCTGGGAGGTAGCCGCATTGAAAGACCTGTATAATCGACAATCTTCAACATATCTGTTATTGTCAAAAAAATCTTAGCTTTCAAAGCGGCACAATATACTCTTGAATGTGGTTTTTTACATTACATAGCAGGAACAATTTTAAAAGCACAAGAACAGCATTTCTTTTATGTCCTTGTGCTTTTTTGCTGCTTAAAAAAATTTTTCAAAATCTTTTCTGAAAACGCAACAAATAGCTGCTGCGTGGGTAGCTACTGTGCGGAAAGGGGGATAGAGGGAAAACACCCTCATCTACTCTCACGCAGAAAGGAGGTGAATCAGCATGAAGTCATCTTCTTTCCAACAGGCTATTCAAGCACAGTTTGATTGCCTTACAAAGAAAGTCATTAAAAGAGCAGCAATGAAGTATAACCGTGATATTTCAAGACGCTTGAAACATGAAGTTCCGTTTTCTGAAATTTCAGATTTGGAATTGAACAAAGCAGGCGTTTATGACAAGTATTCCAGCGATTATACAGCGTTCAATGTTCTTGGCATGGAAGTACAAGTATCTGACGACCAGTTAAGCAAAGCACTCAAATGTTTGCCAGAGAGAAAACGCAATATCATTTTGTTGTCATACTTTATGGATATGTCTGACGCAGAAATCGGAGAGCTTATGAACGTGGTACGCACTACTGTTTACCGTCACAGGACAAGCACTCTGGAAGAATTACGAAAAATGATGGAGGAGGAATAAGCATGGACAAAGACCAAAAACATATACCGTTTGCTGTGATTGTGGCGGCTACGAATGGTGATGAAACTGCAATACAGGAAATCTTGAATTTCTATGACGGGTACATATCAAAGTTGAGCTTACGCAAATTGTATGACGAATACGGTAACGTCTACATGGTAGTGGATTCTGAATTAAAAGGCAGAATACAGGCAGCAGTCATGGATATGATTGCAAACTTTGAGATAGTCGTAATCTAATCATTCAGACGGGCGGAGCATTTTCCCCTTTCCTCTGCTCCGCTTGTCAATCTATGAAAGTCCATTATCTAGGTAGTGGATTTTCATAGACTGGCAAATACAGTCGGTAGTTCTTTGACAACTGAATAAAGCAGTCAGATACGTTTGATATGCAGCGAGCCAGCGGAAATTGTACGCCATGACCTAAAAAAGCGAGCGATTCATGCAATGATCCGAGAGCGACTTGTGGAATGGTCGTTCTGCCATGACCTGTATATCTGAATAATGATACACTCGCATGGTGCGGTTCTGCTCATAGGAATGAGAATGGTGAAAGTCCAGTGGAGCTTCCAAAGCCATCTGACTGCTTCGGAAACACACAGTAAAGGAGGTGCATAAGGCAAAAATTTTGCAGTCTGTATGTCAGATATAAGCTGCTGATAATCTATCTCTGATATGGTATACTTTTAACTATGATTAGGAAGAAATGCTGTATTAAAAGGGGTAGAAAGTGATATGAAGATATTGTATGTTACAGATTTACACGGAGATAAAAAGAAGTACAGAAAGATTCTGGACGTAGCCATTGAAAAGGAAATCAAAGTCATTGTAAATGGCGGGGATATGTTACCAAAACAATGTGACCGCCACAGTGAGCAATCGTTTTTTATCAATGGATTCCTTGATGAATATTTTGAGGAACTGAAAAAGCAGGACATCACATACCTTGCCATGCTTGGAAATGATGATTTACTGGCAGCAGATGAAATGTTCGACAATCTCTGCAACAGATTTGAAAATGTCTGCAATATGGCTGGCAGGAAAGTTTCTGTCAATGGGTATGAATTTATTGGCATGAACTATATTTTAGACCACCCGTTTGGCTGTAAGGACAGGGTTGTTACGGAAACACATTATATTCCGCAGCGTCAGTTAAGTCCTGTAGCCGGAATCTCTAATGCTGTTGATTATGACAGGATTTACAACTGGCTGGAATATTCCAGAACAGAATTACCGCATATGTGTGATGTGCTGAAGAAACTTCCATTGCCGGACGATAGACAAAAAGCGGTTTACGTTATGCACATGCCGCCTGCGGGATTGAGATTAGGACAGTTGCGCTATCAAGATTTGGATATAGGCTCTGTTGATATTTACGAATTTCTGAAAGAAAAACAACCGCTTCTCTCTCTGCATGGACATATACATGAAAGTCCTAATACAGAAAAAGGAAAGTGGATAAACCAGATTCATCAGACAACCTGTATTCAGACTGGACAGACGGAACTTAATGACAGCCATATGGTTTATGCGGAGATTGATTTGCAGGAAAAGAAGTATGAACGCAAAGTAATCAGTGTAGATTAGCAGAAAGACACCAGAAATGGTGTTTTTTTGTTGGAAGAAATGAGGTGGGATTATAGGAAAAACAGTACAGTCCAATACGGTAAAAATAGGAAATACAACCTTTTATGTAACGTCAGTGTTCTCCGGAACAGTGGATTTGCAGCATTTGATTAAAAGGCTGATTCAAAAGGAAATCGAGCAGGAAAACAATGGATATTAAATTGAGAACAGTGTAATAAGCGGCTGAAAATAATTAAGTAGCGTGGTATAATATTAACAGGATATAAGTTGTTTGTTTGCTGTTGGAAAGGAGTAAAAATGACGAAACAGCAAGCAAGATTAAGAGTTAGATTATATGCACGTTTATCCAAAGATGATGGTGACGCTGATAAAGAAAGCAACAGTATCACAAACCAGTTGCAAATGCTCCGATATTATTCAAAGGAAAAAGGATTTGAAATCATTGACGAGTATGTAGATGATGGCTATTCCGGCACAACATTCAACAGACCGGATTTAAACCGCATGATTGAGGACGCTATGGAAGATACACAGCCTAGTGGAATCATGGTAAAGGATATGTCAAGGTTTGGACGCAACAATGCCATGTTCATGTATTACGTGGAAGAAATCTTCCCGAACAATGACATTCTCTTTATCGCACTGAATGATGATGTTGACACAAGATATGAGGATAACGAGATGATGCCATTCAAATCTATTATGAATGAGTATTATGCACGTGATACCTCAAAGAAAATCCGAAGCGTCAAGAAAACAACTGCTTTAAGTGGCGGGTTCTGCGGTTCATTCGCTCCGTATGGTTATAGGGTTGACCCGAACAATAAGCGTAAACTACTGATAGACCCGGAAACAGCGCCTATCGTCAAGCGTATTTTTGAAATGTCGAAACAGGGAAACAGTGTTCATCAGATAGCAAGAACATTGTGTGAAGAAAAGATTTTGATTCCGAGAGCCTACAGAGCAATGAAGAATGGCACGCTGGAAACAAGCACAGGGTTCCGATTCCCTACCGACTGGGTTGGAAAAAATGTTAAGATGATTTTGGAAAATCAAGTGTATCTCGGTCATATGGTATCGCACAAGACACAGACAAAATCATTCAAGAACAGAAAACTGGTAGCGGTTCCTAAGGAAGATTGGATTGTTGTAAAAAACACCCATGAAGCTATCATTGATGAAGAAACCTTTGAACTGGTACAGAAATTCATCAGTGTAAAGAAAAGACCAAATAAGACTGGACGACCAAATATGTTTGTGGGGCTTGTAAAATGCCCGGACTGTGGACGCAATATGGCGTTCTCCAATCCAAACGGGAGAGAGCCGAGATTTCGTTGCAGGACATATGCCAGAAACAGCAACCTCTGCACAACTCATGCAATTTCCTATGACGCATTAGTGAAGATTGTCATGGACGACATTCAAAAGCATATCAAGAATATGGAAACATTAGGCGACCAGTTCATTGAAGAAATGAGGGTGTTGAGTGAATCCGGCGGCGGTAAGAAAATCAAGCAGTTTAAACAGGAATTGGAACTGGCAGAAAAGCGTATTGCTGAAATTGACAGTATCATAATGAAGCTGTTTGAGCAGAATGTAGCAGGAAAGATTTCTGATGGACGTTTTGAGAAAATGTCTGTAACTTATGAAAATGAGCAGAGAGAACTTGAAGAAAGGCGTAAGGCATTAAAAGAGAAAATCGAAGCCGAGGACTACAAGACGAAAAATACAAACCAATTTTTAGAAACCATACGCAAGTATGAAAACGTAACAGAGTTAAACCGTTCTATGCTGGTTGAACTGATTGATAGTATATATGTGTATCAAGCAGAGGGAACCGGCAAAGAACGTACTCAAAAAGTGGAAATCAATTATAGATTTCTTTGTGAGTCCCAATGTGGTATTGCATGACGGAAACGGCAGAACAGGCAGATTGCTTGTTAACCTTGAATTGATGAAAGCCGGCTATCCGCCGATTGATATTAAGTTTGCCGACAGAATTGCCTATTATAATGCTTTTGACGAATATTATGTAAAGCATAATCTGTCTGCAATGGAAAAGCTTTTTGCAGGTTATGTCAACGAAAGATTGGATACCTATTTGAAAATGCTTAAAAGTAATTAAGGAAATGTGCTTATGAAAAAGGCGGTTGCAATAATTTGTGCTATTATTATTTTTGCGTTTTCGTTGATTGGGTGCGGTGATAAAGATACGGTCGCCTATAATCTGAAACTCAATGTTTCAAGCGGTGAAGTTGCGGAATCGTTCGACACACACGGCGGATTTAACGGTGACGGAGCAACCTTTGCCAAAATTAAATTTTCAGATGACAGCGCTTTAACGCAAATTGAAAATAATAATGTATGGACGCCGTTGCCGTCCGATGAAACGGTTTAGGCTTTGTTATATGGCGATTACAGCGGATTTGTGTGTGATGAAAACGGCAATTCGCTCATACCCGAAATAAAGAACGGCTATTCAATGTTGATTGACAAACAAGATAAAAGCCTTACGAATATGCTTGAAAGAGCGTCACTTAATTTTGTGTTGGGAGTTTATGATACCGACACAAACACGCTTTATTACTATGAGTTAGACACATAATTTCAGCGTTCAAAAAGGTTGGGAGAATATGCTTATAAAAATCGGTGATTTTGAATTTACCGAGGTATGGGATTGGTCGGAAAAAGTGTATCGCCTTATTGAAAGCAGTTGAGTAAAAACAAAGGCTGACGATTTCTCGTCAGCCTTTTGTGTGTAATATTCGGTAATTATTCAGCCTTTTACTGCATATGATTTTCAAAGTGATTTTTCAATGCGGCAAAGGTTTCGTCGCTGATAATGTGTTCCATTTTGCAGGCATCTGCGGCGGCAGTTTCGGGATTAACTCCGAGCATAACAAAGAGCTTTGAAAGAACGGTGTGTCTTTCATATGTTTTTTCTGCAATTTCCCTGCCGAGGTCGGTAAGAATAAGCGAGCCGTCATCGCCGACTTTAAGATAACCGCCCTCTTTGAGAAGACCAACGGCACGGCTGACGCTCGGCTTTGAATATCCCATTTCTTCACATACATCAATTGATCTTATATAATTGCTCTTTTTTGAAAGAACATATATTGTTTCAAGGTACATTTCACCTGATTCTTTTAATTGCATAGTCTGCACTCCTTTACATTGTCTAATCATATCATGATATGAACAAAAAATCAATAAAATTAATTGTGCTTTCAATAATTATGAAAAAACGATTTACCTAAATCAACAAAAATAATATCTGAATTACAGATGTGAAATATTCAATTTGCCAAAATTCAAAATAAAATAAAATTTTTTCGCAAGCCTATTGACATATTTCGAGTTTTATAGTACCATATAACTGGTTAGCGAGAGCTAACTTTTTGATCAACAAATATTGTTAGTATCTGCTAACTTAAAGGAGATTGATTTTATGATGCCTTTGATGTTTGCTAACACAGGTGAAACCAATATTATAAAGAAAGTCGGAGGTTCTCCCGAGGTTAAAAAACACCTTGAAAATCTCGGTTTTGTTGCCGGCGGAGATGTTACCGTTATTTCGTCACTCGGCGGAAATGTTATTGTTAACGTAAAGGAAACACGAGTTGCAATCAGCGAAGAAATGGCTCGTAAAATTATGATTTGATTCTATGTAACAAACACACGGCGGAATTGTTCCGAGAGGTGTTTTTATACGGCTTTATGCTCAATTTTAGATGGAGGAAACTGTTATGAAAACTTTAAAACAGGCAAAAGTAGGTGAAACCGTAAAGGTTGTTAAGATTCACGGTGAAGGTGATGTTAAACGCAGAATTATGGATATGGGCATCACAAAGGGTGTTGAAATTTACATCAGAAAAGTTGCTCCGCTCGGAGATCCGATTGAAATTACTGTAAGAAATTATGAACTTTCGCTCAGAAAAGCCGATGCTGAAATGATTGAAGTTGAGTAATTTATACTTATAAATCCTACGGGAGAAATCCCGTATTTTTATAACATTACGGTTAGCTTTTGCTAATCTAAGAGAGGATAACTGATATATGGAAATTAAAATTGCTCTTGCAGGTAACCCTAACTGCGGTAAGACAACTTTGTTTAACGCACTCACGGGTTCCAATCAGTTTGTCGGTAACTGGCCCGGCGTAACTGTTGAGAAAAAAGAGGGTAAGCTCAAAAAGCACAAGGATGTTACAATCATGGACTTGCCCGGTATCTATTCACTTTCACCTTATACTCTTGAAGAGGTTGTTGCCCGTAACTATCTTGTCGGTGAACGCCCCGATGCGATTCTCAACCTTATTGACGGTACAAACCTTGAAAGAAACCTTTACCTCACAACACAGCTTACAGAACTCGGTATCCCTGTTGTTGTGGCAATCAATATGATTGACCTCGTTAAGAAGAACGGCGATTCAATCAACATTGATGAGCTTTCAAGACAGCTTGGTTGTAAGGTTGTTGAAATTTCGGCTCTTAAAGGCACAGGTATTATGGAAGCTGCCGAGGCCGCAATCAAAGCCGCAGGCTCAACAAAGACAGGTCCGATGCACAGCTTTAACGGTGTTGTTGAACACGCAATCGCCCACATTGAAGAGGCTGCGGTTCACAATATGCCCGAGGAACAGCAGCGTTGGTACGCTATCAAGATTTTTGAGCGTGACGACAAGGTTCTTGCAAAGCTTGACATTCCGCAGAATGTTATTGACCACATTGAAAAAGATATTCAGGCGGCTGAAAAAGAGCTTGATGATGACGCAGAAAGTATCATCACTAATGAGAGATACATCTACATTGCCTCAATCATCAAGAGCTGTTATAAGAAGAAAAACAAGGGTAAGCTTACAACATCGGACAAGATTGATAAGGTTGTAACCAACCGTTGGCTCGGTCTTCCGATTTTTGCGGTTATCATGTTCCTTGTTTACTATATCTCGATGCAGACAGTAGGTACTGCCGCAACGGACTGGGCAAATGACGGTCTTTTCGGTGACGGCTGGCACCTTTTCGGTATCGGTTCATCACAGGCTGCCGAGGCTGAAGAAACCTACGGCGATTCAGATGCAATTATCGAGGCATTCAATGCTCAGTACGGAAATGACGACATTGCCGAAGCTGTTGACCTTGAATCTGAAAATTATTCCGAAGACGCCGCTAAGGCTGCTCTTGCAGAACTCGTAAATCTCACCCCTTCAGACGCAAGCGTTACATATTCTGTTCAGGATGAAGAAACTCTTGAAATTACAGAAACTCCCGATACTAAGAAATCTGATCTTGAAAAGGCTGTTTCAAACTACCTCAACACAGATTATAAAGAGGGTTACGGTGCTCCCGATGCCGCAACATACGGAATCTGGGTTCCCGGTATTCCTGTTCTTATCGGCAACGGACTTGATGCAATCAACTGTGCAGACTGGCTCAACGGTCTTATCCTTGACGGTATCGTAGCCGGCGTAGGTGCGGTTCTCGGCTTTGTTCCGCAGATGCTTGTACTCTTCCTTTTCCTTGCTTTCCTCGAAAGCTGCGGTTATATGGCTCGTATCGCATTCGTACTCGACCGTATCTTCCGTAAGTTCGGTCTTTCGGGTAAGTCGTTTATCCCAATGCTTGTAGGCACAGGCTGCGGTGTTCCGGGCATCATGGCGTCCCGTACAATCGAGAATGAGCGTGACCGCCGTATGACTATTATGACAACAACATTCATTCCCTGCGGTGCTAAACAGCCGTTTATCGCTATGATTGCAGGTGCTATCTTCGGTGGCTCACCGTGGATTGCAACATCGGCTTACTTCATCGGTATGGCTGCAATCGTAGTTTCAGGTATTATGCTTAAAAAGACGAAGGTGTTCTCCGGCGGTCCTGCTCCGTTTGTAAGGGAGCTGCCGGCTTATCATCTTCCGACAGTAGGCAACCTTCTCCGTTCAATGTGGGAGCGTGGCTGGTCATTCATCAAAAAAGCCGGCACAATCATTCTTCTTTCAACAATCCTTGTTTGGTTCACAACATACTTCGGATTTGTTGACGGTACATTCCGTATGCTCGGTGAGGATGAAATCGGAAACTCAATTCTTGCCGCAATCGGTAACGGT
>OGLB01000676.1_pt1 | contig 16679 bp, 10 predicted proteins | sample 1572551 | NCBI WGS metagenome assembly OGLB01 (sample SAMEA2582003, study PRJEB24529) | metagenome | biome: Human gut stool | place: China | collected 2011
AGTATCTAAGACGAAGTCAAAGATTACGAATAAGCCGAGTGCAAAAGCAAATTTTTATTTGCATTTTGCCGAGGCGGAGTATCTGAAACCGAGTTAAAGATACGAATTTATCCGTATCGGAGTACTGCTCCGGATTACAAAGAACCCGCAAAAGATCGGAACACGACGCATCCGATTTACGACAGACTCATGGATCTCTGTATCCGGAACTGCGGGATACCCCGCCCGATCAAAGAATTCCTCGAAATACCGATAAAAATCGAACATTGCGAAGTATTCCCCCTCCGACCGAGTGCTGCTGAAGTCTGAAAAGCGGGATGAAGCTTTGCAAAGTAAGATGCCCCGCATACAAAAAGCGACGTTCTGGAAAACCGGAACGTCGCCGAATGTGGAGGTGGCGGGAGTCGAACCCGCGTCCAAACAAGGAACCCGAAAGCTTTCTACACGCTTATCCGCCGTTTCGTCCTTCTATCCGGGTCTGGCAGGCGGCAACCTAACCCGGATCCCAGTTCCTGAATTTTCGCACGACAGCCGGAACCCTCCGCCGTACTATCTCTAAATGATCGATACCCCGTATGGAAAACCGTTAAAGAGCGGAACGGCCTTCCGGGATACTCGTCGTCGAACCGCCTTGGATCCAACGATTAAGCCAATTTTCCTTGAAAATTAGGCAGCGAGTGCATAGCTATTATTGCCATTTGTAGTTCGAGTGTTGATATTTACGAGCCACCACACAATGCTCGACGTGCTTACAATCAAACTCTGCCTGCTGTCAAAACCGGTCACCCCCTTCGTAGGGATAGAATTTCATTGAAGTGAGTACAAAGATACGAAAAACCGGGCAGAAAGCCAAATTTATCGGAACTTTACCAAAATGTCCTCGTCACTATTGAAAGTTTTATACGGAACCAATCAATCGCCATATACCATATAAAGTTGGAATATAGCACAACCAATCAGAATGATAGCTGTAATTAAATGCCAATAACTGGGATAAATCTTTTCTATTTCATTATTAGGATCTGTTTTGTTCATCTTCAGACCCGTAATGAACCAAAGTAAACTAAGACTTCCAATAAGAAAAAAGAAAAAAACCATTCTTCGATTATATTAACCAACGAATTATATATTGGTATTAAGCAAAGGGCCTAACAATCATACAATATATAGCACAAGCATAAAAAAATAGCCACAAACAGATGCAAAAAATTCGGATAAAACTTTTCCGTTTCATCTTTGAACTCTGCTTTTTTTTGCCTTAAACGCAAAATAAAAAAAAGCAAACTAATACTCCCAAAAAAAATACATAAAAAAGCCATTGCTACTGTCAATGATGTTCCACCACCTAATGCAGACATTACCTGCACGTATCGATATAACACCGAAAATTCGTCTGCTTATTTTCCAAAGGCCCCACCTCTGCCTTGCGCGCATCCAACATAAAAATTCACCCGATCGGCATTGCATACAAGAATATTTTCACGTACCATGCCTGCGGAACCGCTACCGTTTCAGATGCTTACGCAGCTTCTTTTTCAGAACATCCCCCGTTAATGGTTTGGCAATATAATCATCGCACCCGACATCGAGCGCTTTCGCACGGTCGCTGTCGTATGCATATGCTGTGACGGCAATGATGGGAACGGAACTTCCCGCCTCCCGAATCTGCCGCGTAGCTTCCAAACCATCCATAACGGGCATCTTCATATCCATCAACACCACATCCGGAGCGAACTCCCGGCACATGCGCACCGCTTCCGCTCCGTTATGGGCCCGAAGCACTTCATACCCTTTCTTAAGAATCAGCGACACCAGCAGAAAATTGCTGTCGGTATCTTCGGCAACGAGAACGACGGGCATTTTCCCCTCCGAAACGCCTGGTTGCCGCATCTCCGCATCGGAAGCAACCGCCGACACAGACCGGGTCCGGATGTAAGGATGCGTAAACCAAAAACAAGAACCCTTTCCCGGTTCGGAGTTCAGGCCGATACGACCGCCCATCTGTTCGACGATACTCTTGCTGATGGCCAGTCCCAACCCGGTCCCCTGGACAAAACTGTTGAGTTTCACGAAACGCTCGAAGACAGACTCCTGCTCCTGCTCGGGAATCCCGGTACCGGTGTCTTCGACATAAAAGGTAAGCATCATCCCGTCATCGCACCGGTAGCCTAATGTCACAGACCCTTCACGAGTGAATTTCAACGCATTATTAATAAAATTAATCAACACCTGCGTAATCCGGGTCTTGTCGCCTACCAACCGACATTCGGGCAGATGATCGCCGAAACGCAACTCCACCGGTTTATCCAGGACCTTGAGGCTCAACGACCGTACAATCTCCTGACACATCTGATTCACATCGAATTCCACATCGTTGAATTCGAGCGTTCCGGCTTCGATCTTCGACAAATCGAGAATGTCGGAAATCAGCTTCAACAACAATTCGTTATTTTCCTGAACAATGGCTACATACTCCCGTCGTTCGTCGGGATCTTCGGTTTCAGCGATCAGATTCGAAAAGCCGACGATGGCATTCAGTGGCGTGCGGATTTCATGGCTCATATTAGCCAGAAAAGCCGATTTCAGACGATCGCTCACTTCGGCTTTGTTCTTCGCTTCGATCAAATTCTTCTCCGTTTCCTTCAACTCGGTAATGTCGTAATTGACACACACCATTTCGATCTTCGAAGGATCGTTATTCAGGGGATTGCGCATCACATTGATACGGGTCCACTTCTGTCGTCCGTCCGCATCGATCCGAAGATCATGGCTGAAACTGTCGATCTCGCCGGCTTTCACCTGTCGGATGGACTCCAGAACTTCAGCCCGGTCGGAGGAATTGACATGTTTATACACACCGAGGATCTGATCGAGCGGCGTATCCTCCTTCTCGCCCAGGTTATAATACCACTGCGGCACGCCATACCCCTCTTTCGAAACCAGGTCGAAGCGACAGTATCCGACCTTGCCGAAACGACTGACCAGCGAAAACGAGCTTTCGAACTCCGCGATACGACTATGCGCCCGATTGATTTCCGTATTGTCGATATTGATCAGGAAGAAATTGCTCAACCGCCCCTGCGCATCGTAAAGCATACACACCGAACTGTATATTTCGAGGCGGCCCTGCTTGGAGGTAACATAATAACCGTTCAAACGATCGAAGGGATAATACGCCTTGAACGAGAACTCCTCCCGGTTCCGCACCCGGCGCCAGACCTCCTCGTCGAGAATGGGATTCTTGAAAAAATCGACCCCGAGCACATCCTCCTTGTCCCGAATCCCGAAAATCTCCAGATCCTTGTTATTCAGATCGACGAGCAAGCCGTTCCTGTCGTACAGTTCGATACCGACGGGAATATTGTCATAAATATTACGCAATAGCTTTTCACTGCGGTCGAGCGCCTCGTGCGTTTCATACATTTCGGTCATATCCGAAAGCAGGCAAATCACCTCCTCGGGAGTGGTCGAATACATAACGACATGAACATACCGGCCGGAAGCCAACAAACGGACCTCCTTTTCGACATGCAGCTCCACCTGCAATACTTTGGCGAAAACTTTCAGGTACTCGGGCATATCTTCGATCTCCAGCTCGCTCGCCAGCCGCCCCACATAGTCGGCTTGGGATTTTCCGATAATCTTTTCCGCAGCATAATTCGAATCGAGCACCTTGTAATCGACCGGCGTCCCCGTCTTGTCGTAAATCATCCGGAAACGGACATACCCCAGCGGCATGTACCGGTAGAGGTTTTGCAAATAATCGCGTTCGATTTGCGCCTCCCGCTTCGAACGCTGCAATTCGATACAGATATTGATGATATTGACCAGCGATGCGAACCATTGGTAATCCTCGTTCTGCCAATCGCGGTGCTCCCCGATCACATCGATTCCCGCATACCCCCAAAGTTTATCACGAAATGTCATCGGCAGCACAAACAGCGAACCGATATTTTGTGCAGCCAGAATATCATGCTCGTTCCTTGCCCGGGAAGGAAGGTCGTCCAAACAGGAAAGAGCAATAGGACTCCTTTTTTCGAGCTGCTCGACCCACCAGGGGGTTTCGTCCATCGAAAGTCGATCGAACCGATCCCGGCCGCTCTCCACGCCCTTGTCCGTCACTTCGTACGTACAAATATGCCTGCGGTTATCCCAGTCGAACTCCGCGATATAGGTCCGGCTGCCACGAAATATCTTGAGGACATCGGTCAGAACCTTGTTGATCGCCTCGTCGATGGAACCAATATGAAGGAAAGAAAGCAGCGTATGCGAAATATTGTTCAACCGATAAAGAAGCGTATTCATCCGCTCGATCGAGCAAAGATCGACCGGCAAAGCCTCCCTTTCGCTGATTTCCTGGGCATATCCCGAAACAACCAGCCCCTTGTCGGCTGCCGTTTCCCGGCGCAGGACCTTCCAGCGGAACCACACCTCACCCCGGGGACCACACAGCGAAAAAATCTGCTCGGCGGAGAACAGGCTCGCATCCGTGGACATCAGGCTTTTGAGCGAAGCCCGGAACGGCTCTCCGACCGACTGCAGAAAACGGTCGTAACCGATCTCGGACTCCTCAGTTCCTATCGTCTTACAGAGATAATCGGACAACAAAAGAACCCGTCGGGCCATATCTACTTTCCACCACCCGATCTTCGTATCCCACAATATCTCCTGCAACATGGATTCACTTCCCATTATCCCCTTATTGTCAATTTATACCATAATTAATAACAAAAATACTATTCATTACCGGGAGTTCCAAAAAAAATACGGATTATTGTCCGGCACGATGACCGAAACAGACTATTTTTCGGACATTTTCATTACCTTTGTGGAAGGTAGGATATGATCGGTGTAAAAAACAGAAGAGTTTGTTTTATTCTGCCTTCATTTTCATTACCTTTGCTCCCGTCCGAATCGGAGTGCGACGGCACGAAACGAAGAACATTCGTCCTGCATCGGCCGATCGGCACACACGGACACCACGAACCTTTCAACCAACTCGACTCATGGGCGAACAAAACGTAATCCGGCTGCGCGGCGTAACGATATACCACACGGACGATCCTTTCGGCAGCCGCTCCGAAAAAAAGTTGCTGCAACAGGGAGAACTGATCTTGTCCGATCTGAATTTCGACATCAACGCCGGTGAATTCGTCTATCTGATCGGGCGTGTGGGAAGCGGTAAAAGCTCCTTACTCAAAACTTTATATGCCGAGCTTCAACTCATTGAAGGCGAAGGATACGTCGCAGGCTTCGACTTGCGAAAACTCAAACGACGGGAGATTCCGATGCTGCGACGTAGAATCGGCATCGTCTTCCAGGACTACCAACTGCTCACCGACCGGAACGTCTTCATGAACCTATACTATGTAATGAAGGCAACGGGATGGAAAAACGAATCAGAAATCCGCAAGCGGATCGACGAGGTACTCAAGGTCGTATCGCTGGAAGCCAAAGGCTACAAGATGCCGTTCGAGCTTTCCGGCGGCGAACAGCAGCGTCTGGTCATCGCCCGCGCCCTGCTGAACCGTCCCCGCCTGCTTTTGGCCGACGAACCTACCGGCAACCTCGATCCGCTGACGGCCGAAGGCATCATTCGGCTGTTCCAGGAAATCGCTCGTCAAGGTTGCGCCGTAGTCATGTCCACGCACAACACGGCCCTCATCGAAGAATATCCGTCCCGCACGATCCTCTTCTCGAAAGGCAAGATCAAGGAGGTTCCGGTACAAACGATGCTGCAGGATATTTAACGAATGCCCGCACAAACGGAAACCCTGCGACCTAAGTTTCATCGTTGCCAGGTACAGATAATTCCGAATAAAAACAGGTTTGGGTTATGAGACTCCGTACTCTTTTCCGGTTGTTCCTGTTATTGGCGGCAGTGGCCCCAATAACCACGGCAAAAGCCGACAGTCTTATCATCGGCACAGATACGCTCAGACTGGACTTACATTGGTTGGACGACACTCCGCTGGACGAGTTGGCCCGCAACGACCGGGTATTCGAAAAAAAATTCCAGGCACTTATTCATCAGCCTACCGCAGAGGGATTCGTTATCTACATAGACGGTGATCACGAACACCATTCCTACTGGCGACTGATCGACGACAAACTCTACCTGGATCACACGATACGCAAATCAGACTACTCCGAAATAGATTTCAGCGGCATTTTCGTCCGCGACCATACCGGTTATTATCCGGCCACCTTCTATTCAGGCACACTTCCTATATCAGGCATATTCTACCAGGACGGAACGAAACCCATATTCGTTTTCGAGGAGGGGCGATTGACCTATACGAATTGGACATATCCTTCCTTTCCCTGCCCCTCTCCGATGCTGGGCGATCCGCTGTTTCTGCACTTCGACTACATGCAATTCGCACAATTCACGGACGGGCTGTGGACCTGTTGGATGCGTATCCTCCCGGATCCATCCGGAAACCCCATTACCATACAGCCCTTGATAGTAGCTCATAAAAGCGGAATCATCGATGCTTCGGATGCCGCTAAAAAAAGACTGAAAACTGCAATCGCCGACAGTCTGAAAACAGTAGATTTCATTTGCGACGTAAATTTTTCCCGGGGCAGCATACAGGCCGTTCTCAAAACATTCGAAATTCCCCGGCCGATATTATACCGCAAAGAAATCAGGAAAAACGGCCGACGGTTGGTCGGATATGAAAATGCGACCGGACGTCCAATCGTCCCTTTCGGGAAATACGCCCGATGCCACACACCCATCATAAGTGAAAACAGAATCGGGATCGTGGAAACAGACGAAGGAAAGTTTATAGCCATAGACCATACGGGTAAAAAGCTGTTCGAAATCATGTTTCAGTCCCCGGTACTTTCGGTCGAAGATTTATTCCGGTACGGTTATTTCATCTATGTCACCCGAAACGGCCGACAGGGAGTCGCCACCATCAGCGGATTGCGATACACGCAACCGACCCACAAGCCGATCGATCTCTCCGACGTCGATCGGGATGTTATCAAAGCTCTTATCCACTGATCCGGCTACGCTTCCGGTATCCGATATTTCGCCCGAATAAGCACCCCGCAAATCCGGCTGCGGCAAAAATCAATGGCAAAGGGGTGCTTGATTATTGCATCTTACGAAACTTTTCCGTATATTTGTACGATATATTTAAGGTCAATATGAGTACTGAAGGAAAAGAGATAAAGAAGCAGGAAGAGGAGTATTCCGCCTCCAACATCCAGGTCCTCGAAGGTCTGGAAGCGGTCCGGAAGCGTCCGGCCATGTATATCGGCGACATCGGAGAAAAAGGTTTGCACCACCTGGTTTACGAGGTGGTGGATAACTCGATCGACGAGGCGTTGGCAGGACACTGTACCGACATCGACGTTACGATCAACGAAGACAACTCGATCACAGTCAAGGATAACGGCCGAGGCATCCCGACCGACTTCCACGAAAAAGAGGGCAAGTCCGCACTCGAAGTCGTGCTCACCGTGCTCCATGCGGGCGGCAAGTTCGACAAGGGCAGCTACAAGGTTTCGGGCGGTCTGCACGGCGTGGGTGTTTCGTGCGTGAACGCACTCTCGACGCTGCTCATCGCCGAAATCCACCGCGACGGCAAAATATTCCGCCAATCGTACAGCAAAGGCGCTCCGACTTCGCCGGTCGAAGTGATCGGCACCTGCGACGATCGCGGAACCACGATCACCTTCAAACCCGACGGCAGTATCTTCACGCTCACGACGGAATACAAGTACGACATCCTGGCCAACCGCCTGCGTGAGTTGGCATTCCTGAACAAAGGCATCCACCTGAACCTGCTGGACAAACGCCAGCGGGACGAGAACGGCGAATACGTCGGCGACCATTTCTATTCGGAAGAGGGCCTCAAGGAGTTCGTCGAATACCTGGACGCCACGCGCGGTCAGGCCATCACCGAATCGATCATCTACATCGACACCGAAAAGAACGGCGTGCCGGTCGAGGTGGCCATGCAGTACAACGACTCCTTCTCGGAGAACGTACACTCCTACGTCAATAATATCAACACGATCGAGGGCGGTACGCACCTGACGGGTTTCCGCCGCGCCCTGACCCGCACGCTCAAGAAATACGCCGAGGATTCAGGCATGCTCGCCAAACTCAAGTTCGATATCAACGGCGACGACTTCCGCGAGGGTCTGACGGCCGTAGTTTCGGTCAAGGTCGCAGAACCGCAGTTCGAAGGGCAGACCAAGACCAAACTGGGCAACGACGAGGTGTCGGCAGCGGTCGATCAGGCGATGTCGACGGCCTTGAGTCACTACCTGGAGGAGAATCCGCGCGACGCCAAAGCCATCGTACAGAAAGTCATCCTGGCTGCAACGGCCCGGCACGCGGCGCGCCATGCCCGCGAAATGGTGCAGCGCAAGACCGTGCTTTCGGGTGCGGGCCTTCCGGGCAAGTTGGCGGACTGTTCGAGCCGCGACCGTTCGATCGCCGAAATCTTCTTCGTCGAGGGCGACTCGGCAGGCGGTACGGCCAAGCAGGGCCGCGACCGGAACTTCCAGGCGATCATGCCGCTGCGCGGTAAGATCCTGAATATCGAAAAAGCCCAGGAGCATCGCATGTGGGAGAACGAGGAGATCAAGAACATGTTCACGGCACTCGGCGTGACGATCGGCACGGAGGAGGACAGCAAGGCGCTCAACCTCGAAAAACTCCGCTACGACAAGATCATCATCATGACCGATGCCGATGTCGATGGCAGCCACATCGCCACGCTGATGCTTACCTTCTTCTTCCGCAAGATGAAAGAGCTGATCGAAAACGGGCACGTCTATATCGCCACCCCGCCCCTGTTCCTCGTGAAAAAGGGCCAGCAGGAGCGCTATTGCTGGACGGAGAAGGAGCGTGACGAGATCACGGCCGAAATGGGCAAGGGCGTACACGTCCAGCGCTACAAAGGTCTCGGTGAAATGAACTCCCATCAGTTGTGGGAAACCACGATGAACCCAGACACCCGGATTCTGCGCAAAGTAACCATCGACAACGCTGCCGAAGCCGACCGCGTATTCTCGATGCTGATGGGCGACGAGGTTCCCCCGCGACGCGAGTTCATCGAAAAACACGCTCACTACGCCAATATCGACGCATAATCGAAAATTACAAAGGATTGCACCCCGCAGGGGAGCAATCCTTTTCCATATCCGTTTGGCTGGCGGGAGCTACCCCATCGTTCGATTGCGACGGAAAGCTAACCCGATGCGTTCATCGGAAAGGACGAAGTTGGCAGCACACTCGGAGTTCGGCCATACGGCAAACGGGAAATGAGAAAACGAAACATACCGTTTTTTTGACGTAATTTATCCGAAATCCGACGGCGGGGAAAAAGAAAAAACAGATTCCGGGACGCTTCATCGGACAGATGAAATCGGAAATACCTACCGACTTCGTGCGGGTGCAAATACGGGAAAAAATCACACCGTTTTCGGAGAAAAACCGGTCAGGCGGTTATCGCACGCAGAAAACGGAGAATAAAAAAGAACCACAAATCGGGAATTATGAATGTGACAGTCATCGGTGTCGCAGGCGGCACAGGATCGGGTAAAAGCACGCTGGTAAAACGATTGCAGGAGGCTTTCAAGGAGGAAGAGGTAGTCACGCTCTGCCACGACTACTACTACAAAGCCCATCCCGAACTGACGTACGAAGAGCGCACGAAACTCAATTACGACCACCCTCAATCGTTCGATACAGATATGCTCGTCGAACACATCCGCACGCTGAAAAACAACGTTCCGATCGAACATCCGGTCTATTCGTTCGTCGATCACAACCGAACGGCCGAAACCGTGCTGGTCAAACCTTCGAAGGTAATCATCGTCGATGGTATTCTGATCTTCGAGAACAAGGAACTCCGGGACCTGATGGACATCAAGGTATATGTCGATACGGACGCCGACATCCGCCTCGCCCGCCGCATCCTGCGCGACGTATGCGAGCGGGGGCGCACCATGCAGTCGGTCATCTCGCAATATACCACGACAGTCAAGCCCATGCACGAGGAGTTCGTCGAGCCGTCGAAGAAATACGCCGACGTAATCATCCCGGAGGGAGGTTTCAATTCCGTTGCCGTAAGCATGTTGATCCGCAGCATCCAGTCGCAGATCAACGCCAAATAGGAGCACGCGAATCCATTCCCCGAAAATCGATTTTCGCAACAGGCAGTCTGTGTAACTCGCCTCGACACGCAGTCCATTACGACAAAAAGGAACCGTCCGACAACTCCCCGAATTTGAAAATCACCCCTGCCAAGAATGTCTTCCGGCAGGGGTGAAAACGTTAGAATCGGACTTGTCAGATACTCTCTTCCATTTATTCCCCCCGGCGCAAGGCAAACGGATACTTTTTCCCCTTCACTTCGGCGATTCCTCGCTCCACGTAAGCGGTAGCGGCCGAATCCCACTCCGAAAAGATCGTTATGTCATCGTATTCGAACGGTATGATAACACGCCCGCGACCGTCCAATACTCCGAATCGCAGCAACCCGGTAGAATCGGGAACAGCCGCAGAGGCATGCCCGAATTTTCCGCTCGGGTTCACCTGATAGACCTTATAGTCGATCAACGGTTTGCCGGAAACGTCGAGCAGGGTACAGGCCCGGGAAGCGAAATCCTCCCCTTCTCCGACCCAGGTCGTTCCGAACGGCGTGTGCTGCACCCAATCGTAAATACAAGGTAGGATTTCCCGTCCATTCCGGTCGATACTGCCGTACTTCAAAGCACCGCCGGAAACAATGCAGACGACCGCACGGCCATTTCGGAACGAAGAAACCTCGTAATACTTGCATGGGATGACCAACGTCCCTGCGGCATCGACAAATCCCCAGCGTACATAATATTTCCCCATCTGTCCGACAGCGGCCAGCACTTCGGAAAAATCGGCCGCACCGTCGTATATCGGAGCAATCACTTCGTTACCCCGACGATCGATGAATCCGTATTTCCCGGTAAATTCAAAATCCCTTTTTCCATAGCCGGACTTACCGCTCCATTCGCCTTTGGCTACGACTGCCATTCCTTCGGAAAAATCCCGGGCATAATCGTATTTCAATGGAATTACGACCTGTCCCAGCGTATCGACATACCCATAGCGGCGGACGGAATCCGTCCCCTCCTGTACCCGGGCAAGGCCTGACGAAAAACCCGCGACATCCGCATAGATACAGGGCACGACTTCACGCCCCTGACGATCGATAAGCCCGAAACGACGATCGTTCTTTTCCCCTTTGCCGACCACGGCAAACCCATTGGAAAAACTATCGGCATAGTCATAGATGAGCGGGAAGACCACCGTACCGCAGGTGTCCGTATAACCGAAACAGCCGTCCGTATAAAAACGGCCCATACGGGGATTGCTACCCTCTCCGCCCCGGTGTACGAGAATACGTCCGTCATGCACTGCACCCACATAATCGTATTTCGTTTTCCAATCTTTTTTAGCGGCTGCACGGCGTTGTGCCGACACCCCGGCCGGAAACAGGGAAAGAAGCAGTACAACTATAAAGTATCGCTTTATCATAATCCAGTTATCTTTTTGATTTCATTTAATTTATTAAGCGCCTCGATCGGAGTGAGAGCATTGATGTCCAACCCCTTGATCTGATCTCGGATCTGCACCAGCACTGGATCGTCGAGTTGGAACATCGAAAGCTGCATACCCCGCGTCTGATCCCCCGCTTCCGCCGCCTCGCGAACTCCGGGGAGCGCTTTTCGGTCGCGGCGTCGAGGACTCTTGCTGGGCACGATCTCGTTGTTGCCATATACCAGCTCCAGATTCTTCAGGATCTCTTCGGCGCGGGCTACGACCGAGGCCGGCATTCCGGCCATCCGGGCAACGTGAATACCGAACGAATGCTCCGTTCCGCCCCGCTCCAGCTTGCGCAGGAAGACGATCGTCTTATCCACCTCCTTGACGCTCACATGGTAGTTCTTCACGCGCGGGCACATCTGCTCCATCTCGTTGAGTTCGTGGTAGTGGGTCGCGAAAAGCGTCTTGGCACGGGCCGTCGGATGGTTGTGCAGGTATTCGACCATCGCCCAGGCGATCGAAATACCGTCGTAGGTGCTCGTACCGCGTCCGATTTCGTCCAACAGGACGATGCTGCGGTCGGAAACATTGTTCAGGATGCTGGCCGACTCGAGCATCTCGACCATGAAGGTCGATTCGCCCTGCGAAATGTTGTCGGAAGCCCCGACTCGGGTGAAAATCTTGTCCACCACGCCGATATGAGCCGCTTTCGCCGGGACGAACGACCCCATCTGGGCCATCAGGATAATGAGGGCCGTCTGCCGCAGCAAAGCCGACTTACCCGACATGTTGGGACCCGTAATCATCACGATCTGCTGCTCCTTATCGTCCAGCAGCAAGTCGTTGGGGATATACTCCTCTCCCACCGGCATCAGGGTTTCGATCACCGGATGCCGTCCCTGGCGGATTTCGATGCGCGTGCCGTCGTCGAGCGTCGGACGGACGTAGTTGCGCTCCCGAGCGATACGGGCGAAAGATTGCAGGCAGTCGATACGCGCCACGACGGCGGCATCCCGCTGCAAAGCTCCCAGGGAATGCGTAATGAACCCGATCAACTCGGCGTAAATCCGCTGTTCGATCAACAGCATCTTCTCCTCGGCACCGAGAATTTTTTCTTCATACTCTTTCAGCTCTTCGGTGATATACCGCTCGGCGTTGGCCAGCGTCTGCTTGCGGATCCACGACTCGGGAACCTTGTCCTTGTGCGTGTTGCGGACTTCGATATAATAACCGAAGACATTGTTGTAGCTTATTTTCAACGGAATTCCCGTCGCCTCGCTCTCCCGCTGCTGAATACGGTTCAGGAAATCCTTGCCATGCAGAGCGATGCGGCGCAGATCGTCCAGTTCGGCGTCCACGCCGTCGGCGATAATGCCGCCCCGCTGAATTTGATTGTTCTGCGGGTCGGGGTAAACCTCGCGGGCAATACGCTCCCGAACCTCCGCCAGCAGATCGATCTGTTCGGCCAACGCGTGAAGACGCTCGTCGTCGGTCGATTCCAACAAGGCTTTGAGGAGTTCGATCGCCGAAAGCGAATTTTTAAGCTGTACGATTTCGCGGGGGGTTACCCGAGCCGCCGCTATGCGCGAAGCGATGCGCTCCAGGTCGCCGACCTGCGAAATCTGCTCGGCGACGCTTTCGGCCAAATCGGGCTCGTCGTAAAACCGCTGCACGACATCCAGACGTTCGTTGATGCGATCAATCTCCTTGATCGGCAAGGCGATCCACCGCTTGAGCAGACGCCCGCCCATCGGCGTGAGGGTGCGATCGACCACGTCTGCGAACGCGCACTTCTCGCGCGAACCGTTCGAAGAGAAGAGCTCCAGGTTGCGGATCGTGAATTTATCGACCCAAACGTAATCCTCCTGGTCGATACGCGAAATGGACGAAATATGGGCCGTATTCTTATGTTCGGTAAATTCGAGGTAGTAGAGAATGGCCCCTGCCGCCGAAATGCCGCTGCTGAACTGTTCGATACCAAAGCCCTTGAGCGACTGAGTGCCGAACTGCTTGCAGAGCTTGTCCCGGTTGACCGACTCCGAAAAGACCCACTCATCGAGCCGATAGGTATAGTGCCGACTGCCGAACGCATCGGAGAAGCGGTCTTCGTATCCGCGCTGGTAGATGATTTCCTTCGGCGCCAGGTTGGAAATGAGTTTGTCGATGTAAGCATCGCTGCCCTCGGCGGCATAAAATTCGCCGGTTGAAATATCGAGAAAAGCCACGCCGGTATTTTTCCGGCCGAAATAGACCGCCGCCAGATAGGTATTTTCCTTGTTGGCCAAAATATTATCTCCCAGCACCACGCCCGGCGTAACCAGCTCGATGACGCCCCGCTTGACCAGCCCTTTGACCTGTTTGGGATCCTCGAGCTGTTCGCAGATCGCCACGCGTTCGCCCGCTCGGACCAGCTTGGGTAGGTAGGTGTCGATCGCATGATAGGGAAACCCTGCCAGCTCGACGAATGTCGCGGCTCCGTTGGCACGTCGCGTCAGGGTGATGCCCAGAATTCCGCTGGCCTTGATCGCATCATCGCCGAAAGTTTCGTAAAAATCGCCGACACGAAACAGGAGAATCGCATCGGGATGCACCGCTTTGACCGCATAATATTGCTTCATCAGCGGAGTTTCAACATATTTTTTTTCTATTGCCATTACCTTTCAAGATAAAGTCGGAAACATCGGAGTAAACCCTAAAAATCCGGCGGCGGACGACTTCGCTCATGCCGGTCCACAGGATTGCTCCACGTCCTGCAAATATACGAAAAATCCGGAGCAAAAGGACTTCAAAATAACGAATATTGAAAGAATATTGCATTCATTCATAATTCATATAATCTGCAATAAATGGGTGTACGACAATATAGTACACCCTTACAGGAATCGGCCCCGCAGTCGATCAACGGTGTCGAACCGTGGCGTTATCGACCGATGTCGAGATAACCACAGGTTCGCCCGAATAGTTGAATTCGCTCATACCGCTCACACAATATTTCAGCGATCCCGCCGCTGCGACCGAGGCGGTACTCATACCGGAAATGTCACAGTCGGCAAGTCCCGAAGCCAAAAACTTTCTCCCTTTGAACTGACTCATGCCCGACACTTCCAGCATCAGGTCCCGAGCTGTTCCCGAAAAGGTACATTCGCTCGAACCATCCACTGCGACCTCGGCTTTCTGCCTGCAATTCACATTTCCATTATAAACGGACATACCGGTCAGCGTACAATCCAAATCCCGGCACATAAAATCCGCGACGGCCTGGCTCATTCCGGATGCCTCCACCGTCGCTGTATCCTCGCATACCACCTGCCCTTTGTAAATCGACATACCCGAAACAGACATCGTCAGGCTTCTGCAACGAATATTGGATTCGAACTCGCTCATTCCCATACATTCGACCGTAACCGACGGTTTATCGATCTCGGTCTCGGAAAAAACGGAGGACATCCCCGACAACGAAAACGACTCCAGCGGAGCGGCGCCCACATACACTACAACCCGCTTGGACATATCGTTCTTTCTCTTGGACGACAAGGCTCCGGGGTCGCACGCGAGCACGAGTTCACCGCGCCGCACCCGCACGGAAACCGCCTCGGCAGGCACATTTTCGGTTTCGACCCGGACCGAAGCGGGATTTCGGTCGGCTTCGAGTACGACCTGAATCATATTACTCACATTCAACCCGAAATAAGGTTTGTCCAGCACGATTTCGGCATCTGTCCGAAAATACACCCCTCGATTTTTCTTTTTTGCGTCACACACGCCGATCCCCAACGCCAAGCAGAGCAAAAGCAGAGTTAATTTTCTCATAACGGTCATAAATTATAGATTTAACTCTATAAAGTTAAAGAAAAATTCGGGGAAACCAATATTTTCCCCGAAAAAACTCACAGCGGACAGATCGCCGCAGTACGATTTCATCCAATCGGAAATTCGATCAGAGCATCCCGCACACGGCGAACATCCGCCGGTAATAGTCCGCCTTCCACTCCACCGATTTCGGATAGGCCCGCGACGAAGAGGGCATGCGATAAAACCGAAGCATACGGTCCGCATAGGCGAACTCCACACTCCCTCCCACAGGCGGCTCGGCGCAACCGGTAAGGCGCACGATCACATCGGTAGCCTTCTGTCCCGTCGTCACGATCGCCCGGCAGGTCGGAACCGCAGCCAACAACTGCGCCAGATCGACCTCGCGCACTACTTGAAGAAAATTGTCGGAAGCATTGTTTTTCAATCGGATTATCTCTTCGGCCGTATCGTAAAGAGCCAATCCTTTCTCCTCGCAGAAACGCACGATCCGTTCCTTGTCGAAACGTTTCGCGTCGGGTGTCAGAAAATACCCCTTGTCCCCGAAAAATACCAGTCCGACGATACGCCACATATCGTTCTGCAAGTTCGGGTAAAAAAAGTCCATCGACCACCGCACCCGCTGCGGCGGGAAACTTCCGAGCATCAGCAGACGTGCCCCGACAGGCAGAAAAGGTTCGAGAGGATGCAGTTCGCTTGTCATAATTTTTAATTTATCGTATTATTTATTTCCAAATGATCCTGTTTCAACCCCTATTTTGGGGCGCTGTGCAAGAGACTCACTCTTCGCCCGGCATCACCGGCAATCCGATCCGGCCCATGCAGAATCGCGGGAACAACGCCTCCGCAACCGACAGCCGCCCACCACCCGACCTCGCAGATACTTGGCGATCGCACGCATCCGGAAATGCTGCGGATGCAAAGCCTAGCGTCGATGCCCCGGCTTCGGTCACCATGCGTGAAGACGAAGAGGGATTGACGATAGGCGTTTCCGATCCGACCCAGCTCAACACCGGGAAGATCCGCATCACGCTCGACCGTGCAGTCGGCAAACCGGTGGAAGAGAATCCGAAAATCCGTGTGCTCTCTACGTCACCGCTGAGTTTCGAGGCCGACGTCAAAGATGCGTTGGGCGCTACCCGCGAAATCCGGTTCGCTTCGATTCAATAATGCTTTCGGATTTACCGATCCTGGGTCCCGATGATCTTTCACGGCATCGAGACTGCAACGGATCGGAACCGAAAAGAAAACTGATTTTCTGATCTCGCTACCGCGAGAAACCGATACGTCCCGATGCACTCCCCCCGAAGGGTAC
>OGLB01000677.1_pt1 | contig 16674 bp, 15 predicted proteins | sample 1572551 | NCBI WGS metagenome assembly OGLB01 (sample SAMEA2582003, study PRJEB24529) | metagenome | biome: Human gut stool | place: China | collected 2011
ATCGGCGCGTCCGGTGACGACGAGGTTGGCGCCTTCGGTGAAGCCTTTGTCGGTGTAGATCAGGTCCATCTTCGGATCCATGGTCTCATTCAGCTTCTGGAGCTGGCGGGTGACTTCGCTGTTTGTCGTGGTGACGACCTTCTTGCCCTTCAGGTCTTCGAGGCTGTTGATGTCATTCCGGTCATTTCTGACGGCCAGTTTTCTGGCGGTGTTCCTCGTGCTCGGTCTGCTGTGCTCGACGTCGCTGCCGGCGTATGTGTACCGCCGGCTCAAAGGCACCTGGGCCGGGGCGTTCTTCATTGTAGGTGATCTGGTTGGCGACGATGTCGACCTGGCCGGATTCCATGCCTACGAAGCCTGCAGAAGGCGCCATGGTCTTGAATTCAAAGTGGATGCCGGGGTTTCTTTTTTCGACTTCCTTCAGGATTTCCACGTCATAACCGGTGAGGTTGTTCTTGTCGTCCATGTAAGTGAAGGGGCGGAAGGTGCCGCGGGTGGCTACGACGTACGTCTTGGCGCTGCCTGCCTGGCTTTTGGCGGCAGAGGCAGAAGCGTCCTTGTCTCCGCCGCATCCTGCAAGGGTGATGACGGAAGCGGCAGCGATGACGGTGGCTGCGATTTTGAGGATGGATTTAAGCTGCATGGTGAGGTCCTTTCGATCAGAGATACGATTTTTTCATGTAAACGGTTTGGTGGCTGTTGCCGGGGAGCGTCTTTGTCTCGACGGTTTCAAATCCCCAGGATTCATACATTTTGACGAGCCAGGGATGCTCAGCGGCTGTGCCGAGGGTGACGGCGGGGGTGCGGAGTTCTTCTTTGAGGATTTGTTCTTCCAAGAGGAAGAAGAGTTTCCTTGCGTATCCCTTGTGCTTCTCTTCCGGTCTTGTGGAGACCCATCCAAGGTGGGGCACGCCGTAGGGGCCCGGTTTCTTTACCCATGGCATGCGCAGTGTGATGGCGCTGACGAGGCGGCCTTCGATAAAGAGGCCGTAGGTGGGATTCAGGATGAGCCCGCGGATGAGTTTTTCTTCCGGGAGCGTGACGGCGGCGAAGTCGATGCCGAGCTCCCCGTCTGCCTGATAGGCATCATGGACGAGGGCGGCGTATTCATGGCCGTCATTGACATTCAGTAAGCGGTACAATTTGACTTCCTTTCTTATACATGACGGGGCGCTTCGGAGAGAAGCGAGAGAAGCTCTTTCATGGAAGGCCTTCCGGAGAGAAGCGTGATCATTTCTTCTGCGTACGCTTCATCGGAAGCGGCGGCGAGTTTCTTCGTGAGGTCGCCTTTGGTGAAGGGGTGATCGGGCGAGCCGTCCGGTTTCAGGATTTCTTCTGTGAAATGCCTGCCGTCCTTCGTATCGGCTGTGACGATGATGCGGCGGACTTCCTGTCCGGCAGGGGGAAGGTCTTCCTTGATGCCGAACTTCGGAAGGGCTCTAATGAAAGCGGCCGGCGTCTTTGCCAGGCGGAAGAGGTCGTCGTCGACGTCTCCCTTCGTGAGGATCTGCCAGGCGACATATTCCATCGAGAAGCGGCCCTGCTGGCCGGTCTTCGGCGCATGGTAGTGGAGCGAGTAGCTTTTGCCGGGCGGGAAATGGAAGATCACTTTAGAGATGACATCCAGCGTGACGCCTTTCTTCCAGAGTGACTTCAGTGCGGCGGCGCCGGGGATGGCGGCGGAGCAGTACTGGTGCTTCTTCATCCAGAGGCCCGGTGAAATGAGCTCGCCGGGGAAAAGCCAGCGCTTGGAAAGGGCGCCTTCTGCGATCGTCTTTCCTGCCGTGACGGCGGCCCATCCGTCGTCGTTGTTGAAGGCGCTCGTGCTCGATGTGAGAGCGCAGTCGCGGATGAGGAAGTAGGAGAAGACGGCGTTTCTGGCGGCAAATCCGGAGTGGAGGGGCTTGGTGTCTGTCCCTGCCTCAAGGCCGAGGCCCGCGGATTCCGTTGCGCCCAGGGAAAGGAGTTCGCTCGCTTCTTTCAAGGGAAGGCGGCGGAAACGGGCAATGGCAGCGGCGGCTCCGATGGGGCCGATCGTGGCTGTCGGATGGTAGCCGCGTTTTTTGTGGGCCGGATTCACGAGTTTCCCGAGGAGTCCCTCGGTTTCGGCTCCGGCTGTGTATCCTGCAAGGAAATCTTCGAAGGTATCGGAGGGATCCGCAATCGCAAGGAGAGCGGAGAAGATGACGGTGCTGAAGTGGCCCATGAGGTTCGCTTCTGCGTCGTCAAAGTCCAGGTAGTGGGATGCAAAGCCATTGAAGAAGGCAGCGTTTTCCGGCGTCGTCCTTACATCAAAGCCAAGAATGTCCCTCTCGCCTTTGCGTGTGGCAAGGAAAGCGGCTGTCCTTCTGACGGCTTCTTCCCTGCTTCCTGCCAGAGCGGATGCGAGGTAGTCGGCGAAGGCTCTTCTTCCAGCCTCAGCCAGATCGGGGCGTCTTGTGACGTCTGTCTTTAGGATGAGGCTTGTCAGTTCCTGCGTGATGGGATCCATGATTCCTCCTTTCATTCCTGATTATTTCTTGGAAAATTTCTCTTCTCTGTCATTCGGTTCCAGCCAGCGGCTGTCATCCGGGCCTTTCGGCATGAGTCTTGGCATATCTGCAAACGGGGTGTGGTCGACGTAGTAGAAGCGAAGACGCATGGAGTTGAAGTCCGTGTTCCCTCCGAAGGCCGGGTTGCTGAAGAGGTCTTTCGCGTAGTTCCAGAGGTTCGGGTAATCGACGAGGCGTTTCTTGTTCAGAAGATATTTCTGATAGAAGACGAGGTCGAAGCGGGTCAGCGTGACGAAGAGGCGGATGTCCGGAGAGGTGATGGTATCGCCCATGAGGTACCGGCGGGTGGGAAGTCTTTCTTCCAGCCAGTCCAGACGGTCGAATACGAGATCATAGTAGTATTCGTATTCTTCCTGCGTCCCTGCCAGAGCCGCCAGATTCACGGCCAGATTTACGTCGGCATAGATGACGTCGTTCAGTGCATCGATGTCGTAGCGGAGTTCTTCGGGATAAATATCCGGAGCGTCCTTGTCGATGTATTCCTGCCAGCCTTCATAGAGCTGGATGTCAAGGTCGTGGTAGTCGTTGTTGACGACAGCGCCGGTCGTGACGTCGACGAGAGCCGGGACGGTCGCGCGCTGGTCGTAGTCCGGATTTCCCTTCTTGTATGCTTCCATGAGGGAATGGATCTTGAGGACGGGGTCCACATCATCCTTGTCGAGTGTGAAGTACCAGCCGCCTACGACACCTGCCGGGCGAAGCGGATCGACGACGCCTTTGGAAATGACTTTGTCCAGGCCCAGGAGGTCGATTGCAATCGCGATGCGGTTTGCCCATGGGCAGTGGCGGGACCAGATGAGGCGGTAACGGCCCGGCTCTACAGGGAGCTGGCCCTTGCCGCTGCCAAAGGAGGCAGTGAACTGCGGTTCTTCATCGTCGTCGTATTTCTTTCTTGCTATGTTGAAGTTCGAAGCGTCCTCTCCTTCGCCGTACTCCTTGTCGATGCCGTTGGAGCGCGGGTTGGTGGACTGGAACTGGGAAAAGTCGATCGGGCAGGGGTTCATTGCGCGTTTCACTTCTACGTGCGCACGTGCTTCGCGGATGCTCGGGTCAATGATAAAGTCTTTGATTTTTTCGAAATCGGCCATGGTATGTTCCTCCTACGGAATAAGAAATTATTCGCCGCGGGGAGGAAAATGGGCCTAAAAAAGCCTCCGCCCCGGGCATTCATTTGAATGTCAAGGGACGGAAGCTCCGTGATTACCACCCTGATTCGCCCTGGGGTCACCCCGCAAGGCCTTTTGAAGTGCTTATGGGACCCGGTCAGGCTCCATACACTCCTGCGCTGTAACGGGCGTCTCCCGGGCCGCCTACTTCGTTCGGCGCGCCAGCTCAGAAATGCACTTCACTATCTTACGGTGTTTCCCTTCTCACCTTCCGGGAACTCTCTTTGCGCTTTCAGACAGTTACTCTTTTCCTCATTGCCATGATGGATTTCTATGCTTTGGACAGATATAAAAAAACTCTCCTCCCCATAAAGGGACGAGAGCTTAGCTTCGTGATTCCACCCAATTTCATGTATTTCTACATCTCATGCGCGCTGTATCGGGCGCTCCCGCTGCGGCTACTTCATTCGCCTGCAGGGCTCGGAAATGCACTTCGCTGATTTCTCCTTGTCCGCTTCCACCGTCCGGACTCGCTTGAAAGGAAAAGGTTCAGGTACTCTTTTTCTTCATCGCCAAAATTATGTTGCACTTACTTTACCATTCCTATAGAAGCTTGTCAATGCAAGAAATAGAAAAATTCGTATATGAATTTCACGCTTTTCATCCTGCGAATCCATACTATTTGTATAAATAAAATAAAGAAGAAACAGCAGCATGGAAAAGAATCAGGAATGAAATAAAATAAGGAACCTATTTCCTATAACGAAATTGAATAAGAAAACCTGCGGAATAAGAAACGATGAAAGTAAAATGTTTCTCTTCTCTTGATAAAACATTTCGGTTACCAACTCTTTATTCTTTGGGAGTATAATAAGAAAAGGACGGGAAACCGCCCCATTCAACTAGAAAAGAAAGGAGAGGGGATATGAAAAACTGGAAACATGTCATATACCTCGTCTGCGCGATCCAGATCGGCGCAGGCATCTCCATGATGGGCATCATGTCCTTCCTGCCTTTGTTCCTTTCCGAGCTCGGCATCACCGATCCCGGCGAGGCTGCTTTCTGGGCAGGAATCATCATCGGCGTCACACCGTTCATGATCGCATTCTCCGCACCGTTCTGGTCGATCCAGGCGGACAGGCGGGGACCGAAGACGGTCATGTCGATCGTCCTTATCGCCGTCGTGCTTTCGTCCTTCTTCAGCGGCATAACGACAGCGCCCTGGCAGCTACTGCTGCTCCGCACCCTGCAGGGACTTGTCGGAGGCTTTGTCCCAATAGGTCTTTCCATCGTCGTCTCTGTCACACCGGAAGAGAAGACGTCCTGGTCGATGGGATACTTCCAGGCGGCCATGGTCATGGGCATCATGTTCGGACCGCTCCTTGGCGGCGCTGTGGCAGATACCTTCGGCTACCGCATGCCGTTCTACGCGTTCTCGCTTCTTGCTTTCCTCTGCCTTATTGCCCTCCAGATTTTCCTGCCTGACATCCACAGGAAAGGGGCGGCGAAGGAAACGGACTCCACATGGAGCCAGATCAAGTTCTTCATGAAGATTCCGCGTGTGCGCATCATGACATTCATGCAGTTCCTCTGCAACTTCGGCATCACCGGCATCGGGCCGATCCTGCCGCTCTATATCAAGTCGATGATGGGGGATTCGCCCATCGTTGCGACCGTCGTCGGGTTCATTATCTTCATTTCCGGCGGCTGCAGCGCCCTCGCATCGCTCAATACCGGCCGCATCACGTCGCGCTTCGTCATCCATCGGGTGCTCATCACCGCGACGATATTCGTCGGCTTCACCTTCATCATGCAGTACCTCATGACGACCGTCGCGGGACTTGGTTTCTTCCGCGGCATCACGGGCCTTGGCATGGGCTTCATCGCACCGTGCACGAATACGATCATCGCCAAATCTGTGCCGCCTGAAAAACGCTCGATCGTCTTCGGCGTCGTTTCTTCCGTCTTCCTGATGGGCAACGTCGCCGGCCCTGTCTGCTCGGGCGCCATTGCAAACTACTTCGGCTATGCCATGGTCTTCTGGTCCACAGCTATCGCTTTCTTCCTTGCTGCCTGCGTCATCATCTGGAATTTCAGGGGCGAAAAGGAAATTTAAGTAAGGAGTCATTATGGAAATCCGCGTTTTGAAATACTTTCTCACGGTCGCCCGCGAAGGGAGCATCACGAGAGCGGCCGAGATCCTCCACGTCACGCAGCCTACGCTTTCCCGCCAGATCCTGGAGCTTGAAAGGGAAACGGGCGTGAAACTCCTGGACAGGGGCAGCCGTCATGTGAGCCTTACCTCTGACGGGCTCCTTCTCAAAAGGCGTGCTGAGGAAATCGTCGATCTCGTCGACAAGACGGAAAAGGAACTCTCCGGCAACAAGACCGTCGAGGGCACGGTAAACTGCGCCGGCGGCGAGCTCCTTGTCATGGATCATTTTTCTGATCTCATCATGCGCTTCCAGGAAAAACATCCCCTTGTCCGTTTCGATATCAATACGGACATCACGGGGAGGGTGAATGAAAAAATGGACTCCGGCCTGATCGACACGGCCATCTTCGTCCGTCCCTTTGATGCGGAGAAGTATGACTACGTCCCGATCGGCCCCGAAGCCCGCTTCTGCGCCGCCATGAGGACAGACGACCCTCTGGCACAGAAGGAACATGTCACAAGAGAAGATCTTGCAGGAAAGAAACTCGTCCTCATAAGCCGCGGAGAACTCAATGCGGATATCCGGAGCTGGTGGGAGACGTCTGTGAGACAATCCAGACGCCCATCCACTGCGACCTTGGCGCGAATTCCTCCCTCTTTGCCAAGAGGAAAGGACTCTATATCATCACGACAGAAGGCACCATGCCGCTTGTCGACGACCGCATCGTCAAGTACGTCCCGCTCTACCCGGAAATGCGCATCCAGACAGTCGTAGCATGGAAAAGAGGCCAGCCCTTCGGACGCGCCGCCCAGGCCTTCATCGAATTCCTCAAGGAAGAACTGGGAGAAAAATAAAAGAATAAAAGAGGCTGTGGGAATGTGACATCATTTCTACAGCCTCTTTTTACATGCCTCGGCTTCCACTATTCATTTTATGTATGGATGAGTCATGAAAATGGGCATTGGATATGATTTCCTTCTTCTTCTACAATACAGATAAAGAGAGCGTCACAAGCGCTGGAGGAGGAATCATGAAGAAATATATTTTAGCCGCCGTCCTTCTGCTTGGCATGGCAGGAGCTGCGGGTGTGAGCTACGGGAGCGGCTCGACGGAGGATCTGATGGCTCCGATCGCTTATACAGACTGGGAAATAGGAAAATCCAAACCGACGACAGGAAATCTCGTCGCTGTAAGGGATATGAACACGGCGGTCCCGGCCGCTGTGCCACCCGCCTGCCCAAGCCAGAAGAAAGTATGCAGTGGAAAATAGCGTAAAAAAGAGCTGTGACAAAATGGGAAATCATTTTGCCACAGCTCCTCTTTAACTTGAGGAATCTCTTAAAGGTTCTTTTCTATTTTATCCAGAAGTCTTGCGAGCTCCTCCATTTCTTCCTTTGTCAGGGAAGAGGTGAGGGCATCGTTTGCTTTTTCATCGAGGGCGGAGTATTCTTCCGTGAATTTCTGCCCCTTCTCTGTCACGGTGAGGATCAGGTTCCTGTGATCGGAGGGGTCGGGCGTCCTCTTGATGAAGTTTTTCTTTTCAAGACGCTCTGCCAGGGATTTCACCGTGTTCGGCGTCTTTTCGATGAGGCGCCCCAGCTCCTTCTGGATGAGGGGCTGGTTTTCGGAAATCGTCTTCAGGGCGACCCACTGCTCGACGGTCATGCCTTCTTCCTTGAAGATGAGGTCGATCTGGTAGTGGACCTTCCTTGCGATGCGGCAGAGGGCATAGCCCGGTGTTTCGTCTAGTTTCATTTCAGGTACTTGTTGAAGAAGTCCGTGATGATGGAGAGGGCTTCGGCCTGATCCCAGTAGACGCCGCCATGGGCTGCGCCTTCGACGAGGTAACGGTCAGAGGGGATGCCTTCCTTCCGGAGTGCCTGGAAGAGAAGGTCTGTCTGGCTCGGGGAGACGACGAAATCCTTCGTGCCATGCATGAGAAGCATAGGAGCGCTGTTCTTTCCGACGTAAGTCATGGGATCAGCCGCCTTGGCAGCAGCAGGATCGGCCAGGATGCCGCCGTCACGTCCGCCAAAGACAGGAGAGCCGTTCACCCAGAGGGCTTCGGTAGCGCCTGCGGACTTGTGGGCTTCCTTCACGGCGTCGGAGTAATCATCGCCGATGCGTGTGAGGTCGGAGAGGCCGTAGAGATCGACAGCTGCCTTGACGCTGCTGGACTGGTCGAGGTTTTCGCCCTTGTCGAATGTCGTCGTGCCGCTTGTCACGCCGGCCATGGCAGTGAGGTAGCCGCCTGCGCTTCCGCCTACGATTCCGATGCGGTCAGGATCGATATTGAACTTCTTGGCATTGGCGCGCAGGTAGCGGATGGATGCCTTCACGTCTTCCAAAGGCTGCGGGAATACAGCCGTCGGAGCGACGCGGTATTCGATGGATGCGACGACGTAGCCGGCTTCAGCCAGGTGCATGCGGAGCTGGATGCCGTTATCCTTGTTGGCATTGATGAAGCCGCCGCCCGTGACGTAGACGATCGCCGGAAGCGGTGTCTTGGACTGGGGTTTCAGGATATCCATCTTCATGGCGACGTTCTCATAGCCGCGGGACGGCACCTGTTCATAGACGACGCCGGAGATCTGCTTGATTTCCGGTGTCACGACATTGACTTTCAAAAGATGGCTCTCTGCCTTGTTCGGCATATTGGCCGTTGAAGAATCGACATTGATAGTAGGTTCCATAGCGAATGCGCTTCCTCCCGCAAGTAAAAATCCGGACAGCGCAAGGGCTGTCAGCCATTTCTTATTCATATAGACTCCTTTCCGCCTTTCGGCAAGGACAATTCATTTGACAATTCCATATTAGTACGATATGTTACTAATTGTCAAGACGCCCTTTAACGGGCAGGAGGAAATCATGGACATGCGTGTGATTCATTATTTTCTGGCGGCCGCCAGAGAGGGAAATATCACAAAGGCAGCGAAGCGTCTCCACATGACGCAGCCGACGCTTTCCCGTCAGCTGGCCGAGCTGGAGTCTGAGCTTGGTGCGCGTCTTTTCGAGCGCTCGAGCCGAAGGATCACACTGACGAGCGAGGGCATCCTCTTCCGCCGCCGCGCAGAGGAAATGGAAGAGCTTCTGGCCAAGACGAAGGAGGAAATTTCTTCGGGAGAGGAACTGGCAGGGACGGTCGCCGTCGGAGGCGGCGAGCTCCTTGTGACATCTGTCTTCGTTTCCCTGATACGGAAGTTCCAGAAGGAGCATCCCCATGTGTTCTTCGATTACCAGACGGGGGTCACGGACCGCGTCACCGAGCGGATGGACATGGGCCTCATCGATGCGGCTGTCCTTGTCCGTCCCTTTGATTCGGTGAAGTATGATTCCGTCCCGATCGGTCCCGATGCTCGCTGGGGCGTCATCATGAGAGCGGATGATCCCCTCGCGGAAAAAGAATCCATCCGGAAGGAAGATCTTCTGGGGAAGACGGTCATCCTTCCCGGGCGCCTTGAACTCAATGCAGAAATCGCAAACTGGCTGGGGAGTGTAAGGAAGACAATCACGTCCCCAATCAAGTGGGACCTGGGCGGAAGCCGCGTGATCCTTGCAGAAGATCCTGGCTGCTATGTCATTACGACAGAAGGCGCAGCCGCGCTTTTTGATGAAAGACGCCTCTCCTTCCTGCCGCTTGAACCAAAAAGGAAGATAGAGACGGTCATTGCATGGAAGAAGGACCAGCCTTTCGGACGCGCAGCAGAAGCTTTCATCAGGTTCCTCCAGAAGGAAGCGGCAGAAAAGGGCCTTTGACAGGACCGGATGCCGCCTTATTATCCGTTAATCATTTTGTGATTTTTGTTATAATAAGAAATATAGAATAAGAAGGGATTACGGATATATGAGAAAAATGGACATGCTCCATGGGTCGATCGGCGACAAGACGGTTTCTTTCGCCATACTTCTGGCGGTCACAGGGATCTGCCAGCAGCTTTTCAATGCCATCGACATCATCATCATGGGGCGTTTTGTTGGTAAGGAAGCCATGGCCGCCGTCGGCAGCAATGCGCCGGTCGTCGGGCTTCTCGTTACGTTCTTTGTAGGGATTTCCCTTGGCGCGAACGTCGTCATTTCCCAGTACACGGGGCAGGGAAATCTGGAAAAAGTAAAAAAGGCCGTGCATACGACGATCGTCTTCGCCGTTCTGACGGGCATTCTTTTTGCCGTGCTCGGCGTTTTCAGCGCGGATTCAGTCGTCAGGCTCCTTCAGGTGCCAAAGGAAGTCGAGACAATGTCCCGCGAGTACCTGGAAACCATATTCATCGCGATGCCGGGCATCCTTGTCTATAACTTCACCTCGGCGATTTTCAGGAGTCAGGGCGATACGAGGACGCCGCTCATGTGCCTCTTTGCGGCCGGCACATGCAAGGCATGTCTGAGCCTTTTCCTTGTCGTCTACTGCGGCATGGATGTCGTCGCCGTGGCGGCTTCCACCGTCTTTGCGACGCTCATGAGCTCTTCGCTTCTTCTTTACCTCATGAAGAATACGAAGAGCGCGATCCACATTTCCTTCCATGATATGAAAGTGGACTGGGGGATTCTCCGCCAGATCCTTTCCATCGGTACGCCGGCCGGCGTGCAGGGCGCTGTCTTCAGCCTGTCGAATGTCGTCATCCAGGCGGCCATCAACAGCCTCGGCGCAGAGGTCATGGCAGCTTCGGCGGCTGCTTTCAATCTGGAAATCCTTGTGTACTACATCATGAATTCCTTCGGGCAGGCATGCACGACATTCACGGGGCAGAACTACGGCGCAGGCCTTCTTTCCCGCTGCAGAAGGGTGGGGAAGATCTGCACGCTGCAGAATCTGGCCGCGACGGTCGCCTCTTCCATGATCGTGCTGGCGGCAGGGCCGTACCTCCTTTCCGTTTTCAGCTCCGATCCGGAAGTCATTGCGCTTGGCATGATCCGCCTCGAATTCATTTTGATTCCTGAACCGCTCAATATGATTTCTGAAGCTGTTTCAGGTTTCCTTCGTGCCTTCGGAAAGTCCCTGGCGCCTGCCATGGCAGCGCTCGTCGGCATCTGCGGCACGCGTATTCTTTACGTTTTCACTATTTTCCCGACGCACCAGACCTTCACCTGGCTCATGGCGGTCTATCCGCTGAGCTGGCTGGTCGCTGCCGCCGGCATACTTTTCGTTCTTTACTATTACCGCAAGCTCTACATGGGGCCTGACCGCGTGTAGACCATTAGGAAAAGGGGGATTTCCATGACAGAAATGAGAAGAAAAGACAGGAGAGTCACCGATGAAGCTCTCATCGATTCCATCCTGAAGGAGTGCGGCGTCGTCCGCATCGGCCTCTATGATGAGGACAGGATTTACGTCGTGCCCGTCAATTACGGCTATACGTATGAGGACGGCAGACTTTCCATTTATTTCCACGGGGGAAGAAGCGGACACAGGCTGGACTGTATCCGCAGGAACCCGAAGGCAGGCTTTGTGATCGATACGGGGGAAATGGTCATTCCTGCTGAGGAAGCCTGCGATTTCACGAATCATTACCATTCCATTATCGGAAGCGGCATTGTGACAATCCTTGAAGATCCGGCGGAGAAGTGCCGGGGCCTTGAAATCATCATGGCACAGACATCTGACAGGAAATGGGCCTTCATCGAAAGGATGGCCAATCAGGTCGAGGTGTACAGGCTGGACGTGGAAGAATTCCAGGCCAAGGCCAATCCGCCCCTTCGCAAATGACCGTCTCTATAATGACCGTCTCTATATAAATAACAATAAAAGGGAGTAAGGGATTAAGGAGGAAAAAGGTATGGGAAAGAAAGTCACTGTGATTTCTACAAGTCTTCGTCACGGGAGCAATTCGGCCGTTCTGGCGGATGCTTTTGCCATGGGCGCATCGGAAGCGGGCAATGAAGTGACGCTCATCTCGCTCACAGGGAAGGACATCCATTTCTGCACAGGCTGCCTTGCCTGCCAGAAGACGGGAAAGTGCGTCATCCATGACGATATGAATGATATGCAGGAAATCGTCCGCACGTCTGATGTTCTTGTGTTTGCCACGCCGATTTATTATTATGAAATGAGCGGGCAGATGAAGACATTCCTCGACAGGCTGAATCCGCTCTACATAGCCGACTGCCAGTTCAAGGATGTCTACCTTCTGGCTTCAGCCGCTGAAGAGGATGAGTATGCGATGAAAAGAGCGAAGAGCGGCCTTGAAGGATGGATCGAATGCTTCCCGCAGTCGCATTTTGCCGGCTCTGTCTTTGCAGGCGGCATGACGAATCCGGGCATGGCGAAAGGAAGCGCTGCCTTTGAGGAAGCCAGAAAAGCCGGAATGAATGTATAAGGAAAGCCATTTTAGAAGAGGAGGAACTATGTTTCATATATTGCGCTGGGTCGTGGCGGCCATCGCCCTTCTGGGCGTCTTCGGGTACTGGTTCGTGAACCAGCCGCAGATGGATCCTTTGATGACGCCGGAAAGAAAGGCGCGCATCGAAGCGTCTCCGCACTACGTGAACGGAGAATTCGTCCCCGAGACGCCGCATGAGAAGGTCAATCCTTCCCTTGGCTTCTGGAAGGAATTCTTCTTCCCGACACCGGGAAAGACGATACCATCCGACCCTATGATCAGCGTGAAGACGAACCTGAGACAGCTCCCCAGGGACAAGGACGTCCTTGTCTGGATGGGGCACTCCTCTTACTATATGCAGCTGAACGGGCACAGGATCCTGATCGATCCCATTTCCGCCGAGTATGCATTGCCTGTTCCCTTCGTGGACAAGGCTTTTGAAGGAAGTAATATCTACACGCCCGACGATATACCGGACGACATCGACGTCATGGTGCTTTCCCACGATCACTGGGGCCACCTCGACTATGACTTCGTCCGCGCCATCGAGCCGAAGGTCAAACACGTCGTGACCGGCCTTGGAAATGGCGGATACTACGAAAAGTGGGGCTACCCGCTTGAAAAGATTTCTGAAGAAGACTGGAATACGTCCGTCAAGATCGACGATGGCCTGACCGTCTGGGTCCTCCCTGCGCGCCATTTCTCCGGAAGGATGCTGAAGAGAAATCAGACACTCTATGCAGGCTTTGCCTTCATCACGCCGGGAAGGAAAGTCTTCTACAGCGGCGATGGCGGCTATGACGGAAGATTTGCAAGGATCGGCGACCAGTTCGGCGGATTTGACCTGGCGATCCTGGAAGACGGACAGTACAATAAGGACTGGCACTCCGTCCACATGATGCCGGAAGAAACAGCCCAGGCAGCCGTCGACCTCCATGCTAAGACCGTCGTTCCCTGCCACAATGGCAAGTACCCGCTCTCCACGCACCAGTGGAAAGACCCGTACATCCGCCTTGTGAAAGCAGCACACGAAAAAGACCTCACGCTCCTGACCCCCATGATCGGAGAAACCCTCCGCATCGGGGACCAGAACCAGTACTTCGGCCGCTGGTGGGAACTAATGAATTAATTAAGAATAAGAGGGAACCCGGTTTCTCCCTCAATCTCCCTCTTTCAAAAAGTTTCTTGACTTACCATACGGTAATCAGTAAAATAAATAATACATATAAGCGTGGATGAAGACGGTCCGCACAAGCATGAGTCCAAAGAGAGCCCCGGTCGGTGAGAAGGGGCGGCGAGTGGCGCGGATAGATCACTTCGGAGCTTCAGGGAAGAAAAGCCCTGACGGGACATCGTTAACTGTACCGAGTGGCCGTAAGGTCATGAGGGTGGTACCACGGGATAGAATCCCGCCCCTTATCGGGCGGGATTTTTTTATTTTGGAAATCGAAGATTTCCTTAGGAGGAATTTGAAAATGGATTACAGCAAAACCCTGCATCTGCCTCAGACAGAATTCCCGATGCGCGGCAACCTTCCGAAGAAGGAACCGGAATTCGTGGATTTCTGGCAGAAAAATGATTTGTATGAAAAGAGAGTGGAGAAGAGACAGCATGACGGCGCTCCGACTTTCGTCCTGCACGACGGACCTCCCTATGCAAATGGCAAGATCCACATCGGCCATGCACTGAATAAGACACTGAAGGACGTCATCGTCCGTTACAAATACATGGCTGGCGACAATGCCAACTACATCCCGGGCTGGGATACTCACGGCCTTCCGATCGAATACGCAGTCCTCAAGGACTCCGGTGAAGACCGCGCCAACATGACCCCGCTCGAACTGCGCAGAAAGTGCCTGGAATACGCTAAGAAATGGATCGCTATCCAGAAGGAAGACTTCATCCGCATGGGCGTTGTCGGCGATTTCAAGCATCCATACGTCACCTTCGATCCGCACCTCGAAGCTAAGGAACTCGAAGTCTTCGGCGAAATGGCCAAGAAGCACTACATTTACAAGGGCAAGAAAGCCGTTTACTGGTGCCCGCACTGCGAAACAGCCCTGGCTGAAGCAGAAATCGAATACAAGGACAGAAAATCCCCGTCCATCTACGTCAAGTATCCGGCTGTGGATATCAAGGGCCTTGGGCCGGACGGCGTCGATCCATCCAAGCTCTTTGCCGTTATCTGGACCACCACACCGTGGACCATCCCGGCATCCCTCTACATCAGCGTGAACCCGAAATTCACCTATGTATGGGTACACAACAAAACCGCTGATGAATACTACCTCATGAGCAAGGAACTCGCTCCGGCTGCCATGGCTGACTGCAAGATTGAAGACTACGAATTCGTAGGCCGCGAAATGCTCGGCTCTGAATGGGACCTCGCAACCTTCCATCATCCGCTGGCCATTTATAACCGCACTATCTATGTCCTCGAAGGCAACCATGTCACCCTTGATGCCGGCACAGGCTGCGTTCATACCGCTCCTGGACACGGCGTTGAAGACTTTGAAGTTTACAAATCTTATGAAAACGCTGGCAAGCTGAAACAGGAAGTCGTCTGCCCGGTTGATGAAAAAGGCAACATGACTGCTGAAGCAGGCGAATTCCTCCAGGGCAAGAGCATCTGGGACGCAGAAGGCCCGGTCATCTCCGCTCTGGCTCATGAAGGCCACCTCCTTGGCAAGAAATCCATCCACCATCAGTACGCACACTGCTGGCGCTGCAAGAACCCAGTCATCTATCGTGCTACCGAGCAGTGGTTCGCATCCATCAACGACTTCAGAGATAAAGCACTGAAAGCTGTCGACGATACACGCTTCATCCCATCCTGGGGCCATGACCGTCTCTACAACATGATCCGCGACCGTCAGGACTGGTGTATTTCCCGCCAGAGATCCTGGGGCGTGCCGATTCCTGCATTCTACTGCGACGACTGCGGCAAGTGGGTCATCACTGATGAAACGATGAAGAAAGTCGAAGAAATCGTAGAAAAAGAAGGCACCGATGCATGGTGGGCTCATTCCGCTGAAGAACTCCTTCCGGAAGGCTTCAAATGCCCGCACTGCGGAGGCACCCATTTCCATAAAGAAAAAGACATCATGGACGTATGGTTCGACTCCGGCTCCACATGGAACGGCGTCCTCCGTTACCCGCATGAAGACTGGAAGGAAGACGGCGTACAGTTCCCGGCTGACCTGTACCTCGAAGGCTCCGACCAGCACCGCGGCTGGTTCCATTCTTCCCTCCTCTGCTCCGTAGCAGTCAATGGATACGCTCCATACAAAGCAGTCCTGACACACGGCTTCACCATGGACGGCGAAGGCAGAAAGATGTCCAAGTCCGTCGGCAACGTCGTTGCTCCGCAGGACATCATCAACCGCTACGGCGCAGACGTCATGAGACTCTGGATTTCCTCCGTCGACTATCAGGGCGACGTCAGACTGTCTGACAAGATCGTCAAATCCATGAGCGACGTATACAGAAAGATCAGGAACACATTCCGCTACCTCATGGGCAACCTGTACGACTTCGATCCGAAGAAGGACAGCGTAGCATATGAAGATATGGAAGAAATGGACAGATGGGCACTTCTGCGCCTCGAACAGGTCAAGAGAACCGTCCTCAAGGCTTATGAAGACTATGAATTCCATGTCATGTACCATGCCGTACACAACTTCTGCACCGTCGACCTTTCCGCTATCTACCTGGATATCCTGAAAGACCGCCTCTACACAGAAAAAGCAGACTCCCGCCTCAGAAGAAGCGCGCAGACCGCTATGTACGAAATTCTGACAAGCCTCGTCCGCCTCGTAGCTCCTGTACTCTGCTTCACCGCTGAAGAAGTATGGCAGGACCTCCCGAACAAGGAAGAACGCGAATGGTCCGTCCACATGGCATCCATGCCGGAACTGAACGACAAATTCCTCGACAAGGCACTCGATGAAAAATGGAAGAAACGCCTCGCAGTCAGAAGCGTCATCACCAAAGTCCTCGAAGAAGCCCGCCAGGCAAAGACCATCGGCCACCCGCTCGACGCTGAAGTCACCGTCTACGCAAAAGGCGAAGCTTACGATATCCTCAAAGCTATGGAAAAGGAACTTGCAGATTTCTGCATCGTATCCCAGACCAAACTCGTAGAAGGCACCGAAAGCGCTCCTGAAAACGCAGTATCCGACGATGAAGGAAACGTCAAAGTTACCGTCTCCGTCTGCGAACTCGAAAAATGCGAACGCTGCTGGAAGAGAACCCCGGACGTCGACTCCGACCCGGCTCATCCGCACGTATGCGCACGCTGCGCCCACGTCCTCGCAGAAACCGGCGAAGCTGGAGAATAATAAACATAGAACAACCAGAAAGACCCGCAAGGGTCTTTTTGCGTGGGGGAGAACAGGGGAAATACAGCAGCTTTCAGCCGAAGGCTGGTTGGCATGTTTTCCTAGGCTGTAAGCCGGCTGTATGGTTTTAATCTCATCACCACACAAAAAAGGGCTGTGACAAAATCCGTTAAAACGCTGCTTTTTTCTTTTCTCGAGCGAAGCGA
>OGLB01000685.1_pt1 | contig 16443 bp, 9 predicted proteins | sample 1572551 | NCBI WGS metagenome assembly OGLB01 (sample SAMEA2582003, study PRJEB24529) | metagenome | biome: Human gut stool | place: China | collected 2011
TTGAGGGTTCTTTACTTGCGAAAGTTCCGTTGTAGAAGCTTCGGCAAGCATATTCAAGATTAACTCCGTATTAGTCATATTATCCCGGAGGTTTTCTTTCTTAAGCCCCTTATACGCCTTATATTCTTTCGTTGTCTTATCAGACCAAGTCTTTGTGATAATATCGGTCAAAGAAGCGAACTGTACCCCTTCTTCCATTCCACAACGCTTCCATTCGTCCGTCAGATTCTTACGGATCTCAATGCTTTTTAATCGTTGATTGATCCAGCTGTCAGAGTATCCCAAACGTTTATATTCCCACATAGCACGATCTATCGTCAATTCAGGATCCTGCAATTCATCGATTCTTTCACTGGCAATCTGCGCCATCCACCCTTTAAAAGGTTCGGCTTTGGGAGAAGGGACGGATTGAATCAGGCGGAAAAGTTGTTCGGTATCGGCAACATCGGTAAGACGTTTCTTTCCATCTTCGGCAACCAATTTCAACTGGTTACAATTTGTAACCGTTTCATTTCCCTCCTTCTTCAACCGATTTTTCAATACTTTCCAATAATTTCGAGGATCAGGACTGTCGGTTAACACACCTATTACATCTACAATAGAAAAGTACCATTTTTCCAGTTCATCGTCCCAAACGGTCCGGACTTTACGCTCTTCGAAGAGCTTAATCGCTTCTTTTTTTGTCATAGTCACTGTTTTTAAGTAATATCTGGCAAAGATACTGACAATAAAGCAGCAAACCTAACTTTCCCTCGGCATATTTATCAAATTGATTTTCAACCTATAACGTATTAAACGAAAAGAAAAGTGTGATAGAGAGTGACACAGGAGTGATAGATGAAAAGGGCATCTATCACACTCAATACATGTTGATATACAAAGGATGCAAGAAAAAAAGTGATAGAGTGACAGTAAATACGCGAAAATCTATTTACGGCGTTCTACGATGTAATCGGCAAGCAGCAGCAAACCTTCGCGTGCTTCCGATTCAGGAAGTGTCATCAAAACCTCGACCGCTTTGTCATGATATACCTGCATACGCTGTTCAGCATATTCGATTCCCCCGTTCGCTTTCGCAAAATCAATCAGCAAATCTATATTCTCTGTGGTAAAGTCTTTTTCATTTATGATATGAAGGCAATGTTCTGCCTCTTCTCTCCTACCCGTCTGCAACGCGTGCAGCAAGGGGAGCGTGACCTTTCCCTCCCGGATATCGTTGCCGGTCGGTTTGCCGATATTCGCCTCTTTGAAGTAGTCGAAGATATCATCTTTGATCTGGAAACAGTAACCTAAATATTCACCGAACTCACGGCATTTTCCCACCATCTCACCGGATGCTCCGGCAGAAATAGAACCGATCTCGGCACAAGCGGAAAGCAGCATGGCCGTCTTTTTCCGTATCACCTGCATATAGCAGGATTCGTCGATGATGCTTTCTTCGGCCGTTTCCAACTGCTTGATCTCCCCTTCCGAAAGATCGCGTCCGAGATTGGAAACAATACCTATGATTTGCAGATTACCTGTCTGGATAGAACGGATCAACGCGGTGGAAAGGACATAATCGCCCACTAAGACAGAAATGCGGTTATCGAATATGGCATTCAAGGAAGGAACCCCGCGACGCTGTTTTGTCTCGTCGATCACATCATCATGAATCAGTGTGGCAGTATGAAGCAGTTCCAACAGAACAGCCGAATTGATCGTATTATCCGTTACCTGCCCACATGCTTTAGCCGTCAAAAGTACTAATAAGGGGCGGACATGTTTTCCGCTCGCATTCAGTATCTGGTCAATAGCTGATTGCAAACGATTCGTTTCGCTTCGCAGCGAAGCAGCAAACTCATCATTAAAACGTTTAAACTCTACGGCAACCGGTTGTTCTATTTTACTTCTATCCTTCATAATTGATCCTAAGATGCGCAAAAGTAACAAAAAGTATCGAGTAAGCGAGTTTTTTCGTACATTTACCGACAATTGTCACACTAAAACGTGTTAAAAGAGATGAAGTTATTCCTCATAGATGCATATGCATTGATTTATCGGTCTTACTACGCTTTTATCAAGAACCCGCGTATCAACTCCAAAGGCATGAACACTTCGGCCATCTTCGGTTTTATCAACAGTCTGGAAGATGTCCTGAAACGTGAAAACCCGACCCATATTGCGGTAGGCTTCGACCCGAAAGGTCCGACTTTCCGCCACGAAGCCTACGAACAGTACAAGGCGCAACGGCAAGAGACGCCGGAAGATATCCGCAAGTCGGTCCCTTTCATCAAAGATATCATAGAAGCCTACAACATCCCGATACTGGAAGTTCCACGCTATGAGGCCGACGATGTCATCGGCACGGTGGCCAAGCAAGCCGAAAAAGAAGGTTTCGAAGTTTATATGATGACTCCCGACAAAGACTACGGCCAGCTGGTATCCGAACATATATTCATGTACCGCCCCCGCTTCGGCGGTGACTACGAGATTATGGGCGTACCCGAAGTACTGGGCAAATACGGCCTGACATCCGTCGACCAGGTGATCGACCTTTTAGGACTGATGGGCGACAGTTCCGACAACATCCCCGGATGTCCGGGTGTCGGTGAAAAAACCGCCCAGAAATTATTGGCCGAATTCGGAACGATCGAAAATCTTTTGGAGAATACCGACAAGCTGAAAGGCTCCCTTCAAAAGAAGGTCATGGAGAACATGGAGCAGATCCGCTTCTCCAAATTCCTGGCAACAATCAAGACGGATGTACCGATCCGGTTCGATGCCGCCAAATGCATCCGTGAAAAGATGAATGAGGAACGTCTCGTAGAGATTTACACTGAATTAGAATTCAGAACATTTATTAACAGAATGAGCGGAGAGCCGGAAAAAGTCAAAACGGAGTCCAAAACAGCACCGGCGCCAGCAAAAACCGGTACAAGAAAAAAAGCAGCTCCGGCAGACCCGATTCAAGGCTCGCTCTTTGAAGAATTTGCGACCGAACCTACGGCTGTTCCCAAATATTCGACTCTCGCGAACTTAAAGTCTACTCCTCACACCTATCATCTTGTTGATACAGAGGAAAAAAGAATAGAATTAGGGCGGTTTTTGAACGAACAGGATTTTTTTGCTTTTGACACGGAAACAGATGGTATAGATCCATTGAAGGCCGGATTGGTCGGAATGTCGTTCGCCGTGAAGGAAAACGAGGCCTGGTACGTCCCTGTTCCGGCAGCCCGCGAAGAAGCCGACAAAGTTCTTGCCCACTTCTCCCCCGCCCTGCAGAATCCGAAATCTCTCAAGATCGGACAAAATATAAAATTCGACATCCTTGCCGTCCGCAAATATGGAATCCGGATAGCCGGCCCTCTATTCGACACGATGATCGCCCACTACCTTCTGAATCCCGAACTGCGTCACGGTATGGACTACCTCGCCGAAACATACCTTAAATATAAAACAGTACGGATCGAGGAACTGATCGGCCCGAGAGGAAGGAAACAACTTACCATGCGTGACGTCCCGGTTGCCCAAGTAGCCGAATATGCCGCCGAGGACGCGGACATCACGCTCAAGCTGAAAAACTATTTTACCCCCTGTCTGGAAAAAGAAGGACTCGAATCGCTTTTTTATGACATCGAGATGCCTTTAATATATGTATTGGCTGAAATGGAATATACGGGAGTGACGCTTGACACCGTCGCCTTGAAACAATCGTCCGAGGAACTGACGACCGCACTCAAGAAGTTGGAGAAAGAGATCTACGAACTGGCAGGAATGAAGTTCAACATCAATTCCGCCCGGCAGGTCGGCGAAGTCCTTTTCGATCACCTCAAGATAGAAGAGAAAGCGAGGAAGACAAAGACAGGCAGCTATAGCACGAGTGAAGAAATACTGGAAAAAATGCGTTCCAAACATCCCGTCGTGGGAAAGCTGCTCGAATATCGCGGGCTGAAGAAGCTGCTCAGCACCTATATCGACGCCCTGCCCGAACTGATCAACCCGGAAACCGGCAAGATCCACACGTCCTACAACCAGGCAGTCACCTCGACCGGCCGCCTCAGTTCTACCAATCCGAACCTGCAAAACATTCCGGTACGCGATGAGTTGGGACGTGAAATCCGGAAAGCCTTTACAGCCGAAAACGAAGACTGTATTTTCTTCTCCGCCGACTATTCGCAGATCGAACTTCGCATCATGGCCCATCTGAGCCAGGATGCCCACATGATAGAAGCCTTCCGCAGCGGAGCCGACATTCATGCCGCCACAGCCGCCAAGATATACGGTATTCCGGTTGAAGAAGTCACTTCCGATATGCGTCGGAAAGCGAAAACGGCCAATTTCGGCATTATCTACGGAATCTCTGTTTTCGGGTTGGCCGAACGGCTGAGCATCCCACGCGCAGAGTCAAAAGAGTTGATCGAAGGATACTTCAAAACCTATCCAGACATCCGTGCATACATGGACGAAAGCATCGAGGTGGCGAAAGAAAAAGGATATGTAGAGACGATCTACAATCGCAAACGTTTCCTGCCGGATATCAACTCCCATAACGCGATCGTACGGGGATATGCCGAACGAAACGCGATCAACGCTCCGATCCAGGGCAGTGCAGCCGACATCATCAAAGTTGCCATGGTTCGCATCTTCAACCGCTTCGAAACCGAAGGTCTGAGGAGCAAGATGATCCTGCAGGTACACGATGAATTGAACTTTAACGTCTACAAAGACGAATTGGAAAAAGTGAAACAAATCGTGTTGGATGAAATGGAAAATGCAATCAAACTGCAAGTTCCCTTGATCGCCGACTGCGGTGAAGGGGTAAACTGGCTGGAAGCGCATTAACAAAAACACATAAAGTTTATAAATCACAGCATTTATACACTATCTTTGTCGTGAAATTTATTGCAAGGAGTTGCAATATCACATAGTAAAACAGAAGCGTTATCATATTGTCCTTAAGCAAGAAAATCGCCAATTTTTCATCCAGCAAGGACAGTAGACAACAATTGCCTCACGTTTTTTGTATATATATATACATAATATATAAACATCAAGCGTGGGCTGTTGTCTATCTGCTGGATAGGTGTTTGGCGATACCTCTTGCTTGGATAGATGGCAGTTCCCACGCTTTTATTATATTTTCCGTCTTAGGGGGACAGATGGAGCAATTGGAAAATTATGTATTTCATATTCCCTGACAATCTTCCAGTATCCGTACAAAAAGCAGCGTTCGAATTCACATCCGGACAGTTCCCCTTGTATCGTTACATAACACCGGATACAGAGATACTGAATCGGGGTATTTCAATCGCTATCCCGGATGAAGCCAGCCACATCCGTTCCATCCGCCTCACGACATCACTGAGCCATTTCACTTACTATTACCCCGAAAAAGGATATAAGATCGCGCAAGGTATCCATCTTCCCCCTTTCCGGGTTCCGGCAGTCGGAGATCTCTATGCAAACGGCGTGATCATACAGGCTGGAGCAGATTCTCCCGGTCAGCATATAGAACCCGATATAGCCCCTTATAAAGGTTCGGTAATGGAGATACGGGAACAGACACTCGATTATTTCGATGCCTTGATCTATTGCGAGTCCATTTCCGAAGGGACCTTAGACAACTGGCATCTGCCGGATATGCTCAATCTGGTATTACTGCACACCAGGCAACGGGAATTCAACATGTTCCTCGCCAAGTATCAAGGAACTTTTTTATACGACGAGGAATACTGGTGCAAAGACAACAGCGTGATCGATCTGGGAGTAGCATTCAATATGGCAAACAGCCGCCTCGATATATGCCCCAAAAAGGAAAAGCGGCAGGTTCGGGCCATACTGGATTATTAAAAGACTCAAATTCCTCTCCCGCTTATTCGCCCAAACAATATTTTCTATATCCGGTTCGCCTGTATCCGGCAACATAAATACAAAAGATTGTATATCTTTGCAGTCTGGAAACAAAGTTTGAATAAATCATAACAACAAAATAGAATGGCATTACAATGTGGCATCGTAGGACTTCCCAACGTAGGAAAGTCTACTCTTTTCAATTGCTTATCGAATGCAAAAGCACAGTCTGCTAACTTCCCGTTCTGTACGATCGAACCGAATGTCGGCGTGATCACCGTACCGGACGAACGTTTGAACAAACTGGCAGAAATCGAACATCCCCAGCGTGTTATCCCTACTACGGTGGAAATCGTAGACATCGCCGGCCTTGTAAAAGGCGCCAGCAAAGGAGAAGGGCTGGGAAACAAATTCCTTGCCAATATTCGCGAAACAGATGCAATCCTGCATGTACTGCGTTGCTTCGATGACGACAATATTGTTCATGTGGACGGCCGTGTCGATCCGGTTCGCGACAAGGAAATCATTGACACCGAATTGCAGATCAAAGACTTGGAAACCATTGACAGCCGTATTGCCAAAGTGCAGAAACAGGCTCAGACAGGCGGTGACAAGCAGGCTAAAATCGCTTATGAAGTACTTTGCAAATATAAGGAAGCACTGGAACAGGGTAAAAGTGCCCGCACCGTTTCTTTCGAGACGAAAGACGAGCAGAAGATCGCACACGATCTATTCCTGTTGACCGACAAACCGGTAATGTATGTCTGTAACGTAGATGAAGCAAGCGCAGTCAACGGTAATAAATATGTGGATGCTGTCCGCGAAGCCGTAAAAGACGAAGGAGCTGAAATATTGGTCGTAGCGGCCAAGATCGAAAGCGAGATTGCCGAATTCGACACCTACGAAGAACGCCAGATGTTCTTACAGGAGATCGGTTTGGAAGAATCCGGCGTTGCCCGCCTGATCAAGTCCGCTTACAAACTCCTGAACCTGCAAACATTCCTGACCGCCGGTCCCGACGAATGTCGTGCCTGGACTTTCCATAAAGGATGGAAAGCCCCGCAATGCGCCGGTGTGATCCATACCGACTTTGAAAAAGGCTTTATCCGCGCCGAAGTCATCAAATATGAGGATTATATTTCCTACGGTTCGGAATCTGCTGTAAAAGAAGCCGGAAAGATGAGTGTCGAGGGAAAAGAATATATCGTTCAGGACGGCGATATCATGCATTTCCGCTTTAATGTGTAATTCCCTAAAACAAAATACATTATGATTGATAAAACCAGTACAGCATTAATAGTGGCCTTGATAAGTATCTTAGGGCTTACCAGCTGCGTACGATACAACGTTGCAGAACCATTAGACCGTTTCAGCAGTCCCGAAATGGGAACTGCCGACGGTAATGAAATAACCGTGACAGCCGGATCGACCTGGTTTGCTGAAGGAGAATATGAGAACTTTATACTTACCGGGCAAGCTCTCACCGGGGAAAATGCGGAAGCGGCCTTGTTGTTCCATCATACCGATGGGAAATCAGGCTATGAGGTAGCATTCCGGAACGGAGCCATCGACGGCACACGTAAAAGCGGCAGCCTCACATCCGTGCGTAACCTCTACCGTTCATTAGCTGAAGACGGGAAGTGGTTCGACTTTGAAATTGCTGTACGCGGGCATAACATAATGATTGCCATAAACGATACGGTAGTAGTATGCTATACCGAACCCGAACACCCTTATCGTACAAAAGAGTATGCCGGGCGCTTGCTCAGCCACGGTTCTATTGCATTAAAAGGTATGAGCGGTGATGTAGCCTTTCGTAACCTCAACATGACCCGCTTGAAAAAAGACGTGGTCAATGAGGCAGATACAATGCCACGGATAGACGAACAGAACGATGCTGTGATCCGTTTCCAGCAGCAAAACTTCCCCGTGATAGATTACCACGTGCATTTGAAAGGCGGCCTGACGAAGGAGATGGCGCACGCCATGTCAATGAACTACGGTATCAACTACGGTGTGGCTCCCAATGCCGGTGAGGGCGGCGTAGGCCGTATGCTTGCCGATGACAAGGAAGTGTACGAATACTACAACGAAGTAAAAGACATGCCATTCCTGCGCGGTGTGCAAGGTGAAGGCCGTAAGTGGACAGCCACCTTCTCTCAGAAGGCTTTAGGCGTATTCGATTATCTCTTTACCGACGGAATGACCATTGTGGACCATAAAGGACGTCTGTCAAGGATATACCGCCCCGAAGAGGTACACTACGACGGTGTTACCAAAGAACAATATATGGATCACTTGGTGGACCAGACCGTCAAGATCCTTACCAATGAGCCGGCCGACATCTATGCCAATCCTACCTTCCTGCCGGAAGAGTTGAATGCAGAGTATGCCAAATACTGGACCGATGAGCGTATCGACCGCGTCCTGGATGTATTGAAAAAACATAACATTGCACTCGAAATCAACGCACGCTACAAAATTCCAAGCTTCGACATCATCCGCAAAGCGAAAGAGCGTGGAATCAAGTTCACCTTTGGGACGAACAATGTCGATGCCGATTTCGGCAAACTGGAATATTGCCTGCAAGCCGTCGACGAATGCGGTCTGACAGCAGAAGATCTCTGGTTTCCGACTATGAGCGTACGCGGTACTCGCGAAGTGGTGCTGTATAATAAGTGGTAAAATCTTCTCTTTACAAATAATTTTCATTTTCAGGTGCGCTGTCTATACTTAATCAACAGCACACCTGTTGTTTTATAGATACTCCTATCACATTCTATGAAATATTAGAAAGTAACCAAACTTATCCTCTACAGCAAAGCAGGCCATCTCCTGCTGGACGAACCGTTCAACGGCCTCTCCTATTGCTGCAGAAGAAATACGTATGCACATCACCGAAAGCGCCCGGACAAGAGGCATTATCTTGATAGACCACAATTTCAGGGTAGTGCACAAAATAGTAAACCGCACCCTGCTCCTGGATCAATGCTACCTAAAGAAAACCAAGGAAAAGAAAAAATTAATCCCTTACGGTCATTATCGTCCCGGCTAATTTTAGTATCTTTCAGCGCATATTAATTCTCAATCATTATGAAAACCTGTTGTATGATTCTCTTAGCGGCTTTCACGTCGCTCGCATCCGCCCAACAAAACGACGTAACCAGCATATTGGAAGTACTGGACGTAACAAACGGCAGGCGCACCGTAGTCAAAGAATTCCCCTACCGTGTCGAAGCCCCAAACTGGACACCCGACGGCCAGTGGCTCGTGTATAATAGCGGGGGAAAACTGTACAAACTCTCCCCCGATTCGCCCGGCGAACCTGAAATGATAAACACTGGCTTTGCCACCCGATGCAACAACGACCATGTCATAACTGCCGACGGCAAGCAGATAGCTATCAGCCACGGGACGAAAGAAGACGGCAAATCACGCATCTATACCCTCCCGATGCAAGGAGGGACACCTCGCCTGATCACCCCGATTGCTCCTAGCTACCTACACGGATGGAGCCCGGATGGACGGCAACTTGCCTATTGTGCCGACCGGAAAGGCAATTATGACATTTACGTTATTCCAGTTGAAGGAGGAGAAGAAAGACAGCTGACGACAGCAGAAGGATTGGACGATGGTCCCGAATATTCCCCTTGCGGAGAATATATCTGGTTCAATTCCGTACGCACGGGTTTGATGCAAGTATGGAGAATGAAGAAAGACGGCTCCGAACAAACCCAGATGACGTTTGACGAAACCCGCAATTCCTGGTTTCCTCATGTCTCGCCTGACGGTAAATCCGTTATCTTTATCACTTATTATAAAGGAGATCTGGAACCGGGGCAGCATCTTCCCAATAAGAACGTTGAACTTAGGATTATGCCAGCCACAGGAGGAAAGCCAAAAACATTAGTCAAGTTATTCGGAGGACAGGGCACAATCAATGTCAATTCCTGGGCTCCGGATAGTAGGCGCGTCGCATTCGTCAGTTACCGCCTCTCCTCTCCTTCATCCAAATAAGCATTCTTGGCGGTGTCAAAACTATTCTACCCCCACGCTTAACGCACCGCCAAGCTTTTACATTATATAGAAAAACATCATTTCTAATAAAAAAAGGAATGCCGTACCGACATTCCCTACCAAACACACATTTACCTCTTATTTCATACCATATTTCTGCATTCCATATTCACCTAATATTTCAAGGCATCTGAGGCACTTTCTAAAAAACTTCTTCATAGCTTCTCTCTTTTTGTTTAAAACGACTCATGCAAAACACACCCGCATTAGTATTGCATAATTATGTTTTACAACACAAAAATAGAGGTAAAACAGATACGTTATTCACCTCAAAATGTCTATTTAACATCATTTGTACAAACAGCCGAACAATAAAAAAGCACCTTAGCCTATGATATATTTCGCATGTGGCAACTTACTCACCAGATAAGTAAATGACCATGAACAAATAAAGGTAAGAATGGTCGAAACAGGAACCAAGGCCGGAATAGGTGTTCCAATCCACTGCGCGAACATATAGGAAGGGCCGACAAAGAAATAATGCACGCAATACAAGCCAAAACCACATTTGGTCAGATTGGCAAGGGCACGGCAAATAACCGGCGAAGTAATCCGTACTTTCCGTACCAACAAGAAAACGGCAGCCGTCATCAACAATGCGTTAGGCGAACAATAAGTAAAGAACAACTCCATCCCCTCCTCGCTCACGTTCGGATCGGATGTCATATAGCGAAAACCGACTAATGTAATAAAATAGCCAACTAAAAACAGCGGAACCGTCACCGAGAAAGTCTTGCCAAGCGACCAATCCGTTCTTTTCCCTAAATAATGTCCTAACAGCAAATAGCCGTTGAAACCGGCAAAATAATAAAATAGACCGAATGAATTCCATGAGCAGGTTCCGAACTGGTAATGCGAAACAAACTCCGTCAGATAAGGGATAAACAACGAAATAAACCAAAACGCCAGAAACATACGCTTCGCCTTATCCGACGCCTTTTCCACCCATGCGGAAAAGACCGGCATATACAGATAAAGTCCTATCAGCACATAGATATACCACATTGGCGTCGCATAGACCGTAAAGGTTACAGGGATCAAAGCGATCGTCTTCAACGCCTCTACAAACGAGGCCGAAGGGTTCGGTTCCCAAGGGAAAAAGTCCGTCACCAGTTCCGGGCTGCCTCCTATCCACTGGATGAACCAGGGCGCCAGATCAAACAAAACAGACCAGATCAGAAATGGAAACAACACACGTGGAATGCGTTTCTTATAAAAGGCAGAAGCCTCTTGCCTGACCGGCAACAAAAGAAATCCGGTCATCATCACAAAAAGCGGCACACTGGCACGCAGCATGGAGCCATAAACAGAACCCCAGAAATTGAACTCCGGATTGGCACGCGATTCAGGCGAAGCGTTAAACGGATCAGTGCAATGAATGGCAATCACCATCAAGATGGCGACAAGACGAAGAACATCCAGCCAGACAATATGCGGTCTGGCAGTAGTAGTTTGAACAGTGTCCATGGTAGAATAAAGATCGTTATGTATTTATTTGTTATTCTTATACTCCGACGGGATCATGCCCGTACACTTCTGGAAAGCCCGCCGGAACGTACTGATCGAATGGAATCCGGAACGTTCGGCAATCTCCTGTATACTGGCATTCGGCTCGGCATCCATCAAGCGCTTGCTTTCCTCGATCCGGAACTGGTTGACATAATCGGAGAACGATTGTCCCAACTCCCGGTTAAACAATTGGGAAAGATAAGAACGGCTGATAGGGAAGATCCGTTGCAAATCCGTCAGACGTAAATCTTCGCGAAGATACGGTTTTTCTCTTTCAAACCATGCACTTACTTCCTCTGCATAGCGTTTACTGAGAACCCTGTGTTCATCATCGTCATTGTCGTCCTCTTGATACGGAAGATCCCATCCGCTTTTAAAAGAATGCTCCAAAACAACTACCTTCAGAAATAGCGCCTTATAAAAGAAATAATACCAAACGAACAACAGGACTGTTTTGTCGATCACATACATCAATGGTGTATTGGTCAGCAATAAGACAAGATAGAAACCATACAGAACAATCAAAATTATCATGGTTTTCCTTAACCATTCCAAATCATATTCTTCCGGATCGGAAACATTCTCTGCTAAAAAAACATTGAAGTCTTTACTGTACCTTGCTATCAGATAAACGGGCAGAATCATATAAAACAAAGTCAGCAGAAAGACTGTCATACGAAGCAAAACATCCATATTCAAGTATTCGAAAACCTCCCTTATTGAATAGTAGGTATGAATTTCACCTCCCGACAAACGATAAGTCAGGTAAGCCAGTCCACCAAAAACAACCGGACTGATAAATAAGAAAAAACGTTTGCAGGTAAGAAACCCGGGCCGTAAGACCTCAATCACATAACAAGCAAGCGTTGCCGTTACCAAAGCACCCATAATCAATATATCCGGATGGAAAGCCTCTTTCGGTTTATGCAGGTAAAGATTCACAGACAACCTTATGGCAGCCAGAAAAGCCCACAAAAACATACCCCACCCTAATATCCTTTTCGCCCGGTTATCACCGGCCCGGAGCAATAGGGTAGCTCCGCCGAAGATACAGAATCCGATGATCTGTAAGCTTAATAAAAACTGAATTTTGTCCAACATAATATATCCCTCGTATCAAGTAAACAAATTGAAGCATTAAATAGTTGATCTGAACCATTAGTAGACAATTTGATGCCTGTAGATAATTTGCACCTCGTGGTTTTATACGATTTCATCGTGGTTTTATACCGAATGCACCCTCTACCTCTCCAAACTGACTGATCTTTGTACCTGCAATCACTTCACAAAAATAATACAAAGAATGAATAAATTACTACTATTTATGATAACGGCGGTTAGTATTTTTAGTTGCACAAACGACTACGATCCGGGACTCATTGAAAATTTAGGCATGAAAGAGCAACCTTTAAGAATAATAACAAAGGTGCTGACAACAAAGTCTCCTAATTTTATGCAAGAATTTACAAGAGGATCGGTCATCGGGTTGCATGTCGTCTCGGAAAGTACCGGCAACATCTACGATAGTAATCCGGATTACAAAAACGTGCGGGCTGAAGCCTTTCTGGTAAACTACAAGCTGAACTGGCGCCAGTCACCCGATATTTATCTGAACGAGGAACCAGTCACCGTTTATGCCTATTACCCGTATCAGTCGCAGGTTAATTTCGACCCGGAGAATATCCCGGTCCGCATATCGCCAGACGCTTCCCTGACGAAAGATTACATGTACGGGATACAGGCCAGCGGGCAACGAGCGGTCAACCAGATTTCCCCAGTCGCGTTGCTTAACATGAATCATACGCTTTCGCTCCTGAGCTTCCAACTGCGAATAACACCGGAAGCAGAAGGCTGCTTCCTACTCCATGCGATACAGATCGGAAACAAAGCCGGCGGTACAGCTCTTTGCTTCAGGGGTAAGATGAACATTAAAACCGGAAATATCGGCGGATGTGCCGGAACAAATGCCTCTACCCGACTGAAACTGAATACTCCGCGCATGTTGAAAAAGATACCGGACGAGCCGCAACAACTAATGGTAATTCCCACATCGCGTATCAGAACAGACGGAGATGTGGAAGTGCTCTTCACCATCAACGAAACGACATTCAAATATAAAATTCCCGCCAATACGAAGTGGGAAAAAGGAAGAAGATATATCTACAACCTTCTTTTCAACGGTAAAGACATCACACTCGAAAATGTAAGTACCAGCGAATGGCTTCCTGTTGAAGGGAATATGGAAAATACTATTCTGTAATGTAAGTTTTATTTTATGTTCGGTTATGTCAGGTGTAACAGCCGAATATCGCCACTCAAAAGACATATGAAAGCGCCCCGCCCATTTTATCCCTTCTCAACTTATCGCCAACAACACACCTCTATTCAAATTTAACCAGGACGGGGCCGCTTTTCATCTCACTTCTCATTTACAAAAATATTTATGCATGATGAACTTGTAACTGAATGTATCATATCCCATGCACTCGTCAAGCTACGGAACCCCCAATATGTAACTGTTTGAGCACTCACATCTCCTGATACTAGTCTCTTAAATAAACAAGGGCAGTCCATACATTGTGAACTACCCTTGTTTCATTCTATAATCAATAATATTTTCAGGAAAATAATAATTTATCTCTCACTCCGGTCTCTGCCCTTAACGCTCACCAGCTTAGGCCGGAGCAAGCCTGACGGTTAGATCTTGCCTGACGTTCCGGAAGAAGATATGCCGGTTACAGTGTTGCGATCCGATGTTTTAGAAGCGGAGGACGTTGTTTCAGAAGCTATATTTGTAGCAGTCGCAGCAGTTCCTTCTACCTGTTTGTCGACTTCCCAATGGAACGGTTCAAAGGCAGTATTCGGGTCCACCCAAGACGTTTTTTTGGCAGCATAGATAATGAACGGAGCGGCTACCACCACGATAGCGCCGATAATCAGCACGGCAAACCAAACGGTATTGTTACCTGTAGAAATTTGACTGGGCGGAATAAAACTCAGTACGAAGGCAAGCAATGAACCGCAAAAACCAAGGCCGCCGATAAACCACATCAGACCGTTGCCACTCTTACCGATACGGAACGGACGACCGGCTTTCTTCATCCGATAACGCAATGCGATTGCACCAGAGAACATCAGCATATACATAATCAGGTAAAGGATAACTGTCAACTGTGACAAAATCTGATAGAAACTTTGTACGGAAGGCATAACCACGAACAACAAGCTCAGGAATGTAACAGCCAAGCCCTGAACCAGCAGGATATTTTTCTGCACACCCAACTTATTTGTTTTCTGGAAGAACGGAGGCAGATAACCGGCTTTGCCAACGGCAAAGATACCTTTTGACGGACCGGCCACCCATGTCAATACGCCTGCCAACACGCCGAAAGCCAATGCAACTGCGATAACCGGCGACAGCCAAGAAGCATGAATAAACTTAAAATAGTTGTCAAAACCGACCAACAAACTCTGAGTCAAGTTAATGTCCTTCTGCGGGATAATGATACCTAATGCAAATGTTCCCAACACGAAGATCAACACCGTGATCAGCGCACCGATAAACACGGCCTTCGGATAATTGACGGAAGGGTTTTCGACATCTTTCACATGAATACCGCCCATTTCCATACCGGCATAAAAAAGGAAGATACTGGAAGCAAGCACCAGGTTATCGAACTTCGTAAAGTCGGGGAAGAAATTGCTGTGGAAGTCCATGTTGGAATGACCGCCGGAAGCCAGGTACACGATACCTAAGATAATCAACAAGGCAGCAGGGATGATCGTACCGACGATGCCACCCACTTTAGCCACTTTACCTACCCAGCTCATGCCCTTCATGGAGATGAACGTAGCCAGCCAGTAGATGATGAGGACAACGACGAGCGAGTAATACTTGTTGTTGGCCAGTGACATGTCGTGTACGTCGTTCATGCCGATGAAAGCAATGGATACGGCACCGAATGTCAATACGGTAGGATACCAGATTGTACTTTCAATCCATTGTACCCAGATGGCAAGGAAGCCCAGTTTTTTTCCGTAGGCTTCGCCCACCCAGCGGAACACACCGCCTTGCTTGTCTTGAAACATGGCAGCCAGTTCCGCGGCGACAAGTGACGTCGGAATCAGAAAAACAATGGCTGCAAATAAGTAGTAGAAGGCCGAACTCATTCCGTACACGGCCTCGGCAGGAAGTCCACGTAGGGATACTACTGCCGTCACATTCATGATTGCCAGGGTAAATACACCCAGCTTCACTGTTTGTTTAATATTTGCCATAAGTTAAGGTTTTTGGTGAAAAATATATTCGAAATCAGCGTTTATAACAACCCTTGGGAGCAGTTGTTCCCGGCGGGTAGAGGAAAATCCCGGCTTTAACAATTAAGGAGCGCTCTTTGCCGGTTCCTGTTCTATCTTTTTGTAATAGTCTTGCTTTTCCTTGTTGCGCCGCTCTACCAGGCTCGTTACGTATACTGTGAAAATGGGGAACATCATCATGCCCAGCGCTGCCAGCAGCACGGACAGTACCCGCCCTGTGACGGTGACCGCTATGATATTGTAGCCTACCGTCGTCACATCCATAAAAGCCCACCACAAGGCTTCACCATAATCGGGAACAAGAGGATTCACCTTATGTTCCAATACGAAAAATATAAGACTCGAAAAATATACGGTAGCCAACAACATCGTCAGATATGAAGTAAACAGGCTCGAAGCTTTATTATAGGATAACCAGCCCACGACTATCGCCAAGGCATAGCCTCCCCGTATCAAAGGTATAAAACGTAAAAAATAACGGATTTCCGGAGAAAATGCTACATGATAATAATCAAATATATTAATATACGGGATCGAAATAATCAAAAATACAAAATGAGTACGTAAATAATGAAGCTTCCGATGTGAAAGGAAAAATTCCAAGATAAAATCGAATATAAAAAAAGTACATATCCATAACTGAATTTTCAAATAACTGCCCTGTGTCAAAAAAGGCAGATTCTTGAACGTATCGATAGAGATACTTAT
>OGLB01000687.1_pt1 | contig 16377 bp, 10 predicted proteins | sample 1572551 | NCBI WGS metagenome assembly OGLB01 (sample SAMEA2582003, study PRJEB24529) | metagenome | biome: Human gut stool | place: China | collected 2011
CTTTCCCTACACGACGCTCTTCCGATCTATAAATGGAAATGGACTTCGTTTTTGGAAATCTTTTTGGTTGCGCCGACAGGTAAATCCCCAGTGTACGAATTTGGAGGAACTTCGTCCACGGTTGATATATATTGCTGATTCAAAAAATGTGCAGTTGTCTGGGGTCAGATTGGAAAATTCTCCGTTCTGGACTACTCATTTATATCGTTGTGAGAATGTGAAGTTGCTTAATCTTTCTATTTTTGCTCCTCATTCGCCGGTGAAAGCACCTAGTAGTGATGCTATTGATATTGATGTGTGCAAGAATGTGTTGGTAAAAGGTTGTTATATGTCTGTAAATGATGATGCCATAGCTTTGAAGGGTGGAAAAGGTCCTTGGGCAGACCAAGATAAGGTGAATAATGGAAGTAATATGAATATCATTATAGAAGATTGTGTATGGGGATTCTGTCATAGCGCATTGGCTTGTGGTAGTGAGTCTATACATAACCGCAATATTCTGGTGAGACGCTGTCGGGTAGAGCATGCACAGCGTTTGCTTTGGCTAAAGATGCGTCCGGATACGCCGCAAAATTATGAATATATTCAGTTGGAAGATATTACAGGCTCTGCCATTAATTTCTTGTTTGCCCAGCCTTGGACTCAGTTTTTTGATTTAAAGGATAGGAAAGATGTCCCCTATTCATATTCAAGTCATGTGACGATGCGTAATATTCAATTGGATTGTGATGTCCTTTTTGCGGTGAAGAAGGATGAAACGCAGTATAAGCTGTCTGATTTTCTATTTGAGAATTTAAAGATTACAGCTCGTAAGTCGGGGGAGATTAGTAAAGATTATATTCATAATCTGCAAATTCGGAATGTAACAGTAAACGGAGTACATTTAAAATAAAGAGGGTGTGTCAAAATGCATACCCTCTTTTTTTTTATGACAAAGCCCCGACTTTCCCAAGCCGAGGCTTTGTTATTACCTAAAGATTTTGTATCTTTAAACATAAGCAAAGTAATATGGCAAAGATACATTTTCGTTCTTACAATCCCAATCAAATCGTCCTTTTCCCACAAAGAATAGATGAAAATATTCCATCGGACGATCCTGTACGTATTCTGAATGCTATGGTTGATAGCTTTGACCTCAGTTCATTTCATAAATTGTATAAGGAGTCCGGGCGTTCTGCCTATCACCCGCGAATGATGCTCAAAGCTGTTTTGTATGCCTATATGAACAATATCTATTCCTGTCGTAAAATAGAAAAGTCCCTGCTGCGTGACATTCATTTCATATGGCTTGCCGGTTATGAAAAACCTGATTACCGGACTATAAACCGTTTCCGTAACCGTGTCAAGGATGAGATAAACGGAATATTCACCCAGATAGTCCTCATCCTTGCCTCCAAAGGATTCATAAGTCTTGATGTTGAATATGTTGACGGCACAAAGATTGAATCAAAAGCCAACAGATACACCTTTGTATGGCGTAAGAACGTAGAACGTAACCGCGCCAGGCTTCTTGAAAAGATACGTATTCTTCTACAGCAGATTGATGATGTCGTGGCACAGGAGGATGCCTGCATTGAGAATACCGCTACAGAGTTTACTCCTTCCATGCTGACAGATATGATATCAGAGTTAAAAGCCTCCCTTGAAAATGTCCCAACCGCATCGGATAAGGAAGAAAAGAAAACGAAAAGACAGAAGGCAAAGCAAATCAATCTATTGGAATCACACTGCAAGAAACTTGCCGAATATAACAGGCACATGAGAATACTCGGCAAACGGAATTCTTATTCCAAAACAGATCCTGATGCTACATTTATGCATATGAAGGAAGACCCTATGGGAAACGGGCAATTAAAACCGGGATATAATCTGCAAATCGGAACCGAAAACCAGTTTATGCTCGATTTTGGACTCTTCCACAATCCAACAGACACTCTAACATTGATTCCGTTCGAAAATTCGTTTCATGAACGTTACAACCGTTTCCCATTGGAAGAGGTTGCCGATTCCGGTTATGGTTCGGAAGAGAACTATCGCTTTATGGAAGAAAACGGAATAGAGGCGTATGTCAAGTACAATTTCTTTCATAAGGAGCAAAGAGCAGACAAATATGTGACAAATCCTTTCAAACAAGAAAACCTATATTATAACAAGGAGAAAGATTATTATGTCTGTCCCATGGGACAACATATGAAGCGGACAGGTGTACGGCATTATAAAACGGAAAGTGGATATATTGCAGAAAGTATCGCCTATAGGGCTGCAAGATGTGAGGGATGTCCTCTCAGATGTATGTGTTTCAGCTCAAAATCACCAGGACGTACCATAGAAGTCAATCACAGGCTGAAAGAATATAAACAAAAAGCGCGTGAAAGACTTACCTCAGAGAAAGGTAGCAAACATAGAGGGCAAAGATGCATAGAGCCTGAAGCCGTCTTTGGACAAATCAAATACGACATGGGATACAAAAGGTTCAGGCATTTTGGAAAAGACAAGGTCACAATGGACTTTGCCTTCTTTGCCATTGCTTTTAATATAAAGAAAATGTGTGCTAAAATCAAGAATGAGAAGATGACAGACAAAAATTATCAAAATATAAGGGTGGCGTAAGCCATCTACGGCATATTGTACCACCAGAAAGCATGGACACAGGGAAAAATAAATCATACTCTATGAAAAATGAGAAACCGATGGTTCTATAACGAAAAAGAGGATGCATCATTTTGACACATCCTCTTTTTTTTAGCATATATTGGCTGAAATGGCAAATAAAAAAGTATGGTTTTCATGTTTTGTGGGGGACTTTTGTATATTTGTGCAGATTAGTTTGAAGGAATCGCGAATAAGAATGTTTCCAGCTGTACAATCTGGAGATGCAGTCTAATTATATTATACCATGAAAAGAAGGTTTGTATTTATATCTGTTTTGTTGTTTTGTTTTAGTACTGTCTGCTCCGGTGCATGTATAGATGAAATTAAAACGTTCTATGCGAGCTATATGACGAATATTTTAAATGTGGATTCAACCAATGAAGCACTATGCAGGAAGTATTTAACTGAAGAATTGGCTGCTAAACTTCAAAGAATGCGTAATGCCACGGGAGGAGATCCGATTATACGGGCGCAGGATATAAATTCAGATGCAATTAAGACATTGAATGTAAAAGAAATTGCAGACGATTGGTATATGGTAAGCTATCTTTGGAATGAAAAAGATAGTGCTAGTCTGGTGGAGATTCCATTAAAAGTGGGGTGTGTGAATGAAAAATGTAAGATAGTATATATTACCCCTATTGAAAATGGTAGTCAATATGGAAATGAGTGGTTGACCGGTTTTGAAAATACAGCTTCATATAAAATAGATAGTTCGTCGGGAGAATCATTGGTCGAAAGTTTTTATAAACTTTACGTGGCTACCTATTGCAGCATGTGTAGCGATTTGAATTCCAAGTTGCAGTCTTTTCGCTTGTCTCATCTGTCTCACACAGCTTTAGAACAATTCAAGAAGGTAGAATTAGAAAATCTACAGGATGGCTTCGGGGGCTATGACCTTTTGATTACGAATTTTGATTTCGACAGTATGTGGTTTTACAGTCTGAAGGTTGTTCCGTTGGAGCCTGATAATTATCAGGTTACTTATCAGGCCGGGAAGTATACGCATCAAATAAATATTCAAGTTGCATACCGGGACGGTAGATATTGGATTAATGCCATCACTGGAGTTCGATAAGTATTCATACCGTTATTTCTTCTTGCTCAGTTCTGCCCGTATACGACTGAGCGACTGAGGTGTGATAAACAAATAAGAAGCGATGTGCTTCAGCGGTACGTACTGCAATAATTCCGGATTTTGCTCCAGGAGTGTCAGGTAACGCTGTTTGGCTTGTGCAGCACCTCCGTTTATCATCCAGTTTTCCATGTCCAGAAACTGGCGTTCAAAGATGACTCTTCCGATGTTGGCGAACAAGACGGAAGAAGAGAAAAAAGTCTCCAGCTTGCTTTTAGAAATACGATAGACACGGCTGTCGCTCATGGCTTCGATGGAAACCAGAGAAGGAAGTCCGGCCACATATCCCCAGGAGGAAAAGATACTGTCACCTTGAAAGGCAAACCAGAGCGAAATGTCCACTCCGTCGCGCAGATAATGTCCTCTCCAGATGCCGTCGGCTACTAGATAGAAGGAAGAGTTACGCTCTCCCTCCCGTACGATATGTTCCCCTTTCCGGTAGGTTAGCAGTTCCATCTGTTCCAGCAGCTTTTCGGCTTCCGGCTGTGCCAGTCCGTATTTTTCACGAAGTATTTCAATAAAAGCTTTCATTCCTTTTTGCGTTTATGCAGGCACAAAGGTAATAAATCTTTAGCTTCGTTTCCTGCGACAATAGATGGTAATGACAAAAAGAAAGGTCAGCAGTTCGGAAACGGGGACAGCCAGCCAGATTCCCGGTACTCCCCACAGGATGGGCATCAGCCAGAAACAGAACAGGATGAGGATAAAACCACGCAGCAGGGTGATGGCCATGGCCGGACGGTCGCGTTCCACACTCTGGAAATAGCCGATGGATACAATGTTGATGCCGAAGCACACGAAGCCGGAAGCAAACAGGGGAAGTCCTTTGACGGCCAGGTCGTGTGCCGGATAGGAACTGTCGATAAACCACGAGGTGATTTGAGCGGAGAACAGGGTTGTAACGGCAAATACCACGACACCGCAGGAGATGGCGGTCAGCAGGGCCAGGAGAAAGGCTGCCCGTACGCGCTCCGGATTTCCGGCACCGAAGTTGTAGCTGAGAATGGGCTGTGCCGACTGGGCAATGGCATTGTATACCATAAAAATGATGGGGAAGAAGTAGCAGGCGATGCTGTAGGCAGCTACTCCGTCTTCACCCAGGTAGTGAATGAATACGTAGTTGCCGGTAAACATCATAGTGGCAATGGCTGCTTCACAGAGGAAACTGGACAATCCCAGTTTGCACATATAGCCCGTGTTGCGGAGGGTGAGACGCAGACTCTTGGATGATAATTTCACTTTGCACAAGTGCAGTACCCGGTGCGGCTGCATCAGGTAAATCAGAATCATCAGGGCGCCTACGATGTATCCCAGGCTGGTAGCTAAGGCCGCACCGAACATTCCCCATTTGAAAACGAAAATAAACAGATAGTCCAGTCCAATATTCAGCAGGGCCGGTATGATGTTGCACACCATGGCATAATTGGGCGAGCCGTCCAGTCGCACGAAGAACATGCCGGAACTCAGCAGGGCACTGAAGACCAGGAAGGGGACAAACCAGTGCATGTATTCCGTGGCGAGAGGCAGCAGACGGGGAGAGCTTCCCAGTAGCAAGGCAATTTTCTCCACGTTGCAGAGGATGACTGCGGCGTAGGCGATGAGCAATAAGGAGGAAACCACTACTGCTTGCGTAATATTGATGCGGGCGACCTTTACCTTTCCTTGCGACAGGTGAATGGAGGCTACAACCGATGCACCGATACCGAACATCAGCGCCACTCCCGTATTGATGAGAAAAAGCGGAGCCGTAATGTTGACGGCAGCCAGGGCGTCACTGCCGATACCTTTTCCCACAAAAATGCCGTCGGTAATGATGAAGATGGCCGAGAAAATCATTCCCAGCACCGTAGGGATAAGTAATTCCCGTGAAAGGGGACGATGGGGCCTGCTATCTTTGTGGCGTAGAATGATAATATTGTAGAAGAATGAAAACAGAGATTTTATTTCTTGCAGGGATGTGCTTGTGCGCATGCAGCCGTACGCCACAGGAACAGACTTCTTTTCCCAGAGTGAAGGTGGTTCATGCCGAAGTCATGGAGGCTCCCTCTTCACGGTGCTATACGTTTATTTCGCAGCCTTACCGCTTGTCTGAATTATCTTTTCGGGTGGGAGGACTTGTGCATGCATTTGATGTGCAGCAGGGACAGTTTTTCCGGAAGGGACAACTGATTGCGGCCATTGATGAACGTGATTTTGTTATCCAGAAGCAGCGCACGGAGGCATTGTATCGTCAGGCGGAGGTTGATTATGCCCGTATATCCAGCTTGTATGCCAAAGATAACATCTCCGGCATGAATTATGAGCAGGCAAAGGCAAACTATGAACGCACCAAAGCGGATTATGAAGCGGCAGTCAACGCGTGGGAAGACAGCCGTCTGTATGCGCCTTTCGACGGTTATGTGCAGCAGGCGCATATCGAGCGCTACCAGGATGTGAAACCGTCGGTTCCGGTGGTGACGTTTATCGACCTTTCACGCATCAAGGTAGAAGCCTACGTGCCCGAGGATATGGCGTTGCAGATGCGGCAAAAAGATTCTGTGGCGTGTGTGGTCCGCTTCAATGCACTTCCTGACAGGGAATTTGTGCCTTCTGAATATTTCCTGACGCAGCGTATGTCGCTGGCAGCCATTATCATTGCCATGGGTATGCTGGTGGACAATGCCATTGTGGTGTACGATGCCGCACTGGTGAACATGCAGCGGGGCATGCGGAAAAGAAAAGCCATACTGGATGCCGTGTCGGGCACTTCCATGCCGCTGTTGGGAGCGACCCTGATTGCGGTACTGACCTTTCTTCCGGTCTACCTGTCGCCGCATATCACTGGTGAAATCCTGTCTTCACTGTTCATTGTCATTGCGGTATCTCTTTTGCTGAGCTGGGTACTGGCCATTACGCAGAATGTATTCTTCGTGCAGGAGTTTGTGCGTCGTCCGCGTCCGGATGAGCTGAAGGGCGAATTGTTCAGCGGCCGTGCATACGACCTGTTCCGGCAGGCATTGAGATGGACTATACAGAGACGCTATGTGGTTTTAGGAGCGATGGTGCTGTTGCTGGTCATTGCCGGATGGGGATTCCGCTTTATTCCGCAGCAGTTTATGCCCTTGCTCAACAAGCAGTATTTTTCGGTCGACGTCTGGTTACCCGAGGGTACACGTATAGAAGAAAATGACCGTCAGATGACGGAGATGACAGCCTATCTGAATTCGTTGGAAGGAGTGAAAAAGGTGTCGTCGTTTGTCGGGCAGACGCCGCCCCGTTATTACCTGGCCAATGCGGCTTATGGTCCGCAGCCTAATTATGCGCAATGTCTGGTAGAAGCTGACACGCCGGAGAAGTCACGTGAGCTTCAGGCTATGTTGTACGACCGTTTGCCGGAAATGTTTCCGGACGCGCTGGTTCGTGTGAACAGTTTCGAGATAAACTCCATTCCGCAGGCCTTGATTGAGGCACGCTTCTGCGGAGATGATCCGGAGGTACTCGATTCTTTGACCAACCTGGCGCTGGAAATCATGCGGAAGAATCCCAAGGTGCTGAATGCCCGCAATGAGTGGGGAAACATGGCACTGATGATTAAGGCCGATTATGATCCGGTAAAGGCCGGAAGGCTGAATGTGGGACGGCATGACATGATGAATGCCGTGAAAGCCGTCAATGACGGTACGGCTGTAGGGGTATATCGTGACCGCGATAAGAAAGTGCCGGTGTTGCTGCATACGGATGTCAAAGGTTCCTGGGACATGGAAAGCGTGGAGGACTTGCCGATATGGAACGGGCGTAATTCTGCTTCGCTGGGGCAGGTGGCCAACGGCATCGGACTGGCCTGGGAATATCCCCTTGTGCGCACGTACGACCGGAAGCTTTCCATGGCTGCACTGACTAAGTATTTCCCGCTGGCACTTATCATGCTGCTGGTCATTCTGGTCATGCTGTTTGGCAACTTTCGTCAGCCCTTGATTATTTTCCTCATTCTACCCTTGTCTTTGATAGGGATGGTCTTTGGTCTGTGGGTCACCGGATTTCAGTTTGGCTTTTTCTGTATCGCAGGCTGGCTGGGATTGCTGGGAATGATTATCAAGAATGTGATTGTGCTGCTCGACGAGGTAAATATCCAGCAGAAGGCCGGTGTGGAGCCTTATACGGCTGTGATAGAGGCCACGGTTTCCAGAGCCCGTCCGGTATTGATGGCGGCCCTGACCACGGTGTTCGGACTTTCCTTTGCCACCCTTCTGACACTGTTTGTCACTCCGGCCTTGTACACGGTTTTCTATAAAATATCCAAACGGGGTGAATAAAAAGAAGAAATGTGTGGCCCAATAAAAAATGTTTCTCTAATTTTATAACTATATTGAGATGAATAGAAGAATGATGATGTGCTGCATGCTGGGACTGGAGCTGGGAGTCCATGCCCAGGAGAGTGTATTCTTGCAGCAGTATCGTGAAAAGGTGAAGGCCTATTTTCTTCCTTCGCTGAGCGGAAATGCCAATGCCAGTTACACGGGTAACCCGCTGGAACTCTACAGGGAACTTCCGTCCATAGAAACTCCGCTGTATTTTCAGGGGCGTGACACCAAGTACGGGGCTTCCGTGACTTTGTTGCAGCCGGTCTACTCGGGAGGGGCACTGAAAGCCGGACTGGAGAAATCCCGAAAGGAAAAGGAGAGTGCCTTGTACGAAGAAAAGCGGGTGACGAACGACGTGCTGTATCAGGCAGACCAGTATTACTGGAATAAGGTGGCCAAGGCGGCAACGAGTGAGCAGCTGGACGGGCGTGTCTTTTTCCGGGTGAACCGCCAGTTTATCCTCTCGGCCGATTCCATACGCAATATTCAGCACTACTTCAACGGAAAGGCTGTGGTGAGTGTATGGCCGGCGTATGAGGGTACGATACAAATCAGCCGCGAACGGATGACTCTTTTGAAGATGTGGTTAAACAGTTGATTCTTTGTTCTTTATAAATCTGTTGGGATAAGTTGAAAAAACGCCCTTGCGTTTGATTCAAAACGTCCTTGCGTTTGAAATAAAACGTAAGGCCGTTTCAGATAAAATGTACTTGTGTTTGGTTTGAAACGCAAGTGCGTTTTTTTAGTACTTGATTTAAGGCAAAAATACTACTCGAATTACCTTATTTAACGGGATGATTTTCTTTCGTTTCGTGACTTTCGTGTACTTTTGCACGCTTATTAAGATTTTAAGGATAACGAGAGGAAATTATGGCACAGTCTAAAGAGATGACATCAGGGCCGAGTCTGCCGCTGATTCTGAATTTTACTTTTCCATTGTTGCTGGGCAACCTGCTCCAGCAGACGTATTCGCTGGTGGATGCGGCTATTGTCGGAAAGTTCTTGGGTATCAATGCGCTGGCTTCTGTAGGTGCCAGTACGTCGGTCGTCTTTTTGATTTTAGGGTTCTGCAACGGGTGTTGCGGAGGTTTCGGCATTCCGGTGGCACAGAAGTTCGGAGCCCGCGATTATGTGACGATGCGGCGCTATGTATCGGTCAGTCTGAAGCTGGCGGCGGTGATGTCGGTCGCGGTAGCCATTGTCACCAGTCTGCTTTGCGGATTTATCCTGCGTTCCATGCGCACACCGGAGAATATCTTTGAAGGGGCTTACCTCTATCTGCTGATTACCTTTATCGGTGTGCCGTGTACGTTCTTCTATAATTTATTGTCCAGCATCATCCGTGCGCTGGGCGACAGCAAGACCCCGTTCTGGTTCCTGCTTTTCTCTACTATACTGAACATTGTGCTCGATTTGTTCTGCATCCTTACGTTAGGGTGGGGAGTGGCCGGAGCAGCCATTGCTACGGTCTTCTCGCAGGGGTTGTCGGCCTTGCTGTGTTACATCTATATGTACCGCAAGTTTGACATCCTGAAAACCGAGCCTGCCGACCGTCGTTTCCGTAGCGACCTGGCCCGTCAGTTGCTGTACATCGGGGTACCGATGGGATTGCAGTTTTCCATTACGGCCATCGGCAGCATCATGTTGCAAAGTGCGAACAATGCGCTGGGTACGGCCTGTGTGGCAGCTTTCACGGCAGCCATGCGTATCAAGATGTTTGTGATGTGTCCGCTGGATAGCTTGGGAATGGCCATGGCGACCTATTCCGGACAGAATTACGGGGCCGGAAAGCCGGACCGCATCTGGATGGGTATCAAGTCGGCCACGCTGATGATGACCGTCTATGTCATAGCGATTGGTGCCCTGATGTGGGGACTGGCCGAGAAGTTTGCCCTGCTGTTTATCTCACCGGATGAGACCGAGATTATCGACGATACGGCTTTGTTCCTGCACATCAACACTTCTTTCTTCTTCTTGCTGGGTATGCTCAGTATCTTGCGCTATACCATTCAGGGAGCGGGCTACACACGGCTGGCTATGTTCTCCGGTGTGTCGGAAATGGTGGCCCGTGTGCTGGTCAGTCTGATTGCGGTTCCGTTGTGGGGATTCTGGGGCGTATGCTTCGGCGACCCGACAGCCTGGCTGTTTGCCAACCTCTTCCTGATTCCGGCATTTATCTATGTGTACCGCCGTTTGCAACGGATTGTGGTGAAAGAAGGACGGGTGGTGGCTAATTCCTGACAGGCAGCCGCTTCCAGAAGAAAGGGGGTATCAGTCGCCAGAGAGCTACCAGTATACGATAGCGCCAGTCAATCACGACAATGCGTTTCTTTTTCTCCAGGGCACACACAATGTGGCGGGCCACTTTCTCCGTATGCATCAGCATGGGATAGTGTTTGCCGTCGTTCAGGAGCCCGGTGGCTACGAATCCTGGACGGATATCTGTAAACCGGATGGGAAGTTTCTGGATGTGAGCCAGTTGCTCCAGCGCATCGATGTACGTGTTCTGGAAACGTTTGGTGGCAGAATAGGCCGGAGCAGCTCCCAGCCCTTTGGTTCCGGCAATGGAACTGATGACCGCCAGGTGTCCTCCTTTCTGTTGGGCAAAGTAGCGGAAGGCGGCTGTCACCATGCGCACAAATCCGGTGCCGTTGGTTTCCAGTGTGCGGAGCTCGATTTCCGGTGCCAGCTGGTAGTTCTGGTGACCGATGCCTGAGCAGTGCAGGTAGAGGTCCATGCCTCCCATTTCTTCAATCAGTTCCAGCAGGCGGTCGGTCGCATCCTCCTGACAGATGTCGATGGCCCGGATGTGGATACGCTCCGGAGCCAGTTGCTGCAGTTCTTTCAGATTCTCTTCACGCCGGCCAGCCAGTCCGAGTATCCATCCTTTCTGGAGCAGTTGCAAGGCCGTTTCTTTTCCGATACCGGAAGTAGCCCCTACGATGAGGGCACGCTGTATAGGTTTTTTATTCATCAGTTGGTACGTATTTCATAAAGGAATTCCTGCGAAACTGGAACTCCTTCGGTAGGTTCACAATGGATTTTTCCGAAAAGGGGCATCTGCGGCTGGAGCGGTTTCAGCTCTGCCGACAGGTGGTTGCAGAATGCCGTGTAGGAATGGTTGTGCATGCAAGGCCCCGCATCGTCACGGTACACCAGTACGTAATGGTTCAGGGGACGGGCATGCACCAATTGGTTGATTTGCAGAGCCAGGTCGCGTGCTTCTCGCGGAGCGATGCGGTCGAACAGACTGGAGAGGTTGAAAATCACCAGTTCGGTCAGTACGGCATGGGCTTGCCAGAAGGCAGCAGGCACGGCACTCAGGCGGGGATACCAGCTTGCCTGAATGTGCTTGTAGGCTGGTGAACGGAAAAAGGCTTCGGCCGTTTCTCCCATTTCCTGCATGGGATAGATGCCCGTGTAGGTCAGGTCCAGATGGGGAAGAGAACGGCATACATCGGCAAAAGCCAGTCCCGAAGCTCCGGCTTCACACGAGAGATCGCAGAACACCACGCGCCCTGATACCTTACGGATGAGGTCGTGCAGCCAGTTGCCGCTTCCGGTAAAGAGAGCTTGGGCAGCGGCATATTGTTTCCGCATGTACAAATAGTTGTAGACCTGGCAGAAGTCAGATGGAGACATCTCTTCGGGCAGGGTGCGGAAGTCACTCCGGCCGTAGGCAGTGGCTTCACGGTAGTAAGTTTCGTTTTCTTCCAGCTGTGCCGGTGGAGCTATCAATTCCGAGAATACCTGCTTGAAATGCGCTGGCAGGGAATAGGTATCGTCTGCCACTTCCCAGTTCTTCCGGTACGAAGGCAGGGTGAAATCTCCCCGGCAGAACGAGAGGGCATCCGTTTCCAGGTATCCGTTGTGCAGGCGGATGTACTCCATCAGCTTGTAGAAGGTGATGTTGGCCCCGAGGATGTGCGGGTTACCCGTCAGCAGCAGTTGCTTGCGGGCGCGAGTCAGTGCCACATTCAGCTTGCGGTCAATCAGGAAATTGCCCTCCTGAAACGTATTGGCCGTAAGGAAGTTGAGCTGGCTGAAATTCTGTATGGTAAACGAATAGATGATAATGTCGCGCTGGCTGCCCTGGTAGCGTTCCACCGTGTCGATGGAGATGTCCTGCAAAGCAGGCAGCTGGAGGCGCGCAATCTCTTTTCGTATCATGGCAATCTGGTTGCGGTAGGGCACGATGACACCTACCGTCCGGTTCGGGTCGAAACGGGATTCCGTCAGACGGTAAATATGGCCTAACAGAGTGGCTACAATCCGGGCTTCGTTCGGGTTGGTCTTGTCCGAGCAGGTCAGGTGGTCTGGAGCTTCTGCGGGAATGAACACCATTCTGCGTTCCAGCAGCAACTGGTCGATGGTGTCTTGCGGAGTCAGGCCGGCTTCGTAAGGCGTTTCTTCCAACTGATGAGGAAGAGGCACGCTCTCCAGTTGCTCCCGGTAGTAGAACGTCTGGTTCGGAAATTCGGCAATGGCCGGATGCATGCGTCCTTGCTTGTGAAGGATGCTCCGGCAGGTGTCCGGACTCGATTTGTAAAGGCGTTCAAACAGTGAGTTGCGGCAATCTTCCAGCCCGATGTTTCGCAGCAGAAGGTCGGTCACGGCAGCTTCTTCCGCACTTTGCTGGGCAATGGCCGGCAGCTGTTTGTAGTCGCCCACCAATACGAACTTGTCGATGGCGTTATGCTGCTGATGACGGGCAGACAGGATACCTATCAGGTCGGGTTCCAGAATCTGTGAAGCTTCATCGATGATGGCCAGCTGGAAATGCTTCAACGTGAACAGGTTGAGGCGGTTGTTGATGGCGGTCGTAGTACCCACAAAGATGCGTGTGCGTGCCATTTTCTGCTGGATGTCGGTCAGCTTGGGACAGTCATCCAGGCTGTATTTCAGCAGGTAAGGCACGAAACGCTTGTCGCACGACAGTTCGTTGCCGATACGGATGAACGGGGTACGGTCGGCAATGCCGGAATCCGTGAGCATGGCACAGATTTCATCTACCGCCCGGTTGGTGTACGACAACAGCAGGATGGAGGTGTCCGGTTCGCTCAGGGCTTCTTCCACCATGAAGCGCAGGGCACACGAGGTCTTTCCGGTGCCCGGAGGACCCACCAGCAGAAAGTAGTCTTTGGCCTGTTTTTCTTTCAGGATGAGTTCGTTGAAACGCCCGTAATCGCCGTTCAGTTTGACGTCCTCCAGTTGTGCAGGTGGGCGTACACCGAGCAGCAGTTCTTTTCGGTCGGCCTGTGCGGACAGAAAAGCATACAGCCCGCGGAATCCGTTGTTGGCGGACGTGTCCGAAAAATCGTGTTCTACGGCAAACACCTCTTCTTTGCCGCCGATAATATCTTTATTTTGCTGTCCGTTGCGCAGCACTAAGGTCATACGGTCCGGCTGCAATTCCAGAATGTTTCCCTTCATGAGAATCTGCTTTCTCATGTCCGGTTCTTCCTTATACGCATAGAGAATCACCATGTCGCCCGTACGGAAGTTGGGCAGGAAGTCTTCGTCCTGTGTCGGAATGTGCAGTTCAATGAGGTCGTATCCTTTGCCGGGGCCGCTGCTTTGTTTCTCCTGGATGGTCAGTCCGGTCAGGATATTGCCCGCCTCCAGTTTTTCGTGCAGCGGGATATGCCAGTTGCCGGCAAATCCGTGAGACGCATCGTTGCTTCCTCCGGTCTTGCTGAGAATCTGTTCCTTTGATATGAACGTGAAAAAACGGTTGAAGTAGGCCCGCTCCAGCGGTGTACAGCGTTTCAGCGTATTGATGGCCGTCTGCAGTTGCGGTTCCTGGTAGTCGTTCCACAGCTTTCCTCCAATCTGCAATTCGTTCAGCAAATCGGTGCTCAGTGAGTCTACAATTTCTCCGATGGCTCCATCGCCCAGTCGCATCTCGTTGTGTACGATGTAATTTCGGAGCTTGATGCTCTCCCGGAACAAATTTTCGGCAAAATGTTCTATCAGCAATCCGTCGGCATATTTGGAATAGAGCAGGAAGGTTTGCATATTGGCGGTTTCCTGTCCGAAATTATACATCAGTACGCCTTGGTAGAGCATCATCTGAATGAAATGGTCTTCCTTATGGCGGCGATGGTATTCGTCGCGCTTTCCGGCCTTCTGTTCGATGAGTACCTGGAAGTCTTTCTGCATCATGTCCACACGTCCCTGCAATCCCAGTTTCTCACAAATGAAGGAGGCTTCGAGCAGGGTATTCTTCTTGTTGAAGTTCCGTATGTTATGAGGCAGCACATCGTGAACAAACGAGCGGATGTTCATCATCTGCGCCTGTGCCTGTGCGTGAAAGTCGGCCGGAAGGGAGCAGGTACAGAAGTCGAGGGCCGAAGCGGCGAAGAATTTCTTGATGGTGCGGGGGTAGCTCACCGGCTCCTGCGGCTGCTCGTTGATATAGTCGTCGAGAAACTGGCTGGCCAGGTTACCCATCAGGATGGGGGCCGTATTGGCTCTCGGCTTGATTTTGTTCATGAAATAGTTGAGCGGGTGGTGTCCGTACTCCCGAAAACAGGCGGCCAGCGAACTGATGTCAATCAGGTAATCGGGGTGAATCACAATAAGGTTGGGAATGTAGTGATTTTCCTCGTCCACACGCACATCGAGCAGGTTCAGCGGCAGATTTTCTGAAAGCAGGTCTTTCAGATAGAGCAGGTCGCCGTCATACCCACCTTTGGCATAGTTGATGATGATGAACGGGTCGGTTTCGCTGTCGGTCGCTGCAAAAATCTGCGTGTCGTTCCAGCTGGTCACCGAAGCCCGTACGTACGGGATGTGCGACAGGCGTGTACCCTGATACGGACGGTTGGAGTGGGGGATTTCCGGAAGGATGGAAGCCGGAATGTCTTCTTCAAAACCCAGTGAGACAAAGCGCACCAGTGCCCGCAGGTCGTAAAGGTATTCCTGCATGTCGGCCTGAAAACGGTCGCCCATGGCTGCGTTACAGTTGCGACGCATGGTCTGGATGGCATAGCGGTCGGAGGGAGTCATTTTCTTCTCCTTGCAGATGTAATCCAGACGGGAAAACAGGTTGGCGAACGAGAGCGTGACACCAGTGGTCAGTTCATAACAAGCCTGCTCCAGCACTTTGTGGAGCAGGATATATTTAGCTTGTAAATTGTCGGGAGCAGCCGTCGGCTGATGATGAATCCGTTCGATACGGTTGAACAAATCGAAGGATTGAAGTTCGATACGAGACATGTGCAAAAAAGTGTCGGCAGAATGTTAGGGCAGCTTGGTCAGGTGATAAATCCGATACGCCTTGGTGAGTCCGCTGAACTCTCCTTTGTATTGTGCGGTTACCTCTTCTTTGATAAAACAGTTGGTGGTGGCAGCTCCTTCTTCGTTTGTAGAAGAAGTGTTGTCAGTAGTCTGGGTAGAAGAGGTTTCGTTTTCGAACAGCATGAAAGTGTATGTTCTCTTGGTGCTTCCTGCCATTTCTGCCTGAATCTGCTGGTAAGGTTCACCGGTATCTTCCGTGTACTTTAATGTACGTTCAAAAAGTCCGATTTGATAGCTTCCGGTATAGTTAGGGAAAATTTTCAAATCGCCGTATGACAAAGAAGCGTCAGAGTAGGTGAATAGCAAGCGTCCGCCTGACTGAACCGGAGCGTCTTCGGCAATTCGTGCAAGCAGTTCTGCTTCTTCTCCTTTGGTTAGATTATCACCTTCCACTTCTGCACTGATGCTTTCTATCCGGTAGTTGCTTTGCGGGTTATTGACAACAATCGTCAGTGTGTAACTGTTGCCTGAGCGGTCGGCAATAAGGGTAGAGGTTTCTCCGATGCTGACCGGAATGAATGTCAGTGTGTCACCGTCGTAGCGGTAGTCTACGATTTCCTTGTTCTCGTTTTTGATGGTATAATTCCCGTCTCCTCCCCGAATCAAGAATTTTTCGCCTTTACTGAACGGGCTGATTTCCAATTGGTCGTCAGTTATTTGTTGATGGTCGGTAGCACTTACCAGGTAAATGGGGCCGTGGTCATCCTTGCATGCCATAAAGGAAAGGATGAGTACAATCAGAAGTATTCCATGAAAAAAATGTGTTCGTTTCATAAGCCGTATATTTGAATTGTTGCTTCAAATATACGACTTTTTTTGAATTTGTGAGGAGTATGGGGTAAAAACAAAACCAACTTGTCTGTCTCTTTTTTCATTTTAAATGGAGTATTTCTCGTAAGCATTCGAAGAAATGCACCTTTTACACTTTGAGGTTTGGTTGTAGCTTTG
>OGLB01000694.1_pt1 | contig 16293 bp, 8 predicted proteins | sample 1572551 | NCBI WGS metagenome assembly OGLB01 (sample SAMEA2582003, study PRJEB24529) | metagenome | biome: Human gut stool | place: China | collected 2011
CATGCGAATGATGATCGATACGTACTCCCAGATCCAATGTCAACCAACGGTAAAGATGTTGGCGAAAATCTACATATCCGGCCATTTCGTCCTGCTTCTTATCGACTTGCGGTTGGCGTTCACCACCATTCACAGGTTGATTCCAGGACTCCCCGCCGAAATGAAAGAAATCGACTCCTGCTGTGAGACGGTTTCCTTTAAAGAGTTGTACACTCTGATACCACGACAGTCCCAGCATATCGTCCCGTGAATTAAAACGATAGTCCAGTGGTTCCCCTCCAACGGCATATCCATCGTTAATCCAATGCTTTCCCCAATTATAGAAGAAACTCAAAGCACCCGAAGTTTTTTCATAATTGTTTTCAAGTGCAAAAGAAGTCATACCTCTGGTGATCCGTTGATCATTATCTATCAATGGATCGGTAACCTTACCGGGGTTCGAAGCGTTGAAGTGGGTCAGGTTTACATCAGCCCGTACATTCCATGCCTGCGAAATCTCATATCCTAATTTCGCATAACCTCCTGCCTGTTCGAATTCCATATCCGGCCGATGTCCGTCGCTCCGGTTATACGAAGCGCTCACCACACTCGTAAAACGTCCGGTTTTCAGTCGGTTCGTTACTTCTGTCTGCAAGGTATTGTAAGAGCCATACCCCAGATTAAAATGGGTTTTCATGCCATCTTCCTGCATTTTACGGGTAACGATATTGATCACACCTCCCATTGCATTCGAACCGTACAATACCGATGCCGGCCCACGCAGGACCTCGACCCGTTCAGCTAAAAACGACTGATAAGCATCGGAAATCGGATGGGCGAAAAGCCCCATATATTGAGGATGTCCGTCGATCAACACCAACAGCCCGGTCGTCGGCACACCATCCTGAGGAGCACCACCAACTCCACGCCAAGACATCTGCCCGGCACCTGTTCGGTCAACAAGGGAAGCAAAGAAGATTCATTACTCTGCTCGATCTGCTGGCGCCCCACCACCGAAACCGTCATCGGCAAATGGCGAATGTCGGTCTCATTACGCGTACCTGTCACTACCACCTCATCGATCGTATACGACCTGCCCTGTGGCAGACTGTCTCTTATCTCCTGGGCCCGGATAAATCCGCCCGGTAGCAGTAAAACTACTGCAAATAAAATATCAACTACTTTCATTGTCAGATATTGGATCATTTTGAATATATTCCGTCACCACTAATTACTTCTTATTCGGTTACAAGAATCGATTTTTGGGCTAAATGGGCTAAAGAAGGAAGGTTTCATCCGGTTTGTATCTATTTTACCTGATTTATTACCAATATTACATACCTCTTATTACTTACAACAGCTTATAATAATTCCTGAAATCCTTATCATCTTTGAAGAGGGATCACCACTCCAAAGATTTTCTTTGTTTCATTCGATAATAACACCAACCGAAAATATCTGCCAAAAACCATCCGATAGGAATAGACCACCAGATTCCGATGACCCCGATGGCAGGAATGCCGGCAAGCCAATAGGAAAGGGCTACACGGGTTCCCAACGATACCACTGTGAGCACTACGGACATTCCCGGCATACGGATGGCACGATAATATCCGTATAACAGGAACAAAATCCCGATTCCGCAATAAAACGCTCCCTCGATGCGTAAATAACTGATACCGATGTTCAGAATTTCCGTTTCGTGGGGGCGGACAAAAATCAGCATCAATGGTTTGGCGAATAAAAAGACCAGAATGGAAATGACCAGAGAGAAGAGAACGGTGGTAATCAAGGCACTTTTCACTCCTTTGCGGATCCGTTCCTCTTTTCTCGCTCCGAAGTTCTGGGCAATAAAGGTGGAAAAGGCATTTCCGAATTCCTGTACCGGCATATAGGCAAACGAGTCTATTTTTATTGCTGCCGCAAAGGCGGCCATGACTACAGTGCCAAAACTGTTGACCAATCCTTGTACCATGAGAATGCCCAGATTCATCACCGATTGTTGTACACAGGTCAGTGCGGAGAACGAAGTGATTTCTTTCAGGCAGTGACGGTCGAAATGCAGGTCGTTGCGGTGTAATCTCAGTTCGGGGTATTTCACGTAGGCATATCCCATAATTCCCAAAGCGGATACTCCCTGTGCGGCTACCGTGGCGATGGCTGCTCCCTTGATTCCCCAATCCAACTGCAAGATAAAGAACAAATCCAGCCCGATGTTCAGTACAACGGAAACCGCCAGAAACCAAAGAGGAGTGACGGCATCTCCTATGGCACGCAGCAATGCCGCATAGAAATTATAGATAAAGGTAAAGCCGATTCCCCAAAAGATAATCCACAAGTAATCATACATCATGCCATAAATATCTTTGGGAATCTGCAATATCCTGAGGATGGGATGAATCCAGACGAAAACCGCTATATTTAGAATCAATGTTACTGTGCCGATCAGCAGGACGGATACATAGATGCTACGGCGTAGGGAATCCGTCCGTCCGGCTCCATATTGCAAGGAAAAAACGGTTCCGCTTCCCATGGACAATCCCAGCAGGATGGAAATAAGGAAAACCATCAGCGTGTAGGCGGAACCGACGGCGGCCAATGCGCCGGAACCTATACATTGTCCTACAATCAGCGTGTCGGCTATGTTGTAACACTGTTGTAGCAGTGAGCCTATAATCATAGGTAAGGTAAAACGTAGCAGAGTGCCGGTGATGCCTCCCTGCGTCAAGTCTATTTTAGATAACATGATGTGCGTCTGTTCGATTCAATTTCTTATTTATTTTGAAATTTATTGCGAAGGTAGGGAATAAAATATCAAACAACAATAGAGATTGTCTATTTAATACCTGGAATGTTCTTTCTCCTTAAAAAGAGTTAACTTGATAATATTTTCCATAGGAAACTTTTTATTATAAGAAATATCATGTATGTTTGCATAAAGTTTCCATTGGAAAATATTAAATCAAATAAAATAGTTCGATTATGAAGTATATAGTAATAGGAGGCGTAGCAGGAGGTGCAACTGCTGCCGCACGTATCAGAAGAAACACGGAACAGGCGGAAATCATTTTGTTCGAGAAGGGAGAATACATTTCGTATGCCAATTGTGGTCTACCTTATTATATAGGAGGTGTGATTGCGGAGCGGGAAAAATTGTTTGTACAGACTCCGGAGGCTTTCGGGAAACGTTTTAACATAGATGTGCGTACCCGGTCCGAGGTAATAGCCATCCATTCTGCCGAGAAAACAGTGGATATTCGTACTTCCGACGGGAAAACTTATACGGAGAGTTATGACAAATTATTGCTTTCTCCGGGTGCGTCGCCTGTTCGTCCTCCCTTGCCGGGCATTGACAATGAAGGGATTTTTACCCTACGTAATGTGAATGATACCGATGCTATCAAGAGTTACTTGCAGCAGCATAAGGTGAAACGGGCGGTAATCATCGGGGCCGGATTCATCGGGTTGGAGATGGCGGAGAATCTGCAGGAAGCCGGTGCGGAAGTGGCGGTTGTAGAGATGGCAAATCAGGTCATGGCTCCTATTGATTTCTCTATGGCTTCTTTGGTGCACGAGCACTTGTTGCAGAAAGGAGTACATCTCTATCTGGAAAAGGCGGTGGCTTCTTTCGAACGCACGGTCAACGGACTGGAGGTTATTTTTAAATCGGGCGAAAGGCTGCCTGCCGATATGGTGTTGTTATCCATCGGGGTACGTCCAAATACCTCATTGGCGACAGAGGCCGGACTGGAGATAGGGGAGATGCGCGGTATTAAGGTTAATGATTACTTGCAGACTTCCAACGAGCATATTTATGCGGTGGGCGACGCTATCGAGTTCCGTCATCCGCTGACTGATAGACCGTGGTTGAATTATCTGGCAGGTCCGGCCAACCGTCAGGCGCGTATTGTGGCAGATAACATGGTCTTTGGAAATAAGGTTACATACGAAGGGGCTGTCGGTACTTCCATTGCCAAAATTTTTGATATGACTGTTGCTGCTTCAGGCCTTCCGGCAAAGCGGTTGAAACAGGCAGGCATTGATTATTTGTCGGCAACCATCCATTCCGGTTCCCATGCGGGATATTATCCCGATGCTTTACAGATGTCCATTAAAATAACCTTCTCTCCTGTGAACGGGAAATTACTTGGAGCGCAGATTGTGGGGTATAACGGAGTGGACAAACGTATTGACGAATTCTCGCAAGTGATTAAGCATAACGGAACTGTATATGACTTGATGGCTTTGGAGCAGGCATACGCTCCTCCTTTCTCTTCGGCAAAAGATCCTGTAGCAGTAGCCGGATATGTAGCCGGAAATATACTGAGCGGAAAGATGAAGCCTCTTTATTGGCGCGAGTTGCAGGCTGCCGATTTGAGTAAAGTTACGTTGGTTGATGTCCGTACTCCCGATGAATTTGCACTCGGTGCTTTGAAAGGGGCTGTCAATATTCCTTTGGATGATATGCGCGAAAGGATGAAAGAGATTCCTCAGGATAAGCCGGTCTATTTGTATTGTGGAGTGGGGTTGAGAGGGTATCTTGCTTCTAATATATTGTTACAGAATGGCTTTGGGGAAGTAAGGAATTTAATAGGAGGTTTGAAACTGTATAAAGCGGCAACGGCTCCTCTGCCCAAGCCGAAGGAGTTCTCAAATTCCGGATCTTCAAGTTCTGATTCTTCAAAAGTTGATCATTCTGAACACAGTAAAGATTCTGCTGAAGCTTATACTATTGCCTCTTCCGTCATTCCTTCTATGAAAGCAATAAAAGTGGATGCTTGTGGCATATCTTGTCCCGGTCCTATCATGAAGCTGAAGAAGAGTATGGAAGAACTGGCGGACGGCGAACGTCTGGAGATTGTCGCTACGGATGCCGGTTTCCCCCGCGATGCCGAAGCATGGTGCCAGACTACCGGGAACCGTTTTGTCTCAGTAAAGTCAGGAGCAGGAAAGTATGAGGTAATTGTTGAGAAAAGTACTCCGCAATCTTCTTCCTCGGAGGTTTGCCGGGAGGATAAAGGGAAAACTTTTATTCTGTTCAGTGATGACCTGGACAAAGTTTTAGCTACTTTTGTACTCGCAAACGGTGCGGCGGCTACGGGAAAGAAGGTGACCATCTTCTTTACTTTCTGGGGGCTGAATGCTATCAAAAGATTGGACAAGCCTGCGGTGAAGAAAGATATCTGGGGGAAGATGTTCGGCATGATGCTGCCTTCCAGTTCTTTAAAGCTGAGATTGTCTAAAATGAATATGGGTGGAATGGGAGCCAGGATGATGCGATATATCATGAATAAGAAAAATATCGACTCACTGGAATCTCTGCGTACTCAAGCCATTCAGAACGGAGTGGAATTTATTGCTTGCCAGATGTCAATGGATGTAATGGGTGTGAAACGTGAGGAATTGCTGGATCATGTGACTATTGGCGGAGTGGCAACCTATATGAACCGTGCCGAACAGGCGAATGTAAACTTGTTTATTTAAATTTGCATGGAGAAAATAAAATCAATATGTGTCATGAGAGAGCTGTTCAAGGCTCTCTCTGAACTTGAAACCCGCTTGATGGAACAATATGGAGTGTCATTGAATGAGGCAATGGCACTTTGTTGCATTGGCGGAGATACGCTGACAGCCAGTGTGATATCGGAAAAAACAGGCCTGTCTGCTTCGCATACCTCTAAAGTCATCCGTTCCATTGAAGAGAAAGAATTAATCGTCCGTAATTTGGGGGATAAGGATAAACGGCAGATGCATTTTACTTTATCCGATAAAGGGCGTGAATGTTTGGAAGCGCTGAAAGCAAATGAAATAGAAATACCGGAACTATTAAAGCCATTGTTTAAATAAACCCTTCTCTTTTCCATTTGTTTATTCCGGATATGAAACTGGAGAAATGGAAAAACAAGTGGAAGGAGTGGAGCAATCTGCGCAAATGGCAAATATGGAAACTGAAGCTGATTGATGCCCGTCTGTATTTCGTGAGCATATTCGTGGGGCTGCTTACGGGACTGGTTGCTGTGCCTTATCACTATCTTCTCTGGTATTTCTTTGATGTGCGGAAAACTTTTTTCACGGCGCATTATCCGTGGTATTGGCATGTATTGTTGTTTTTTATCTTATGGGGGATTCTGATCTTTGTCGCTTCTTTGGTAAAACGTATGCCATTGATAGCCGGAGGCGGTATTCCTCAGACACGTGCGGCCAATAACGGTCGTATCCGTTATGAGCATCCTTTTAAGGAACTGGTGGCCAAATTCTGCGGAGGTGTGTTGGCTCTCAGTGCGGGGCTGTCCTTGGGACGCGAGGGGCCGTCTGTTCAGATAGGGTCTTATATAGGAACACTTATCTCCCGTTGGGGACATATCCTGAAAGGGGAACGGAAACAATTGCTGGCTGCCGGAGCCGGTGCGGGCTTGTCTGCCGCTTTTGCCGCTCCGTTGTCTTCTTCTTTGCTGGTAATAGAATCCATCGAGCGTTTTGATGCACCTAAAACCGCCATTACTACCTTGTTGGCCGGCGTGGTAGCCGGAGGAGTGGCTAGTTGGATGTTCCCCACGACTCCTTATCATCTGATTAGTGCGGTCGTTCCCGGTTTATCTTTTATCCGTCAGGCAGAGCTTTATATTATCTTTGCCGCCCTTATGGCTGTCATTGCAAAGTTTTATTCGCTCATCGTTCCTTTCTTTCAAGAAAGGATACCTGCCATGAAACTCTCCATTCCTGTCAAGATGTTGTATTTATTGATCATAGCTTATGCCATATCGTTAACAGAGACGAATCTGACAGGTGGCGGAGAGCAGTTTTTGATGATGCAGGGAATGAATGGAACTCATGATATCCGGTGGCTTACTATCATGATGCTTATTCATTTTGTTTTTACGCTGTTTTCTCTTTCTTCGGGTTTGCCGGGAGGAAGTTTCATTCCTACCTTGGTTACGGGAGGATTATTGGGACAAATCTTCGGGTTGGTATTGGTACAGCGCGGATGGATAGGGTATGAGAATGTGAGTTATATGATGCTGATCGGGATGGTGGCTTTTTTGGTGGCTGTGGTGCGTACCCCTTTGACTGCCATTGTCCTGATAACGGAGATTACCGGTCATTTCGAGGTGTTCTATCCTTCCATCGTGGTAGGTGGGTTGACTTATTATTTCACCGAATTGTTACAGATAAAACCTTACAATGTATTGCTGTATGACAGGATGTTCCGTAGCCATAATCCGGAGTCTTCCGAAGAGGCTGGTGCCCGCTATCATCTTTTTGTCGAGATAATGGATGGGTCTTATTTTGACGGAAAGGAAGTGGATACATTGGCTTTACCTAATCATTGTATCATTCGTAGTATACACCGGAATCGTAAAAACTTACTTCCTCAGGGGCAAACCCTGGTTCCCGGTGATCAAGTGGAGATAGAAATGGATGCGCAGGATATAGAAAAATTATACGAACCGTTGGTCAGTATGGCAAATATCTATTAAAAGATGAGTCTAAAAAAGCCCCCGTTAAAGGACGAGGGCAACCTAAATGTTTTCACAACGGAATAATCCTTATTGTGACTTGCTTCAAATTAGTATTGCAAAACTATGAAATAAATATGTAAAGGACAAGTGATTATTAGAATAATTTGATAACTTTGAAAAGTTTTGCTAAAATAGTTGTCTTATGAAAAATATAGTGGGTCTTGATTTGGGGACCAATAGCATAGGTTGGGCAGTAGTAAATGGAAGTGTCAATGACGATGGAAGTGAACAATTGGTTAAGATACAAGCTTCTGGAAGTCGCATCATACCTATGGATGCAGCTATGATAGGAGATTTTAATAAAGGTAATTCCATATCTCAAACTGCTGAAAGAACCAGATTGCGTGGAGTTCGTCGTTTAAGCGAACGATATCTGCTTCGCAGAGAACGGTTGCATAGAATTCTTGATATTTTAGGATTTTTGCCTTTTCATTTTGCTCAAGATTTAGATAGGCATGGTAAGATAGTTAAGGGCAAGGAACCTAAACTGGCTTGGCGTAAGAATGAAGCTGGTCAGTTTGAATTTATATTCCAAGATTCATTTAAGGAAATGCTGGAGGATTTTAAGCTAAATCATCCGAATCTGATAACAGATGATAAAAAAGTACCTTATGATTGGACTATCTACTATCTCCGTAAAAAGGGATTGACTTCTAAAATTTCAAAAGAAGAATTGGCGTGGATATTATTGAATTTTAATCAAAAGCGTGGATATTATCAATTACGTGGTGAGGAAGAGGAGGAAAATAAGAATAAATTGGTTGAATTCTATGCTCTTAAAGTAGTTGCAGTAGAGGATTCCGGAGAAAAAAAGGGAAAGGATATTTGGTATAATGTGCATTTGGAAAATGGATGGGTGTATCGAAGAACAAGTAATATGCCTCTTGATTGGGTTGGAAAAACTAAAGAATTCATTGTAACTACGGATTTAGAGAAGGACGGAACTCCGAAAAAAGATAAGGAAGGGAATGTAAAACGCTCTTTTCGTGCTCCTAAGGAAGATGATTGGTCATTGGTCAAGAAGAAAACAGAAGCGGATATTGATCAAACTCATAAGACAGTAGGTGCCTATATTTATGATACGCTTTTAGGAAATCCTAGTCAGAAAATTCGTGGAAGACTGGTGAGAACCATTGAACGCAAATATTATAAGGAGGAGCTGAAACAGATTTTGGAGAAGCAGAAGGAGTTTCACCTGGAATTGCAAGACAGAGCATTGTATGCTGCTTGTGTTGAAGAACTATATACAATAAATGAAGCACATCGGAATAATATTGGTAATCGGGATTTTACTTATTTGTTTTTAGAGGATATACTCTTTTATCAGCGTCCTCTTAAAAGCAAAAAATCATTAATAGACAATTGTCCTTATGAGGAGAATCAGGGTCTTGATAAGGAAACGGGAGAGATAAAATCTTTTCCTGTAAAATGTATTGCTAAATCACATCCGTTGTTTCAAGAATTCCGCTTGTGGCAATTTATAATAAATCTGCGTATTTATAGGAAAGACCTGGCACAAGATGTGGATGTTACAAATGAGTTATTGAAGACAGAAGAAGATTATGTTGCTTTATTTGACTGGTTGAATGGTAAAAAAGAAATTGATCAAAAGGCTTTTTTGAAATATCCGGTTTTTGGACTGAAAAAAGAGATAGAGAATTATCGTTGGAATTATGTGCAAGACAAACCTTATCCATGTAATGCAACCCATATCTTGATGTTGGCGAGGCTGGAGAAATGTGATATTTCTATTGAATTCCTGACAAAAGAGAATGAGGAAGCTTTATGGCATATATTATATTCGGTTGAAGATAAGAATGAAATAGTAAAAGCTTTGCAGAAATTTGCGGATAAACACGACCTGAATGCTTCTTTTGTTGATGTATTCCGGAAATTCCCGCCTTTTAAGAAAGAATATGGTTCCTATTCGGCAAAAGCGATTAAAAAGTTATTGCCTTTAATGCGTATGGGAAAATATTGGAGCGAGGATTCCATAGATAAAGGAACGCGTAAACGGATGGATAAGATAATAACAGGAGAATATGATGAGAAAATAGAAAATAGAGTAAGGGAGAAAGTAATTCATCTTGCTGATGTTTTTGATTTCAGAGGTTTGCCTCTTTGGTTAGTGTGTTACATTGTTTATGGTCGTCACTCTGAAGCAAAAGAAATAACCCAGTGGAAATCTCCTGCTGATATTGATTCGTATTTAAAATCTTTTAAGCAACATTCATTGCGTAATCCAATTGTTGAGCAGATTATTATTGAAACACTACGTGTTGTTCGTGATATTTGGAAACAAGTGGGAAATATTGATGAGATACATGTGGAGTTGGGGCGTGAGATGAAGAATCCGGCTGACAAGCGGAAGAAAATGACACAGCAAATGTCTGAAAATGAGAATACCAACTTGCGTATCAAATATTTGCTCACGGAATTTTTGAATCCTGAATATGAGGTTGAAAATGTTCGTCCTTATTCGCCAAGTCAGCAGGATATTTTGCGTATTTATGAAGAGGGTGTTTTAAATAGTGTTTCCGATTTACCGGAGGAAATATCGGATATATTGAAAAAGTTTACAGAAACAGACTTGAAGAAGCGTCCTTCAAGGTCAGACGTTTTGCGTTACAAGCTTTGGCTGGAACAGAAGTATCGTTCTCCTTATACCGGTGAAGTGATTCCATTAGGTAAGTTGTTTACGCCTGCATACGAAATAGAGCATGTTATTCCCCAATCATGTTATTTTGATGATTCTTTTAGTAACAAGGTGATTTGTGAAGCGGAAGTCAATAAGCTTAAAAGCAATTTATTGGGACATGAGTTTATAGTGAAGCATCATGGGGAGATAGTGGAACTTCCTTTTGGAAAAAAAGTAAGGATCTTCACTGTGGATGAATATGAGCAATTTGTGAAAGATAACTATTCGCGTACTCGTAGTAAAATGAAAAAACTTTTGATGGATGATATTCCGGAGGAGTTTGTTGCTCGTCAGCTGAATGATAGTAGGTACATCAGCAAAGTTGTAAAGTCCCTTCTTTCCAACATCGTTAGAGAAAAAGGAGAGGAAGAAGCAATTTCAAAGAATGTAATTCCTTGTACCGGAGGAGTTACGGATCGTTTGAAGAAAGATTGGGGAATAAATGAGGTTTGGAATAAGATTATACTTCCTCGTTTTCAACGACTCAATGAGTTGACCGGCACAAATAAATTTACAACTAAAAATGTTGGGATTCAAGAAATTCCGACAATGCCTTTGGAATTGCAAAAAGGTTTTAATAAGAAAAGAATAGATCATCGTCACCATGCAATGGATGCCATAATAATAGCGTGTGCAAATAGGAATATTATTAATTATTTAAATAATGAGTCGGCAACAGCTAAGGCTGAATTATCCCGATATGATTTGCAGAAACTGCTGTGTGATAAAGCTAAGACTGATAATAACGGTAACTATAAATGGGTGATCAGAAAACCGTGGGCATCGTTTACACAGGATACATATTTGGCTTTGGAAAATATAATAGTCAGTTTTAAGCAAAATTTGCGTGTTATAAATAAAGCTACCAATCGCTTCTTGCATTATAATGAAGAAGGCAAAAAGATCTTTGTGAAACAGGGAAAAGGGGACAACTGGGCTATACGTAAATCCATGCATAAAGATACGGTATTTGGAGAAGTTAATTTGCGTAGGATAAAGACTGTAGCTTTAAATGAAGCGATGAAAAATCCTCAAAGCATCGTTGTGAAAGACTTCAAGAGAAAATTATTGGAACTTTGGAATTTAGGATTTGACGCGAAGAGAATAAAGAAGTACTTTGAAGATAATAGAGAAACTTGGAGTGATATAAATCTGTCTAAAATAGAGGTTTACTATTTTAGTAAAGATACTAAAGATCGATTCTTTGCTACTAGAAAACCGCTGGATACTAGTTTTGATAGAAAGAAAATAGAAAATAATATTACTGATACGGGTATCCAAAAAATATTGTTACGTCATTTGGAACTGAAAGATAATAATCCGGATATTGCTTTTTCGCCGGATGGTATTGATGAAATGAATCGTAATATTATTCAGCTGAATAATGGAAAGTATCATCAGCCTATCATTAAAGTTCGTTGGTATGAACAGGCTGATAAGTTTGCAGTAGGTCAAACAGGTAATAAATTTTCTAAATTTGTAGAGGCTGCGAAAGGAACAAATTTATTTTTTGCTGTATACGAGTCGAATATTCTAGATAAAAAGACGAATACTATAATAAAGAAAAGAAATTATGCTACCATTCCACTGAATGTTGCAATTGAACGGCAAAAACAAGGTTTACCTGTTGCACCGGAAGATGAGAATGGTAATGACCCTATTTTTGTATTGTCACCTAATGATTTGGTTTATCTTCCTACTGATGATGAATTAGCTAATGGTATTATTGCCCAGCCTTTGGATAGGGGAAGGATTTATAAGATGGTAAGTTCCTCAGGTGAACAATGCTTTTTCATAAAACATATTGTTGCGAATGTACTAGTTGACAAATTTGAATTTTCTCCTTTAAATAAGATGGAGCGGGCTTTAACTGGTGAAATGATAAAAATGATATGTATACCTATAAAAGTTGATCGTTTAGGAAATGTCTTAGAATCAAGTAGTTCACATAAAAAATAATATATCCTTATTTTATGGAAGAAAACAAAGGACAAATTCTTTTATATCAAACGGTAGATGGTGAGTCAAGAATTGAAGTAACACTATGCAATGATACCGTTTGGCTGACATTAGATCAAATGGCAGAATTATTTCAACGGAACAAATCAACGATTTCACGCCATATAAAGAATGTTTTTGAGGGTGGGGAATTACAGGAAAATTCAGTTGTTGCATTTTTTGCAACAACTGCTTCTGATGGTAAAATATATCAAGTGGCTTATTATAATTTGGATATGATTATAAGCATAGGCTATCGGGTTAAATCTTACCGTGGTGTGCAGTTTCGAATATGGGCAATACAAATACTAAAAGAGTATTTAGTAAAGGGATTTGTAATGAACGATGAACTGTTGAAGCGTGCAGGTGGTGGAAATTATTTTGATGAGTTATTATCACGCATACGTGATATTCGTTCCTCAGAAAAGATATTCTATCGTAAAATTCTTGAAATTTATGCTTTGAGCATAGATTATGACCCAAGTACTGAGTCTACTCGATTGTTTTTTGCCACGGTTCAAAATAAAATGCATTTTTCGGTACATGGACATACGGCTGCTGAGGTTATTTACGGTCGTGCAGATGCAGGGAAAGATTTTATGGGATTAACTAATTGGACAGGAGCAGTGCCAAAGCGGAATGATATAGAATATGCTAAGAATTATTTGACAGATGATGAGTTGGATACATTAAATCGTATTGTAAGTTTGTATCTTGACTTTGCAGAATTGCAGGCTAAAAGTCATACCCCTATGTATATGAAAGACTGGATTCAAAAATTGGATGATTTTCTTAGACTGTCAGGAAAAGAATTGTTACAACATGCTGGTACTATTTCGGCTGAATTAGCAAAGAAAAAAGCAAATCTTGAATATGATGAATTTAAGAAACGCATTAGTAATCAGTTATCTCCTGTAGAAATAGATTTCATTGAAAATTTCGAAAAAGAGCAGAAGAAATTGCGAGGTAAGTAATATATTAACCTTTAAAATATGATACTATGATAAAGAAAACACTTTATTTTGGTAATCCGGCTTATTTGTCATTACGAAATAACCAATTAGTCATAAAACTTCCGGAAGTTGAGAAAAGTGATTCATTGCCGGATATCTTTAAAGAACAATCGGAAATAACGAAGCCGATTGAAGATATAGGTGTCGTAGTACTAGATCATAAGCAAATTACTATTACTTCCGGTGTATTAGAATCTCTATTAGAGAATAATTGTGCCGTTATCACTTGTGATAGTAAAAGTATGCCAGTGGGTTTAATGCTCCCTTTGTATGGAAATACAACTCAGAATGAGCGTTTCCGTCAACAGTTGGATGCATCATTGCCATTGAAAAAGCAACTTTGGCAGCAAACAATTAAGGCAAAAATAGATAATCAAGCATCTGTATTGAGAGTTTGTGTAGGTGAAGAAATGAAATGTATGCGAATTTGGGCGAATGAAGTGAAGAGTGGTGATCCAGAGAATTTGGAAGCACGTGCGGCTGCTTTTTTTTGGAAAAATTTATTTGCAGATATTATTGGCTTTACTCGTGACAGAGAAGGGATTTCTCCTAATAATTTATTGAATTATGGTTATGCTATACTTCGTGCTATCGTTGCTCGTGTTTTAGTGGCAAGTGGGTTGCTTCCTACCTTAGGGATCCATCATCATAATCGTTATAATGCATATTGTTTAGCTGACGATGTGATGGAGCCATATCGACCTTATGTTGATGAATTAGTATTTAATTTAGTGAAATTGTATGGTGCAAATTTGGAATTAACAAAAGAAATAAAATCACGTTTGCTTGTTATTCCCACATTGGATGTACGTATTAATGGTAAACGTAGTCCGTTGATGGTGGCTGTCGCTCAGACTACAGCTTCTCTATATAAATGTTTTTGTGGAGAAATTCGTCGTATTAGTTATCCCGAACGATAATGGACCGTTTTAGTGAATATCGGATTATGTGGGTACTAGTATTATTTGATTTGCCAACGGAAACTAAGAAGGACAAGAAAGCTTATACTGATTTTAGAAAAAATCTACAAAAGGATGGCTTTACAATGTTTCAGTTTTCAATTTACGTCCGTCATTGTGCTAGTAGCGAGAATGCAACTGTTCATATAAATAGAGTTAAATCTTTTTTGCCTGAATATGGACAAGTGGGAATAATGTGTATCACTGATAAACAATTTGCTGCTATTGAACTTTTTTATGGAAAGAAACTACAAGGTGTAACTACTCCAGGACAGCAATTGGAATTATTTTAAAAATAAGAAATCCCGTCTGAAACGGGATTTCTTATTAGATAACAACTTTGTTTTTAATTCCTGAATATGTGTGTAACTAATTGGTAATTAGTTTGTAACATATATTCCGTTGTTTCCAATGGTTCAAAGATACTAATTTGAAAGCAAATCACAACTGGCCATTAGGGATTCAAAGACCATAATGTGTTGTTTCCAATGGTTCAAAGATACTAATTTGAAAGCAAATCACAACTATTTCAGTTAAGGAAAAAACTACTGGTCGTTGTTTCCAATGGTTCAAAGATACTAATTTGAAAGCAAATCACAACCTGTCCGATGCAATGCCCGACAGGGAGCGTGTTGTTTCCAATGGTTCAAAGATACTAATTTGAAAGCAAATCACAACGGTGGTGTAATATCTACCAGGTGTTTGATAGTTGTTTCCAATGGTTCAAAGATACTAATTTGAAAGCAAATCACAACGCTTCGTATTAGACTTGGACGTAAAGTAATGTTGTTTCCAATGGTTCAAAGATACTAATTTGAAAGCAAATCACAACAAAGTCCATGCAGTTTTCGGTGTACAGTGGGTTGTTTCCAATGGTTCAAAGATACTAATTTGAAAGCAAATCACAACTTCTGTTGGTAACTCTATAAATGAATACTGGTTGTTTCCAATGGTTCAAAGATACTAATTTGAAAGCAAATCACAACTATAATAGTGGGAGATACGAGTCAAACTCAGTTGTTTCCAATGGTTCAAAGATACTAATTTGAAAGCAAATCACAACTTCTTGAGACGGCTAACGCTGGAGATCAGAGTTGTTTCCAATGGTTCAAAGATACTAATTTGAAAGCAAATCACAACGTTCCTCAGATTGATGCTACGAACTGTTCTGTTGTTTCCAATGGTTCAAAGATACTAATTTGAAAGCAAATCACAACGGATATGACAGGTATACTTCTTAATCAGGAGTTGTTTCCAATGGTTCAAAGATACTAATTTGAAAGCAAATCACAACCACTTTTCAATGCTTCCAATGCAGCATTGAGTTGTTTCCAATGGTTCAAAGATACTAATTTGAAAGCAAATCACAACGAGATGTGTATGGTCTCCGATCCCAATACCGTTGTTTCCAATGGTTCAAAGATACTAATTTGAAAGCAAATCACAACCCAGATGACGGATTATATGACTAGTGCGGCGTTGTTTCCAATGGTTCAAAGATACTAATTTGAAAGCAAATCACAACAAGTTCCTGATATTCCTTAGACTGATCCAAGTTGTTTCCAATGGTTCAAAGATACTAATTTGAAAGCAAATCACAACCTCACCCGTAAGACAGTATCCGCCATCATTGTTGTTTCCAATGGTTCAAAGATACTAATTTGAAAGCAAATCACAACGATAATTCTGCTCGTAAAGATTCAGTATTTGTTGTTTCCAATGGTTCAAAGATACTAATTTGAAAGCAAATCACAACACAATTAGGATCTTATGAACCGTTACACTGTTGTTTCCAATGGTTCAAAGATACTAATTTGAAAGCAAATCACAACTAATTTAAAGAAGGCTATAATTGAATTAGTGTTGTTTCCAATGGTTCAAAGATACTAATTTGAAAGCAAATCACAACAGGTATCGGCAATAGTATTGGTCGTAAGTAGTTGTTTCCAATGGTTCAAAGATACTAATTTGAAAGCAAATCACAACATGGTGCATCCGTCAAAATTGGAGTATGCGTTGTTTCCAATGGTTCAAAGATACTAATTTGAAAGCAAATCACAACGGAGCAATAGCCTCTATCGCGGCTACCAAGTTGTTTCCAATGGTTCAAAGATACTAATTTGAAA
>OGLB01000696.1_pt1 | contig 16258 bp, 18 predicted proteins | sample 1572551 | NCBI WGS metagenome assembly OGLB01 (sample SAMEA2582003, study PRJEB24529) | metagenome | biome: Human gut stool | place: China | collected 2011
CGTACTGGACACAAAACTCACGGGAAGGATGCGGCTCGCTGAACAGCGGACTCCACTCGGTCACACCGTTTTCTTTCAGGATCGTCGCGAGGATGCTTTCGATGTCCTCATTCTGGAAGATACGGAAGTTCTGGCGCAGCCCTGTGCGCCACAGCGGTGGGCACACCTTCATGCTGTACAGCATCTGGTTTTTGTCGTTCTCCCCCAGTTCAAACCAGGTCACCACACCTTTCACCCGGCGCTGTACGTCATCGCCCTGCCATATCGTCAGGTAGGCCATTTTGTCCAGTATTTGCTGAAATTCAAGGGAGAGAAACTGCTGGCTGACCAGAGAGAGATCGAGGGAAAAAAGCGAAGAGAGTGACTGGTTCAGATGAAAGGAGACCACCGCAAAAGCATCCGGTGGCAGGCCGTCCACTTCCAGCGTGAAACGTAATCCGGTTGACATAGCAACCTCCGGGGTTAAGGAAAAACAGACAGTTCGCTGTTAAAGCGGCTGTGACAGTACAGTGTTACGCTTGCGTTCAGGCACGCTACCGCCGAAGTTTCCGGCATCCGCCATCTCCCGTGAACGTAACCCCTTACTGACAACCTTTCTTTTTACGGCTTAATACAAAAACAGCATCCGGCCTGATAGCCGGATGCTGTTGGCTTAACTTATGCTTCCAGCGGTGCGCGCCAGTCGTCGGCACCGGAGGTGCCAGACTTGACGTGTTCCCACTCTATTTTGCGGTAGGCCAGTGAAACTTCGAGCAACTGGGTGAACTCGCGTTTCGCCGGATCCTGGCAATGCGGCATATGCAGTTTCATATCGACAATCGTCGAATCGGTCAGGCGGGTGGTGAAATAATGCTCCTGTTTGCCTTCCACAGAGGTACGCCACCAGTGAAGTTCAGTGGTTGGCAGCATTTCGCCGGAGGCCAGTGCGTTGTACATCAGCGGAACAGCTTTGTTCAGCGCCACGGTAAAAATGAACGGCTTGTGAGCACGCTGACCCGCAGGCTGGCCGGACTGAGGATCGGTCGGGACAGTAACGTTATGCAGGAATTCCTGCACCAGCATCTCGTCTTCGTGCCCCTGCACATAGATGTTGCCGACAGAATCAGCGGTAAATGCACCTGCAGTAATATTTCCCTGGGTCTGACCAGTGATGGAGATATAACACGGTGTTGGCATTTGTAAACTCCTTGTTAACGTGGTTAATTACTACTTACAATGACCTGCCGTTAATCCCAGACAGGCAGATGCAGCTCACTTCACGGAACCGCATCATTTTTCAGTATTTTTTACATACAAACCGAGCTAGAATTTACGGTTGTCGTAAAAACTATTTTTAAAATCATTAAATCTCTTATTCAGCAATAACTTAATAATATATATCTGGATAACCATACCCAACTGTTCAAAGTCCGTATTGCCTCCATAAAATGGCCAAAGCTGAATCATGAATAAATATTGTATTTATCCTTTATGAATTATCATTTTGATAATTTTTGAGATATTCCTTAAAAATACCCACTTAATCAATCACAAAACAAATATATAAACAAGCAATCATCAGATTAGCTTATGTTTAATGAAATTATTGTATAATTCAATAAGTTACATAAAAACACTATATTTAAATTATTGCCATAATACACCTGACGCGAATTGCACAGGTTCACACAATCTATTTAACGCTTGCAGAATACCCCTCTTTACGATCGATAAAAAGTCCTTTTCTTATTTATTTTGAAGCGTAGAATGCGGGGTGATGAAGGAGTGGTGATTTTATTTTCACCGCCATTAGGGCGGCATTGCCGATATTTTTTTGCGGTACAAATATGCCGTGTTCATGGCCTGTACGAGATAACATGACGGATCACTTTTATGAGCAAAAAATTTGAAGGCAGCGTCGCGCCTCGCGAGCGTATTAATATATCGTATGTCCCAAAAACAGATGGCCAGACGGCTGAAGTGGAACTTCCGCTTAACATGCTCGTTGTCGGCGATACCGGAAATACGCAGGAAACATCCCCACTGGATGAACGTCAGGCAGTTTCCGTTAACAAGCACAATTTCGGTGCAGTGATGGCTGAAGCAGCCATTGGCCTCAATTTTACCGTCCCCGCCACGCTGAAGGGAAGCACAACGGACGATGAGCTGAATGTGGCGCTGAATATCAAGTCACTGGATGATTTTTCACCAGATAGCGTGGCCCGGCAGGTTCCGGAAGTGAATAAATTGCTGGAACTGCGTGAAGCACTGACTGCACTGAAGGGGCCGATGGGTAACCTTCCGGCATTCCGTACCCAGCTCCAGGCATTGCTGGAAAATGAAGAGTCCCGCGAGCAGTTGCTCAAAGAAATCGGCCAGGTGAGCAATAAATAACCACCACTATTTCATTAAACAGGGTTATCTAGGCATGACGGCACACAAAAATATCTCCGGGACATACCACCTCTCTGTTGCAGACATTCTGCAGGTGGTTTACCAGGTATGTTTCAGCCCGTCCGTTGAAATCAACCAGGATGGTGTGGCTGCGCTGATTACAACACTGGATCGCCGTATCAGTGATCTATTGGATGAGATTATCCATTTTTGTGAGTTTCAGCAGAGCGCGTCGCACTGGCAGCGCGTACTTCACTGACGGCGAAAAGCCGGTTTCAGAAACACAGCTAAAACAGAAGGATTTTCAGTATGTCTTTACAGGAAGAGGAACTCGTTTCCAGTCATGCCGGGCAGCCTGAGCAGGCATCGTCGCTGCTTGATCAAATCATGGCACAGACCCGTATTCAGCCCGGTTCGGAAGGTTATGACGTTGCCCGCCAGGGTGTGACAGCCTTTATTGCCAGCATCCTGCAATCCACTGCATCTGCCGAACCGGTCAATAAACTGGCCGTGGACAGCATGATTGCAGATATTGATGAACGCATCAGCCGCCAGATGGATGTCATCATCCATGCGCCTGCCTTTCAGCAGGTCGAGTCGTTCTGGCGCTCACTGAAAACCATGGTGGATCGCGTTGATTTCCGTGAAAACATCAAGGTCAACGTGCTTCATGTCACCAAGCAGGAACTTCTGGAAGTCTTTGAGTTTGCGCCAGAAATTATTCAGTCCGGATTTTATAAGCACGTTTATTCGTCCGGTTTCGGACAGTTTGGCGGTGAACCCATCGCTGCCGTGCTGGGCGCTTATGAGTTCAAAAATACCGCGCCTGACATGAAACTGCTGCAATACGTCAGTGCCGTGGGCGCAATGGCGCACGCACCGTTCCTGTCCTCCGTTTCCCCGGAGTTTATGGGGCTGAACTCGTGGACCGAACTGCCTAATATCAAAGATCTTTATGCCATCTTTGAAGGTCCGGCCTACACCAAATGGCGCGCCCTGCGTGACTCGGAAGATTCGCGCTATTTAGGGCTTACGGCACCCCGCTTCCTGCTTCGCCAGCCCTATTCACCAACAGATAACCCTGTTAAGAACTTTAACTATTACGAAGATGTCAGCCAGAACCACGAAGATTATCTGTGGGGTAATACGGCCTGGATGCTGGCATGCAATATCGCAGACAGTTTTGCCAAATACCGCTGGTGTCCAAACATTATCGGTCCGCAAAGCGGCGGCGCAGTGAAAGATCTGCCGGTGCATCTGTTCGAAACGATGGGGCAGATTCAGGCCAAAATCCCAACCGAGGTGCTGGTCACCGATCGCCGCGAATTTGAACTGGCTGAAGAGGGTTTTATCACCCTTACCATGCGTAAAGACTCTGATAATGCAGCCTTTTTCTCTGCAAACTCGGTACAAAAACCGAAGCACTTTCCGGGAAAAGATGCAGAAACCAACTATAAGCTGGGTACGCAGCTTCCTTATCTCTTCATCATCAATCGGTTAGCGCACTACATCAAGGTGTTGCAGCGTGAACAACTGGGGTCATGGAAAGAAAGGAGCGACTTAGAAAGAGAGCTTAATACCTGGATCCGTCAGTATGTTGCCGACCAGGAAAACCCGCCTGCAGACGTGCGCAGCCGCAACACAGGCATCTTCCACACCAGAAGCGGTAGTGCCTCCCCTGCCCGGCCTGCCTGAGATGAAAGTGGAAGTGCGCAGTCTGACAGAGAATCCCCCACAGGCCAGTGTGATAAAGCAAGGCAGTACGGTAAGAGCGTTTGTCGCAGGGATCGCCTGTTCAGTGGCTGTCGCCTCAGCATTGTGGTGGTGGCAGGTCTATCCGGTACAGCAGCAACTGTTACAGGTTAACGACACCGCTCAGGGCGCAGCAACGGTGTGGATGGCCTCACCTGAACTCGAAAACTATGAGCGCAGGCTGCAACAACTTCTTGATACCTCCCCGGTACAGCCGCTGGAAACCGGGATGCAGATGATGCGTGTTGCCGACAGTCGCTGGCCGGAAAGCCTGCAACAGCAACAGGCCTCGACACAATGGAATGAGGCACTCAAAACCCGCGCACAGAGTAGCCCGCAGTTGCGTGGCTGGTTGCAGACCCGCCAGGACTTACATGCTTTTGCAGATCTAGTGATGCAGCGCGAGAAAGAGGGACTAACCCTTTCCTATATCAAAAATGTCATCTGGCAGGCGGAGCGGGGACTGGGGCAGGAAACACCCGTTGAGTCTCTGTTGACGCAGTACCAGGATGCCCGTGCGCAGAAGCAGAATACAGATGCGCTGGAAAAACAAATTAATGAGCGACTCGAAGGCGTGTTAAGCCGCTGGCTGCTGCTGAAGAATAACGTCATGCCAGAGGCGGCAACCGGTACCACGGCCGAAAAATAATTATTTAATTAAAGGAGATTATCATGGCAAATATAAGTTATTTATCTTTGAGTGGAGAGACACAAGGGCTGATTTCAGCAGGTTGCTCAACGCTTGATTCTGTCGGAAACAAAGCGCAGCCAGAACATAAAGATCAGATCATGGTTTATGCGTTAATGCATTCCATCTCAAGAAGTCAAAATGTCAATCATCATGAATTAATTATCACCAAACCGGTTGATAAATCCTCACCATTGCTGGCAAAAGCACTTAGTGACAATGAAAAAATGGCAATATGTGAATTTATACTCTACCGAACCAGTAAAGCGGGTATTTACCAGCCTTATTATAAAATAAATCTGTCAAAAGCCCGAATATCAAGTATTGATTTTGTCACACCGCATGCTGTCCTGGAAAAAGAACTGGAACCACAGGAGAGAATTGCCTTTATTTATGAAGATATTTCCTGGGAGCATACGTTAGCCGGTACGAATGCAATGAGTAAATGGCAGGATCGTGTACAGTAACTTACTGTAATAACATAATAAATTACTATTGCGGAGAGATAAAATGGCTGGTTTAAGGAATAACAACAACACACAGAATGCACAGTGGGCTGATTATGTGGGTGACATTCTTCGGGGGGCTCAGCCGATAAACCAGCTAGTACCTCAGCACCCTTATCTTAACGACGTCCCACTCATTGATGAGTTAAGGCATCAGAACACTCATCATGTTATTCTCTTGACACTTGATGTTGCAAAAAAAATACTCAGCCCAATAACATCATTTGATTACATTCATTTTATCACTACACATCCTTCAGGTATAAAAGATACACTCGCCTGGTTAGTTAACGCGGGTAAATTAATGACTGAGTTTGATGACAATGGGAAAATTATATTTAACCTTAATGCCTTAAAGTATACAAAAGCAAGTTACTTTGAAATACTTGGAGAGAAATATATAAAAATCACAACATCCAGCCCCTGGCTTTTAGAAAAGCTCGGTAAATATATTTTCTCTTCACGAGCGCCTCAAGTTCTGGAACTCGCTATTGGCTGGCGAGGAGCTTTATCTGAATCAATAAAAGGAGTTAAGTTCTGTATCTGGTTTTCAGTAGCCTGGAGAACCATAGAATTTATTATGAGTTCAGAGCGAGATCTGGTTAATTTTCTTGGCGATTTTTCAATGGATGTGGCCAAAGCAGTTATAGCCGGTGGTGTTGCAACCGCTATTGGAAGCCTGGCTTCTTTTGCCTGTGTTAGCTTTGGCTTTCCAGTAATTCTTGTCGGAGGAGCAATTTTACTGACAGGGATAGTGTGTACAGTTGTTTTAAATGAAATCGATGCTCAATGCCATTTATCAGAAAAATTAAAATATGCAATTAGAGATGGACTAAAACGGCAACAGGAACTTGATAAATGGAAAAGGGAAAACATGACTCCATTTATGTATGTTCTTAACACTCCACCCGTGATATGAGGATTAACCATGCGTTTACATGTTAAATTAAAAGAGTTTCTTTCGATGTTTTTTATGGCCATATTATTTTTCCCTGCATTCAATGCTTCTTTGTTTTTTACCGGAGTTAAACCTCTATATTCAATAATAAAATGCTCCACGGAAATATTTTATGATTGGAGAATGTTGATTCTGTGCTTTGGTTTCATGTCGTTTTCCTTTTTAAATGTTCATGTAATTTTACTTACGATAATAAAATCATTCTTAATCAAAAAAACGAAGGTAGTCAATTTCGCCACAGACATAACAATACAGCTAACTCTTATATTTTTACTAATAGCTATCGTAATAGCACCTTTAATAGCTCCTTTTGTCACAGGATATGTCAATGCTAATTATCACCCCTGCGGTAATAATACGGGGATTTTCCCAGGAGCAATCTATATTAAAAATGGCATGAAATGTAATAATGAATATATTTCTCGCAAGGAAGATTCAGCAGTTAAATAATTAAATATTCTAAAACAAACAGTTTTTAACTCCGGATTCCATGTCCTTTCTTGCACTGTCTTTGTCAAGAAAAATTTCTTATGCAAAGAATTTTGTATTATTGCCGCCAGAAATTCCTGGCGGTAGATATAATTTATTATTGATAGCGGTTAACCAAATCTTTTACCATCGCTTTATAGGTCTTTTGCTTAAGTTGCATGATTTGCTGCTCTGTCATATCAGTCGTACTGGCTTCATTCTTGTCGGGCAATGGTGGAAGCACTTTATATTCATAATTCACCGGCGACCAGGTAGCCCACTCACCTGTTGCCACATCCACCAGCGTGAAACGTACCAGGTAGCGCAGGGAGATAGCGTCGGTGAGTTTTTCATTTTTATAGTCGGACCATACTGTTGATTTCAGCGCAGAGTCATATTTTCCTGTCTGCAATGTATCCTGGTAAACAATAATCGCTTTCTGATGTCCTTTTGCAGCCACAAAACGCAGTGCCTGCATCCAGTTCATATTCTCAGCACTGGCAACATCCTCGTTCTCATTTTTATCTTTGTTTTTGTTACAAGTCAGAGGCTTTTGCCTGTCCGGGATACCAGAGAATGTGGAAACAGTATAATATTTTCGCATCTCCTCCTGCATAATGGTTTCCGGTGCGCGGTTGCCGGATTGAACAAGTATTACAGGAGAATTAAGGGGAACGCGGAACTCATCTCCATCAAGCGCAGCTTGAATATCCTCTTCGGATACGGCCAGAGTGGTTTCATTACCGAATAAATCTTTGTCTGTCAGTTGCTGGGGAGTGTTTTTATTAATATTACTTTGTGTGACTTGAGCTTTTTTCTTCTTTTCATCAATAGAAGATTCAGAGGCACATCCTGCAAGCAGCGAGAATAACACACATATGCAACAAAGCTTTTTTGAATTCATAATTGGACACTCCCTCGCCTGTCATAATCATGGTAATGTTTAGCTAACGATTTTTAATTATATACTCCACTTGAATCAGAACAAACAAAAATAACAGTATATATAAATTCATTAAATCAATAGAAAAATGAAAATCATAACATTCAAATATATTTAAATTGAATGATTCGATAGTATGATTAAATATTAATGATATGGTCTACCATATGTGATTAACACATTTACAGCATAACAAAACCATAGACCGAAGAAATAGCGGGATTTAAATGCAAAAAAAACCGCAAAATTAAAAATCTTGCGGTTCTCTGAACTCATTTTCATGAGTGAATTTGGCGGAACGGACGGGACTCGAACCCGCGACCCCCTGCGTGACAGGCAGGTATTCTAACCGACTGAACTACCGCTCCGCGTTGTGTTCCGTTGGGAACGAGGCGAATATTACGGATTGCCTCACCCTTCGTCAACGGTTTTTCTCATCTTTTGAATCGTTTGCTGCAAAAATCGCCCAAGCCGCTATTTTTAGCGCCTTTTACAGGTATTTATGCCCGCCAGAGGCAGCTTCCGCCCTTCTTCTCCACCAGATCAAGACGGGCTTCATGAGCTGCAAGCTCTTCATCTGTCGCAAAAACAACGCGTAACTTACTTGCCTGACGTACAATGCGCTGAATTGTTGCTTCACCTTGTTGCTGCTGTGTCTCTCCTTCCATCGCAAAAGCCATCGACGTTTGACCACCGGTCATCGCCAGATAAACTTCCGCAAGGATCTGTGCATCGAGTAATGCCCCGTGTAGCGTTCGTTTACTGTTATCTATTTCGTAGCGGGCACATAACGCATCGAGGCTGTTGCGCTTACCAGGAAACATTTTCCTCGCCACCGCAAGGCTATCGGTGACCTTACAGAAGGTATTGGTCTTCGGAATATCGCGCTTAAGCAACGAAAACTCGTAGTCCATAAAGCCGATATCGAACGCTGCGTTATGGATCACCAACTCCGCGCCGCGGATATAGTCCATGAACTCATCGGCTACCTCGGCAAACGTGGGCTTATCGAGCAAAAATTCATCGGCAATACCATGTACGCCAAAGGCTTCCGGATCCACCAGCCGATCGGGTTTGAGATAAACATGGAAGTTATTGCCCGTCAGGCGACGGTTCACCACTTCAACGGCACCAATCTCAATGATCTTGTGGCCTTCATAGTGCGCACCAATCTGGTTCATACCGGTGGTTTCGGTATCGAGAACGATCTGGCGTGTAATTGCAGTGCTCATAGCGGTCATTTATGTCAGACTTGTCGTTTTACAGTTCGATTCAATTACAGGAAGTCTACCAGAGATGCTTAAACAGGTAGAAATTTTCACCGATGGTTCGTGTCTGGGTAATCCTGGACCTGGGGGTTACGGCGCTATTTTACGCTATCGCGGACGCGAGAAAACCTTTAGCGCAGGCTACACCCGCACCACCAACAACCGTATGGAGTTGATGGCCGCTATTGTCGCGCTGGAGGCGTTAAAAGAACATTGCGAAGTCATTTTGAGTACCGACAGCCAGTATGTCCGCCAGGGGATCACTCAGTGGATCCATAACTGGAAAAAACGTGGCTGGAAAACAGCAGACAAAAAACCAGTAAAAAATGTCGATCTCTGGCAACGTCTTGATGCTGCATTGGGGCAGCATCAAATCAAATGGGAATGGGTTAAAGGCCATGCCGGACACCCGGAAAACGAACGTTGCGATGAACTGGCTCGTGCCGCAGCGATGAATCCCACACTGGAAGATACGGGCTATCAAGTCGAAGTTTAAGCCTGTGGTTTACGACATTGCCGGGTGGCTCCAACCGCCTGGCGAATTCGTGGCTTGTTTTTACTCTGTTTCATCGGGTTTAGCGTTAAAGGAATAGTCCGTTTCCGGGCAACAATAAGTTGTAAGCAACCAAGCGCAGGAATATGCGCATTCAATAGTTTTCCTCCGTGTTTGTTCCACGGGAGAACGTGGAAACGGCTGGCGTGCAGCACTTCAAAATTCAACAAAGAGAGCCAGTCCAGTTGCCGCATCAGAGTAAACATCCGGCTGTTATAGGGCGAGGTTTTTCGCAATACCGGCACAAGTTTGCGTAATCCCATTAAACTGATGGGATTGAAGCCACTAATCACCAGCCAGCCATCATCAATCAGTACCCGATCGGCTTCACGCAATAAACGATGCGGATCGGTGCACCACGGCAAGGTATGTGCCAGTAGACAAACATCAACGGATTTATCGGCAAAAGGAAGATGAAGTGGATCTGCCTGCACCTGGACGGGCATTCCTTGCGCAGAAACATTCACTTGATGAGAAACCGCGCACGCTTCGCAATTGATTTCTGCGCTTAAATTGCCAATCTTAAGCAGATGAAAACCATACATTTTAGTGAACCACGGGTTGAGCTGGCGCTCCAGCGCCTTGCGATAAAGCTCTCCCCAGGGCAAATCGCCCCAGCAATCAGGAGCCACGACAGTTTGAGGGACTCTTGCCGGTTTCATCACAACCTTCCGTTTCACACTGAGAGGTAATCTATGAATCTTAACAGTATTCCCGCCTTTGATGACAATTACATCTGGGTTTTGAATGATGAAGCAGGTCGCTGCCTGATTGTCGATCCCGGAGACGCAGAGCCGGTATTAAAAGCCATTGCCGCCAATAACTGGCAACCAGAGGCCATATTTCTCACCCACCATCACCACGATCACGTTGGCGGCGTAAAAGAACTGGTGGAAAAGTTTCCGCAAATTGTGGTGTATGGTCCACCAGAGACACAAGATAAGGGAACAACACAGGTAGTCAAAGATGGCGAAACTGCCTTCGTTTTGGGGCATGAATTTAGTGTAATTGCCACGCCGGGTCACACTTTAGGACATATCTGTTACTTCAGTAAACCTTATCTATTTTGCGGCGACACGCTGTTTTCTGGTGGGTGTGGTCGGTTGTTTGAAGGGACAGCATCACAAATGTATCAATCACTTAAAAAGTTAAGTGCGTTACCTGACGATACATTGGTATGTTGTGCTCATGAATATACGTTATCAAATATGAAGTTTGCTTTGAGTATTCTTCCGCACGATTTGTCCATAAATGATTATTATCGTAAAGTTAAGGAGTTACGGGCAAAAAATCAAATAACACTACCCGTAATTCTGAAAAATGAGCGGCAAATTAATGTTTTTTTAAGAACGGAAGATATTGATTTAATTAATGTAATTAATGAAGAAACATTATTGCAACAACCTGAAGAGCGTTTTGCATGGTTAAGGTCAAAGAAAGATAGGTTCTGATAAAACTTTCTTGTCATCGGCTCCGTTCGCCGTTATGATCGGTCGTCTTTTAAGCAACTATTGACACACACATGAAGGCAAAAGCGATATTACTCGCCTCTGTCCTGCTCGTGGGTTGCCAGAGTACCGGCAACGTTCAACAGCACGCACAGAGCCTTTCTGCAGCTGGTCAAGGGGAAGCAGCAAAGTTTACAAGTCAGGCACGATGGATGGACGATGGGACGTCTATCGCGCCAGATGGTGACTTGTGGGCTTTCATTGGCGACGAGCTAAAGATGGGAATTCCGGAAAATGACCGGATTCGCGAACAGAAACAGAAATATTTACGCAATAAGAGCTATCTCCACGATGTAACTTTACGGGCAGAGCCGTATATGTACTGGATAGCAGGGCAAGTTAAAAAACGTAACATGCCTATGGAACTGGTACTACTACCCATAGTGGAGAGCGCTTTTGATCCTCACGCAACGTCTGGCGCCAATGCCGCAGGCATCTGGCAGATCATTCCGAGCACGGGGCGCAATTATGGTTTGAAACAGACCCGCAATTATGACGCGCGTCGCGATGTTGTTGCTTCAACAACTGCCGCGCTGAATATGATGCAGCGTCTGAACAAAATGTTTGACGGCGACTGGCTTCTGACCGTAGCGGCTTATAACAGCGGCGAAGGTCGGGTCATGAAGGCAATTAAAACGAACAAAGCGCGTGGGAAATCCACGGACTTCTGGTCGTTACCGTTGCCGCAGGAAACGAAGCAGTACGTGCCTAAAATGCTGGCATTGAGTGATATTCTCAAAAACAGCAAGCGTTATGGCGTACGTCTGCCAACGACCGATGAAAGCCGTGCTCTGGCGCGTGTGCACCTGAGCAGCCCGGTTGAAATGGCGAAGGTTGCAGATATGGCGGGGATTTCCGTCAGCAAGCTGAAGACATTCAACGCTGGCGTGAAAGGCTCCACGCTGGGCGCAAGTGGGCCGCAGTACGTGATGGTGCCAAAGAAGCATGCAGATCAACTGCGTGAATCTCTCGCTTCAGGCGAAATTGCTGCTGTACAGTCGACGCTGGTTGCCGACAATACGCCGCTTAACAGCCGTGTTTACACCGTACGCTCTGGCGACACGCTTTCAAGCATCGCTTCACGTCTCGGCGTAAGCACCAAAGATTTGCAGCAGTGGAACAAACTGCGCGGATCTAAGCTGAAGCCAGGCCAAAGTTTGACGATTGGTGCAGGCAGTAGCGCACAGCGACTGGCAAACAACAGCGATAGCATTACGTATCGTGTGCGCAAAGGCGATTCGCTTTCAAGCATTGCTAAACGCCACGGCGTGAACATCAAAGATGTGATGCGTTGGAACAGCGACACTGCGAATCTGCAACCAGGCGACAAGCTGACGTTGTTTGTGAAAAACAACAACATGCCAGATTCCTGACAAACCAGTTAATAAAAAGGCACCGATTCCCCCGGTGCCTTTTTTATTTATGCCGCTTTATGTGCTTCTACCATGATGATATCACTGGTGAAAGAGCCGTCATTCTGCAAGGCAAAATACGTTCTCACCTCTGTCGATGCGCTCTGTTGGTAAATGCGAATAGCGTCTACTAACGCTTCTGGCGTACGCATTCTCGCGACCCATGAAGAAAATTCCAGCGGTAACTTATCTGTAATTAAATTATCAACTATCAGATTGGCTTCATTGATTAACCTCAACCACTCACCGCTGGCGTAGTTTCGTACGTGAGAGGTATCGCGTAATGCTTCTACCGTCTGTAACCAGATGTCGCGCACTGGATGACCCGGAGACATTACGTCCATCACAATCATCCTACCGCCAGGTTTCAATATCCGGTTCACTTCACGCAGTGCTGCACCAACATCATGCCAGTGATGGGCAGAATAACGGCTGATAACAATATCAAATGCGTTATCGGCAAATGGCAGACTTTCGGCATATCCCTGGCGGGTGGTGATATTTTTCAGTTGCCGGGCTTCGGCAGCTTGTGCCACGACATCCAGCATTTGAGCAGATAAGTCATACGCCACCACCGTGCTCACGTTTTGCGCAGCGACAAAGCTGGCATGCCCTGCTCCGCAGCCCATATCAAGTACACTTGCACCAGGATAATCAGCCAGACGCACCGCCAGGCGCTGTAAATCTCGCCCGGATGCATGTACGGTACTGGTTAAATACTCACTGGCCTGCGAGCTAAACTGCTTTTCTACGTGGTCATGGTGGGATTGTGTTGTCATTGCGCTGTCCTTTTGTTGTTTGAGTATAAAAGGACAGCGCCAAACGTTGGTCTGCCCTGTGGCAGACCTGACATACCTTATTTATCAGGCTTGCCGGGACTGAATTCAACGAGTAGCGGATTGTGATCGGAAGCGCGCGTAACCAATACAGAAGCTTCGCTGACGTTCAGACCACGGTAGAAAACAAAATCGAGCGGGCGGCCAAACGCCCGACGGCGCTGATCATCGGTAAAACGCACCTGGCGCAGCGACATTTCCCGCGCAAAGCGATATAACGCGTTCATCCTTCTACGGCTCCAGGCATTGAAATCTCCTGCCATAATGACCGGGCCGCTGTGGTGAGCTATCTGATCACCAATAGGAAGTAACTGCTTACTATAGACATCCACGCCCAGACTGAAGTTGACGGCGTGTATATTAACCACCATCAACAGGCGGGTGTCAGGTAATGGATAGACCGTCACCAGTGCCGACTTCGCCAGACGCAAAATGGGTTCTCGTTCACGTAACGGGCAGCAATACACTGGATGTGCCGCCGAAAGGGTCATTACGCCAGAAGGATGTTGTGGCAGTACGAAAGCGGGTACCTGATCGGCAGCAAGATAGTTAGCGGTCGCAAACTGTACTAACTCTGGCGTTGTCTGCGCTTCCTGCAATAACACCAGATGTGCATCTTTGCCGTAGTTCTTTAATACCGACAACCATTCAGCGCGTTGCTGTTTGTATATGTTCCACACCAGGATCCGAATACGCTCTTCGGTACTTAACGGTTCCCCAGGTGGTAATGCCTGGCCGATGCTCGCAAAAGACCCCGGCGGTAAGATCCTTTCCGCAGGTTGTCCGGCAACATAGCGCATGGCATAGGTGTTTTTTCGCACTTTTGACTTTGAAACCTCTATTACGTCAACCCTTCCGCACTCGGGAGGGTTCTACTGTTATAGGGATTTTAGCTCACTCTTTCAACGAGCAATTGTATATTGTTATGTAAGCAAGTGCTTACACCGGTCAGAATTTTGCTCATTGTTGAGAACATTAAATCGGATGACATATCACGCATCCTGATGGTTTAATGACAAATAAATTCAAAATATCTCTTCTATTTTGCAACAGGAGCAAAAATGAAAGCCACGTCGGAAGAACTCGCCATTTTTGTTTCGGTCGTCGAAAGCGGCAGCTTTAGCCGGGCAGCGGAACAATTAGGGCAAGCAAACTCAGCGGTAAGCCGGGCAGTGAAAAAGCTGGAGATGAAACTTGGCGTTAGCCTGCTTAATCGGACCACGCGACAACTTAGCCTGACGGAAGAAGGCGAGCGTTATTTTCGTCGCGTACAGTCAATTTTGCAGGAGATGGCAGCGGCAGAATCAGAAATTATGGAGACGCGTAATACACCGCGTGGACTGTTGCGCATCGATGCCGCAACTCCAGTGGTGCTGCACTTTCTGATGCCGTTGATTAAGCCTTTCCGTGAACGCTATCCGGAAGTCACTTTGTCGCTAGTCTCCTCCGAAACGATTATTAATTTGATCGAAAGAAAAGTTGATGTCGCGATACGCGCCGGTACGTTAACGGATTCCAGCTTACGTGCCAGGCCGTTATTTAATAGTTATCGAAAAATTATCGCCTCCCCCGATTATATTTCCCGCTACGGGAAGCCAGAAACGATCGACGATTTAAAGCAACATATTTGCCTGGGATTCACTGAACCCGCTTCCCTCAATACCTGGCCGATAGCCCGTAGCGATGGACAATTACATGAGGTGAAGTACGGTTTGTCATCCAATAGTGGGGAAACACTGAAACAGCTTTGCCTGAGTGGCAACGGGATTGCGTGTTTGTCCGACTACATGATCGACAAAGAAATCGCTCGCGGAGAATTGGTGGAGTTAATGGCAGATAAAGTGTTGCCAGTGGAAATGCCATTCAGTGCAGTCTATTACAGCGACCGTGCGGTAAGTACGCGCATCCGGGCTTTTATCGATTTCCTTAGCGAGCATGTAAAAACAGCTCCCGGAGGAGCTGTCAGAGAGGCTTAATCCCATTCAGGAGCCAGACCTTCCGGGCTAACCAGGCGGTCGTTGCAATCCAGTGCGGCGATCGCTTTTTTATCTTCGGCATCAAGCTGTAAATTTTGTGCCTTAAGATTACTTTCCAGGTTTTCACGTTTAGTAGAAGAAGGAATTACTGAGTAACCTTCCCCCATAGCCCACGCCAGAATCACTTGTGCCGGAGTCGCATTGTGTTTAGCTGCGATACGAGCAATAACCTCATCTTTCAGGGCCTTACCATACGCCAGCGTCATATAGGAAGTAATATGGATGCCGTGCTGTTTAGCCCAGACAACCACTTTACGGTTTTGCAGATAAGGAGAGAGTTCAATCTGGTTAGTAGCGATGTTTTCAGCGCCAACAGCAGCAATCGTTTTTTCCATCAACGGGATCGTGAAGTTGGAAATACCGATCTCACGTGTCAGACCTTGTTTTTTGGCTTCCAGCAGCGCCTGCATAAACTCTTCAACAGAGACTTCATCGTTTGGTGACGGCCAGTGGATTAGCGTCAGATCAACATAATCGGTACGCAATTTTTGCAGGCTCTCTTTCAGACTTGGGATCAATTTGTCTTTGCTGAGATTTTCAATCCAGATTTTAGTGGTGATGTAGAGTTCATGACGTGGCACGCCACTTTCTGCAATCGCCTGACCTACTGCGGCTTCGTTATCATAGATTTGTGCGGTATCAATTGCGCGATAACCAAGTTCAAGCGCCGTTTTCACAGATGAAATAACAACGTCGTCTTTCAGACGGAAAGTACCTAAACCAAATGCAGGGATAGCCATAATATGCCTCTTTTAATGCTATTTTCGTTAACTGAGGTGATTATGGGCTTCAGACTGTTGCGGAAAAAGAGCGTAAAACGCAGAGGATTTTTGCGATTCTGGCAATAATAGATATCCAGACGAAAAAAAACCTCGAGCGTTAACTCGAGGCTTCTTAATAAGTGGCGGAACGGACGGGACTCGAACCCGCGACCCCCTGCGTGACAGGCAGGTATTC
>OGLB01000698.1_pt1 | contig 16238 bp, 15 predicted proteins | sample 1572551 | NCBI WGS metagenome assembly OGLB01 (sample SAMEA2582003, study PRJEB24529) | metagenome | biome: Human gut stool | place: China | collected 2011
ATGCCCTTTGGCTTATTAACAACAAGCAAATCCGAATCTTCATAAACAATATCAAGCGGAATATTCTCCGGCAAGGTATCAAGCGAAACCGGCTCTGGGATAACGAAGGAAACCATATCCCCTTGCTTTAATTTATAATTTTTACTTTGTGTTAAGGAGTTGACCTTTACACCGCCCTCATCTATGATTTTTGCAGCGGCCGAGCGGGAAAGCCCTTCTGCACTGTCACTTACAAATTTATCAAGCCTGTCGCCCGCATTTTCGGGCGACACATTAAAAATATAGGCGTCACTCACAGAGATTATCCCCCTTTTCGGGCTTTTTTTGATTATCCTTATCCGACTTAAACAAATCGACAACCAAATAAGCCACCAACGAAATCGCACCGAGGGTTACGGCACAATCGGCAATATTAAAAACGGCGAAATCCACAAAAACCGGCTCTATGAAATCAACAACAAAGCCATACAAAGCACGGTCTATTAAATTACCGATACCGCCCGCCGCAATAACTGCAATGCTCCAATAAAGCCAAAGCGATTTGCAGCGATTTGAAAAAATATACCAAAGCGCCGCCGAGCAAGCCACAACAGTGACCGCAACAAACACCCAACGGGCGCCGCCGAAAAGCGAAAACGCCATGCCGGTGTTTTCAGCATAATTAAAGCGAATAAAGCCCTTTATAAAATCAACCGGCTCGCTGCCCTTTAAATTCTTTACGGCAAAATATTTTGTTATTTGATCAAAAGCGGCAATAAGAAAAATCATTATTGCACACCAAATATGCTTTTTTTTATGCAAAATATCACTCCCGTAAAGAAATAAAGCACAAGGCGGGCAGATTGCATAGTGCCCGCCTTGATAAAAGCTTTTTAAATTGTTTTTTTGCCGCTTACTGCTGCATTTGAGCAAGAACTGCGGCGCAATGAGCGCAAAGATGCGGATGATTTGCATCTTTTCCGACTGTGGAGGAGAATTTCCAGCAGCGCTCGCACTTTTCACCATCTGCCTTGGCAACGGAAACTGTGAGCCCTTCAACATCGCCTGAAAAATCCTGCTTATCCGAAACAACTTCAACAGCAGAAGTGATGAAAATTTCGGGCAATGCAGCTTCATTTGCCTTTAAGAAATCATACAGCTCTCCGTCTGCACCGAGGGTAATCTTAGCCTCAAGCGATTTGCCGATGATTTTTTCGTTTCTTGCAAGCTCAAGAGCCTTTTGAACATCAACACGAACTGCATGAACTCTTTCCCACTTATCCATAAATGCTTTATCGGTTTCAATGAAATCGGGATTAGGAATTTCGTTAAAGAGCGGTGATTCCGCATTTCTTGAAGAATCATGCGGCATGAAGCGCCAAATTTCATCTGCCGTGAAGGCAAGAATCGGAGTAAGCATAAGAGTGAGCGCATCAAGGATTTTATAGAGAACGGTTTGGGCCGCACGGCGTGTGTTTGAGGTGCTTACAGAGGTGTAAAGCCTGTCTTTAAGCACATCAAAATAGAAGTTACTCATATCAACAACGCAGAAATTGTGAATTGCATGCGCCGCAGTGTGATACTCATAAATTTCAAAGCTGTTTCTTACTGTTGTGATAAGCTCATCCAGCTTCATAAGAGCATACTTATCAAGCTCTTCAAGGCTTTCATTTGCAACCTGATCCTTATTCGGATCAAAATCATAAAGGTTACCGAGGCAGAAACGAGCCGTGTTTCTGATTTTTCTGTAATTATCCGAAAGCTGTTTCAGGATTTCGGGGCTGATTCTGATATCTGCATGATAATCAGAAGAAGCAACCCAAAGGCGAAGAATATCTGCACCGTATTTTTGAATGATATCCTGCGGAGCAATGCCGTTTCCAAGGGATTTAGACATTTTTTTGCCTTCGCCGTCAACAGTCCATCCATGAGTGATGATTTGCTTAAACGGAGCGCCGAGCCCCTGAGCAACAGAGGTAAGAAGCGAGGATTGGAACCAACCTCTGTATTGGTCTGCACCCTCAAGATAAACATCGGCAGGTCTGCCGAGATAGGGCCTTTTTGCGAGAACGGCCTGATGAGTTGAACCCGAATCAAACCAAACATCCATAATATCGGATTCCTTATCAAAGCCTTCTGCTTTGCCGCAATGCGGGCACTTAAAGCCCTCAGGGAGGAAATATTCGGCATCGTGCGCATACCAAGCATCAGAGCCTTCTTTGCCGAAAATTTCGGAAACCTTCATCATAACATCATTATCAATAATTTCCTTGCCGCAATGCTTACAATAGAGCACGGGAATGGGAACGCCCCATTTTCTTTGGCGGGAAATGCACCAATCTGCACGCTCTCTAACCATTGACTGAAGCCTGTCTTTACCCCATTCAGGGAACCATTTAACGCTTTCAGAAGCCTTAACAGCATCCTCCTTGAAATCATCAACAGAGCAAAACCATTGAGAAGTGGCTCTGAAGATAACGGGCTTGTGGCAACGCCAGCAATGCGGATATTGGTGGATGATTTTTTGAAGGGCGAAAAGATTGCCTGTTTTTTCAAGATGCTCTGCAATCGGCTTATTAGCCTCTTCCGTTGTGAGGCCGGCAAATTCGCCTGCTTCTTCTGTGAGCCTGCCCTTTGCATCAACGGGCACAACGATAGGAATTTCGGGATAGTTTTTGCAAACAACAAAGTCTTCAACACCGTGGCCGGGAGCAGTGTGAACACAGCCGGTGCCCGAATCAAGCGTTACATGATCGCCGACGATAACAAGAGAAGTTCTGTCTATAAACGGATGGCAGCACTTCATATATTCAAGCTCGCTGCCCATAATTGTGCCTACGATTTCATAATCGGATTCGGCAACGCCCCTTGCCTCCATGGCGGAAGCCACAAGATCGGTTGCCATAACATAATATTCATCACCGCTTTTAACGAGCGAATATTCAAAGTTGGGGCCTACGCAGATTGCAACGTTTGCCGGCAGAGTCCAAGTGGTAGTTGTCCAAATAACGAAATAGGTGTTTTTAAGATCGGCACCCATTGCCGAAAGCTTGCCGAGATCATCCGTTACATTAAACTTAACATAAATTGAATGGCAAGGATCCTCTGCATATTCGATTTCTGCCTCTGCAAGAGCGGTGTTGCAATCCGGGCACCAATAAACGGGCTTTAAGCCCTTATAGATATAGCCCTTTGTTGCCATTGCGGCAAAAACCTTAATTTGCTCCTCTTCAAAATCCTTTGTGAGGGTGATATAGGGATTATCCCATTCGCCGATTACGCCGAGGCGTTTAAAGCTTTCACGCTGAATATCAACGAAGCCGAGCGCTGTTTCACGGCAAATTTTACGAAGTTCCAAATCAGAAATATTCGTTTCTGCCGAAATGTGGGCTTCTTTTCTGGCTTTAAGCTCCGTGGGAAGACCGTGAGTGTCCCAGCCGGGAACATAAGGGGATTTAAAGCCCGTCATATTCTTATATCTTACAATAAAATCCTTTAAGGTTTTATTGAGCGCATGGCCGATATGAATATCGCCGTTTGCATACGGAGGACCGTCGTGCAAAACGAAAAGCGGCTTGCCGTCATTAAGCTCCATAAGCTTTTCATACTGCTTATTTTCATACCAGGTTTTAAGAATTTCCGGCTCACGCTGCGGAAGCGAGGCACGCATGGGAAATTCTGTTTTCATCATATTCAGTGTATCTTTATAGTCCATTGTTATCATCAACCTTTATTAGATTATTTCTTTTTCTTTTTGAAGAAGCCCTTAAATTTTGAACCTTCTTCTTCCTCATCCTCATCAGGCGGGATAAGGCTTATTTTTTCATTTGTTCTGAACTGACCTTCGGGTTTAACATGGAAGAAATCTTCAAACGGAAGATGCTCTTCTTTTTCATCGGAAGCGGAATTATCCTGAGAGAATGCAGCCACTGCGCTATGTACATCTGCCGGCTCGTCATTTTCTTCCGGCTGAGCCTCTTTGGCCGCAATGCTTTCCGGCTCTGTTTCCTCAAGCTCATACTCAACCTCTGCCGGAGCAATCTTTTCAGGCTCGGTTGTGTTTATATCAACAATTTCATCTGCACTTTCTTCCGCAGGCTGAGTTTCTTCTTCTGCACCGCTTGCCGCATCATTTGATTCGGTGTTATCGGTATCATCTGCCGTTTCGGCTTTTTCCGCATCGGCATCTGCTTCATCCTCGGCAACATTTTGCGGCTCCGCCAAATCTTCTTCAGGCGCATCTTCGCTTTCTGCCGGAGCTTCGGATTGCTCAAATGATTGCTGCATATCATCAATCTTTGCGGAAACTTCATCTATATCCTGAGCTGTTTGCTCGATTACGCTTTCAAGCTCTTCATCGACGGAAGCTTCGGGGCAGGCCGCCATATCAGCAAGCCTTTCAAGCTGAGCCTCATAAAGCGAAACTAGCTGATCCTTAAAAGATTCAGCCTCTGCTTTAAGAGAATCTTTCAAATTGCCGTAATGCTCTTTTTCCTCTTTGGCTTTTGAGATAAGCTGCTGCGAAATGCTTTTTGCCTCTTGCAAAAGTGCTGAGGAATCAGCCTTGGCATCTGCCATTTCTTTATCTGCCTTTTCCCTTGCCTCTGAAAGAATTTCTCCGGCTGCATCTGCCTTTTCTTTGGTGAGCCTTGCAGCATATTCACGGGCATCGGAAACTATTTTTTCCGCTTTTTCTTTTGCATCGGTTACGGTTATTTGAATTGTGCGTGCGCTTTCGGCAAGCAAACCATCTGCCTTTTCCTGAGCGTTTTTCTTAACCTCGGATGCAGCTTTTTGAGCTGTGAGCAAGGTGTCTTTAATGGAATCCTCTTCTTCTCTGTATTCCTCTATTTTTTTTGCAAGGATCTCCATTTTTCTGTAAAGCTCTTTATTTTCGTCATAAATGGCGGTAAACGATTCCTCTATTTCCTTAATGAAAGCATTCGTTTCATCAATATCATAGCCGTATTGTGCCTTTGAAAGCACCTTTTCCCTGATCTGCGCAGGCGTAATCATAAGATATCTCTCCTCCTTAATGATTTGGCAATCAATACATTATCATGCCGTTGTTTTCAAGCTCATCTATAAGATCGCCCATAACATCAACGTTATAAGGGGTGATAATATAAGTGCTGTTTGCCACTCTTTTGATTTGGCCGTTATTCGCATATGCAACGCCGCTTAAAAAATCAAGCAGGCGGCGGGCGATATCCCTGTTTGTGGATTCAAGATTGAGCACAACCGTGCGCTTTTCATTAAGATTATCGCCGATTGAAGCAGCCTCTTCAAACCTTTCGGGCTTAACCAGCACAACCTGAAGCTGCGCCGTTGTGTGAATATTAACAACCTTGTCCGATTCCGCACGGGTGCGGTGAATTTTTTCGGGTTTTTCTTCCTTTGGCACTCTTGTGCTTCTGTGCTTTTCCCTTTTTGGCGGTGCCGGCATGGAATAACCCGGATTTTCATCATAAAAATCATCAAACTCATCTTCGTCGTTATCACGAAGCATCTCGGTGAATTTATCTAAAAAGCCCATTACTTTTCCTCCCTGCTCAATAATATTTTCTGGCGCCGAATATTGCGGAGCCTACTCTTACTATATCGGAACCCTCTGCAATTGCGGCCTTATAATCGCCGCTCATGCCCATTGAGAGAATTTCCATATCTATATTATCTATTTTTTTGCCTTTAATGTCAATGAAAGATTGACGAAGTGCGGCAAAATATTTGCGTGCCTCCGCTTCGCTTTCGCAAACGGGTGGAATTGCCATAAGGCCCTTTATCTTAATATTGGGCAATTCCGAAATCATGCAAAGCGTTTCTTCAAGCTCGGCGGGAATTAAACCGCTTTTGCTTTCTTCCATTCCTATATTAACTTCCGCAAGGCAATTTGTTACCAAGCCCTTTGCTGCGGAAACTCTGGATATTTCCTTTGCAAGCTTAAACGAGGAAACGGATTCTATCATATCAACCTCGCCGATTATTTGGCGCACCTTATTGGTTTGCAGATGGCCTATCAAATGGCGCTCAACACCGCCGAGATTAAGTTCGTCCTTTTTGCCCAAATATTCCTGAACTCTGTTTTCGCCTATCAAATCTGCGCCAAGTTCAAGAGCCTTGTTTATATAAGGCGGCTCCACCGTTTTGGTAACGCACATAAGGCGAACGGCATCCTCTGCCCTGCCGGCTTTAACTGCGCATTCCTTAACGGATTCAAGAATTCGCTTATAATTTTCCTCAACGGCTTTAAGCCTTTCTTCATCAATTATATACTTTCCCATCACGAAGCTCCTTTCCGCGGGTTATTATTTGATCATAAAGGCGAATACCGTCTTCATCTTTTTCATCATAAGCAAGCACAACATAATCGCCCTGAGTATAAAGCACTTCCGCCTTGCGCCATTCCACAACGGATGCCACAAGCGCATAAACGCCCTTTTCGCCGTTATTCATATGAACTGCGCTTGCGGGCATTTTTATTCCCTCGTATTTATTGACACGCAATTCTATATCCGCCGTTCTTAAAGAGGCTATATCGCTGTTCATTTCGCTGCATTCAAGCACAAGTGCCGTTTTTTCAACACCGAGCTGATTTTCGGCGCCGCTTAATATTTTGCATGTGTAAACATGATCCGTGCCATCTACGGAAACATCTATATTCTCGCCGTTTTCCAAGCCTTTTATCTGCTGTGTATCCACAACGGCACAAAGATACCATTCAAAACTTGTGATAAGCTTGCCGAGCGAATTTGTTGACTGCACATTTTCCGATTGATCGATCCATTGCTGCAAAGTTTCAACATCAAGCCCGGAAGAAACGGAGGAATAATCAAATGCGGTTTCAAGCCCATCCGTGTAGCTTGAAAAAATCCCCGATTCCTCTGCTTTCACATAGCCTACCGGCTTACAGGCATTTTCATCTATTGCATTTATTTTTTCTTCGATTTCCTTCATTACGGAGGAAAAATCTATACTGTTGCCCACCAAAATTTGAGTTCTGGTGAATTTATCGTTAAGCTCGGAGCAATAATCGGCAGAGCTTTTAAAATTACCTGCCGCATTTGCACGCACAAGGCCGTTTATATCATTGATAACATCCTTGCCAAGCGATTCAACATCCGCCGCTTGCCCAACGGCTTGATTTTCCATATCATCATAATATTTAAGCTGCTGCTCAAGACTTTTATAATTTGAATATTCCTGAGCGCTTTCGGAGCTTGAAAAAACCTTTGCGATTTCGCCGCCCTTGTTAATCTTATCGCAATCATCGATTGAAACGGCTGTTACGGCGTTTTCATCTGCGGAAACAAGCCTTTCATCTCTTACGGCAAGAGCCTTTGCCTGCACCGTTTCATACACGGTGGACACAACGGCGGTTTGCGTTTTCAGGCGCACATTAAACAAGCCGTAAAGCTGCACGGCAAGATAAGCAACGATTAAAAACACCACAAAGCCCATTGCAAGCCATTCTTTATTTAATTTAGGCGTTTTTTTTCTTTTAACGCCTTTTTCCTTTTCATTGCTTTCCATTTAAAAAATCCCTGCTTAAATCAACGGCTTTTTCGGCAAGCTTATCATATCCCAGCTCATCCGCATAAAGCCACACGGCGTTTTCACGCCTTTTAAACCATGTGATTTGCCGCTTTGCATAGCGGCGTGTTTCCTGCTTTATTTTTTCCAAACCGGCATAACATGAAATTTCGACTTTAAACTACGGTGCAAGCTCTTTATGGCCGATGGCCTGTGCAGCCGTTTTGCCGCCCGACGCAAGATTGATTTTTGCCTCTTCTTCAAGCCCCGACGCAGCCATTTGATCCACCCTGGCATTTATGCGGGAATAAAGCAAATCCCTGTTTTTAAATCCGATAACAAGATAAAGCACATCATATGGCGACTGCCGCCTTGAAAGCAAATCCAGCTCGGTTTTTGTTTTGCCTGTTGAGTAATATATTTCAAGCGCGCGAACAACACGCTTTTTATTGTTTTTATGAGTTTTCCGTGCCTCTGCCGGATCCGTTTGCAGCAGCCTTGCAAACAATTCATCCTCATCAAGCTGCATAAGCTTTGCCCTAAGCTCCTCATCCGGAGCGGCTGAGGAAAAAGAAACATTATCAACAAAGCTGTCTATAAAAAGCCCCGTGCCGCCTGCAATAACAGGAACGGAACCGGATGCCGTTATTTGCGAAACGGCTTTTCTTGCCGCACTGCAAAAATCCGAAACCGAAAAGGAAACAGAGCGATCCAAAAACTCATTGAGCATATGCGGCACACCTTGCATTTCTTGCTTTGTTGGTGCTGCCGTTGCTATTCCCATGCCCTTATAAACCTGCATTGAATCGGCGCAGATAACCGAGCCGCCCACCGCCTTTGCGATTTGCACGGCAAGATTTGTTTTGCCGCTTGCCGTTGGGCCTGCAACAACTATAAGCTTAGTTTTATCCATATCACTGAATTCTGCCAAATTGCTTTTCTATTTCATATTTTGAAACCTTAATCATAACCGGCCTGCCGTGGGGGCAATATTTTATGCCCGGCATTGAGAACAATTTTTTAACAAACAGCTCCCTTTCCTGCGGCGATGTGTAATCCCCGCCCTTAACGGCGCCCCTGCACGATGCGGAATGAAAAATCCAATCCATTCTGTCAGGCTCAATATCCGTTTTATGCTCAAGCAGTTTTTGTGCTATTTCAAGAATTAAATCCTTGGCATCATCGCCGTCAAGCAACGATGGGGTTTCACGCACAATTACCGTATTGCTGCCGAAATCTTCAACCGCAAATCCGCATTTTGAAAGCAAATTCAGATTTGAGATTATGCAATCATATTCATCGGGTGCCAATGAAACGGCAACGGGCACAAGCAACATTTGAGATGCAATTCCGCTTTTCCTTGCATCTGCCTTGAAGCGCTCAAAATTCATTCTTTCGTGCGCTGCATGCTTATCTATATAATAAAGACTGTTTTCTGTTTCAACGATTATATATGTGTTAAACGCTTCGCCCACCACTTTGAATTCGGGCATCGCCTCGCCCTGCTCAACAATTGAAACTTCATCGCCGCCGGAGGGCTCCGATGCACTTTCCGCACGGGATTCGTTTCTTGCGGCAAAATCAATGCCGCCGTTTGCAAGCAAAGAGGTGTTTGTTTTGGAATCCGTGCCGCCGTAAACAACATCTGAGCTTGATTCTTTCGAATCCGAAAAATCAATTGCAACAACGGTTTTGCTTTCGTCATCATGCAGTGTTTCGGCCGCCGAAAAAACAGAATCCGAAGATATTTTATAATCTGACGGATTACCGTAGCTTTCTTTTCTGCGATGCACCGTATATTCCGAAGAATCTGCCAAACTCCAATCAGACGAACGAGCCTTGCCGAATTTCAATTGAGCCGGCTGCACGGGCTTAACTCCGAAATCTGTTTTAGCAGAGCTTTTTTCAAGATTTTTATAATTTTTGCCGCTTTCATCCGAATGAAAAGCAGCTTCTTTAACGCTGTTGTCGGCCTCAACGGCGGTTTTAACGCCGTAATAAACCAAATCAAAAACAGGGCGCTCATTTACAAAACGAACTTCTGTTTTTGCAGGATGCACATTAACATCCACAAGGGCTGCATCCATTTCTATATTCAAAACACAGGCGGGATACCTGCCAACCATTATTGAATTTTTATAAGCCTGCTCAAGTGCGGCCATTGCGGTTGCGCTTTTAACAAGCCTGCCGTTTATGAAGAAAAACTGCATTGCACGGCTTTTTCTTGATTGATGCGGCCTTGAAACAAAGCCTGTTATTCGCATTGAATTGAGAGAATAATCAACGGGAATCAAAGTATCGGACAAATCGGAGCCAAACACCGAATAAACCGTGCTCTTTAAATCGCCGTTTCCGGAAGTAAGCAAAACCTGCTTACCGTCTCTGATAAAGCGAAATGATATTTCCGGATGCGAAAGAGCAATTCTGTCTGCCACGCCCTGAACGGCATTTCCCTCTGTTACATCTTTTTTAAGAAACTTCATTCTTGCAGGCACGTTAAAGAAAATATCACGCACAATTATTGTTGTGCCCGCCGGGCATCCTGCCGGCGAAAAACCAACTTCCTCGCCGCCGCAAATTTCATAACGCGTGCCGATTTCCTCAGCTTGCGTTTTGGTGAGCATTTCCACCTTTGCAACCGCAGCAACGGAAGCCATGGCCTCGCCCCTGAAGCCGAGAGTGCCTATGGAATTAAGATCATCGCTTTTTGCGATTTTTGATGTTGCATGAGAAATAAACACCTTGCGCACATCATCCTTTGAAATTCCGCAGCCGTCATCCGTTATTCGGATATAAGTTGTGCCGCCGTTTTTAATTTCAAGCGTTATGTGCTTTGCGCCGGCATCAATTGAATTTTCAATCATTTCCTTAACAACACTCATGGGCCTTTCAACCACTTCACCTGCGGCTATAAGGCTGTAAACCTCTTTCGGCAGAATATTTATTACAGACATTTATTTCTCACCTCTCTAAATCAAAGGGGCGTTAAAGCTCCTCTGCTTTTTTCTTTAAATCATAAAGTGTTTGCATTGCTTCAATAGGCGTTAGTGTGTTTACATCCGTGGCCTTTAAAATTTCAAGGATTTCATTTTTACCGTTTGCGGTAAAGTTATATTGAATATCCTCTTCATCTTCCGTTACGGACTCCTCCGCCTTAAATTCGATGGCTGTTTTGTTTTGCTCAAGCTCTTTTAAAATCACTTTGGCTCTGCGCACAACGGAATCCGGCACGCCTGCAAGCTTGGCAACCTCAATGCCAAAGCTTTCATCTGCGCCGCCGCGCACTATTCTGCGCAAGAAGGTTATATCGTCGCCTCGCTTTTTTACGGCAATTGAATAGTTTTTAACACCCTCCGACAAGCCTTCCATAGCGGTGAGTTCGTGATAATGAGTGGCAAAAAGTGCCTTTGCGCCAAGTGTTTTCTTTTTGCAAACAAATTCAAGCACGGCTCTGGCGATGCTCATACCGTCAAACGTTGAAGTGCCCCTGCCGATTTCATCAAGAATTATCAAGCTGTTTTTAGTGGCATTTTTAAGAATATCCGCCACTTCGCTCATTTCAACCATAAAAGTGGAGCGGCCCGTTGCCAAATCATCGGCAGCACCGACTCTTGTGAATATGGCATCAACAATGCCTATATCCGCAGAGCGGGCAGGCACAAAAGAGCCGATTTGAGCCATAAGCACTATAATGGCGATTTGGCGCATATAAGTTGATTTACCAGCCATATTGGGGCCGGTTATAATCATGCAGCGGTTATCGGCGGTGTCCAGCACGGTATCGTTAGGCACAAACGGAGCACCGTTCATAATAGCCTCCACAACGGGATGGCGGCCGTCTTTAATATCAATCACGCCGCCTGTTGAAATTTGCGGGCAGCAGTAATTATTTGTTACGGCAACCTCTGCAAGGCTTGCCAAAGTGTCAAGCACGGCAAGAGATTTTGCCGTTTTTTGAATTCTGCCCGTCTCTTGAGATATGGTTTCCCTTACTTTGCAGAAAACCTGATATTCAAGTGCAACCAAGCGATCCTTTGCACCCACTATTTTGCCCTCAAGCTCTTTTAATTCCTGGGTGATATATCTTTCGCAATTGGTGAGGGTTTGCTTTCTTATGTATGTTTCGGGCACCATATCTTTAAACGAATTGGTAACCTCTATGTAATAACCGAAAACTCTGTTATAGCCAACCTTAAGCTTTGGAATACCTGTTTCTTCTCTTTGGCGGGCTTCTATTGCGGCAACAACGCCTGCGCCGTCCTGCATAACGGAGCGAAGCTCATCAACCTCAGAATTAAATCCCGCTTTGATCATTCCGCCCTCACGCACCGTAAGCGGAGGCTCATCCGAAACGGCCCGATCCACAAGCTCCTCAATATCCGCAAGGGGATCAATGCCCGAATTTATATCTTTTAGCAAGGCGCTTTGGCATCCGCTTAAAAGCGATTTTATCTGCGGTAACCTTTGCACCGTTTGCTGCAGTGATTTAAGCTCTTTTGCATTTGCGGTTGAATAAGCAATCCGAGTCATCAGCCTTTCCATATCGCTGATGCCGGAGAATGCGTTTCTGAGCTTATCACGAAGCTCCGGATTATCCGCAAGCTCGCCGACGGCATTCTGCCTTTTGATTATTTGTGCGGCAGACATAAGAGGCCTTTCAAGCCAATTTCTTATCATTCTGCGGCCCATAGGAGTTTTTGTTTTATCAAGCACCCAAAGCAGCGAATGCCTTTTATCGCCCGTCATCATGGATTTTGTGAGTTCCAAATTGCGGCGGGCATTCATATCAAGCTTTAAATACTGATCGCTTTCAAAATAATCTATATCTGCCGGTGTTTCGATTTCGTCTTTCTTTTGAACCTCTTTAAGATAACCGATAACCGCACCGAGTGCACGCACAACCGGCTTGCTGCTTCCAAGGGAAAGGCTTGAAATTTCATCCTTTTTAAGAGTTTCAAGAATAAGCTCCGTGGCAGCGTTATAATCAAATTTTTCGTCTTCAAGCAGCTGCGCCTTGGCGCCGTTTCTTGCCTTAAGAAAATCTGCGGCACGGGCATAATCAAGCGCTGCCGAATTAACAAGCACCTCTTTTGGCATATAAGCCGCAAGCTGATCTATTATTTTATTTTCACTGTCTGCGCCCTTAACCGCTGTTAAATGAAATTCTGCTGTGGACACATCGGCAAAGCACAGCCCGGTTTCCTTTTCGTCTCGGCAAATGCAACAAAGATAATTATTGGTGGAATCATCAAGCATATTGCCCTCTATAACCGTGCCGGGGGTTATGATTCTTACAACATCTCTTTTAACAAGCCCTTTAACAAGCTTTGGATCCTCAAGCTGCTCGCAAATCGCAACCTTATAGCCCCTGTTAACAAGCTTTGCGATATAGGAATCGGCAGAGTGAAAAGGCACGCCGCACATCGGCGCACGCTCATCCATGCCGCATTCCTTGCCTGTGAGCACCAAATCAAGCTCATCGGCAGCTGTTTTGGCATCGTCAAAAAACATCTCGTAAAAATCACCGAGGCGGAAAAACAGCAGCATGCCGGGATATCGGCTTTTGATATCAAAATACTGCTCCATCATGGGAGATAATCCGCCGTTCTTTTTTGCTGCCATATTTTTCCTCCTCTGTTTTACGGGCAATGCCCGTGATTTTTATAAAATTAAGCTAAAGCCGTTGCACGCCGTAATAGGCCGTCTGCCCGGCTCTTGCCGTTTTAATTGCAATCAGTGGCAACCGCCGCAGGTTGAGCAATTGTGTGTGCAGGATTCATCGGGAATCTCGCAGGTTTCGGGATCTTGGCCGTCAAAGAAAAGGCCGATCATTTTGCTGATATACTGAGCCATTTCTTCCATTTGAGAAGCGGCAGCGGAATATGCCTCCATATTCTCGTTTTTCATGATTTCCTCATAAAGAGCGGAATATTGCTTTTGCAATTCTTCTATCTTGGCATTGTCTGCCTCTTCGCCTTTGCCTGCCTCCTGCTGATATTTAAGCGATAAAAGCTGCATTTCCTGCATTTGATTTTGAAGGCTTTCATCTGCATCGTTTTTTGCCGCTGCGGCTTTAAGAGCTGCAAAGCGAGGATCGCTTTGAATTTCCTTGCCGAGCTGGCGGAGAGTTTCTTCTAAACCCATAATTGTGATTTCCTTTCTTTTTTATTCTGCCAAGCGGCCCTTGAGCACATAGGTCATTGGCTCTGTAACCGTCAGCTTAAGGAAAGAGCCGATCATATCTTCGCTTCCCTCAAATTCTATAATCAAATTACCGTCTGTTCTGGCGGCAATGTAATTATCACCTGTTTTTCCCTTGCCGTAAGCAAAGCACTTAAAGGTTTTACCGGCATATTTTTTCATATTTTCCGCAGATATTTTTTCCTGCAAATCAAGCAGCTCCCTAAGCCACTTACCTTTTTCCGCTGCCGGAACGGGATCATCAAGCTCTGCGGCGGGAGTGCCCTTGCGCGGCGAATAAATGAATGTGAACAATGATGTGAATTTAACCTGCTCCACAAGGGAAAGAGTGTCGCAAAACTCATCATATGTTTCGCCGGGGAAGCCCACTATAATATCCGAGGTTATAGAAAGCTCATCGCCCATAAGCTGCTTTGCATAATCAATAAGCTCTAAATATTTTTCTCTTGTGTAGCTTCTGTTCATTGCCCGCAGCACACGATTGTTTCCGCTTTGAAACGGCAAATGCAAATGCTTTGCCACCTTATCGCACGATGCCATTGTTTGCAAAAGCTCTTTGGTGCAATCCTTCGGATGGCTTGTCATAAACCTTATTCTGAAATCGCCGTCTATATCATTTATCATCTTCAGCAGCTGTGCGAAGCTAACACGGGGTTCAAGATCTTTGCCGTATGAATTAACATTTTGCCCAAGCAGCGTTATTTCTTTATAGCCGGCTTCAACAAGCTCTTTTGCCTCTTTAACAACATCAGCCGCCTCTCGGCTGCGTTCACGGCCTCTGACATACGGCACAATGCAATAAGTGCAAAAATTATTGCAGCCGTACATTATGGGAATCCATGCTTTTTTGTCGTTATCCCTCAGCACGGGAACACCTTCTGCGATAGCACCGTCCGTATCCGGAAGCTCAAAAACTCTTTTCTTGCGAGTGAGTGCCTCAAACAAAAGCTGCGGCAGCTTATAAACAACATGCGTGCCGAACACAAGATCCACAAAAGGATAGCTTTTTTTGATTTTATCCGCAATGTGCTTTTGCTGCATCATGCATCCGCAGCAAGCGATTATAACGCCCGGATTTTCAAGCTTATACGATTTAAGCATGCCCACATTTCCGAAAACCCTGTCTTCTGCGTGCTCTCGCACGGCACAGGTGTTAAAAATAATAAGCTGCGCCTTTGTGCGTTCTTCCGTAAAGCCATAGCCCATTTCGGCAAGCATGCCTTTAATATGTTCGCTGTCTGCCACATTTTGCTGGCAGCCGTAAGTTACTACGCAAGCAAGCGGCGGGGCGCTGTATCTTTTTGAAATAACGGAATTAACCTTTGAGCAAAACTCACGCTGGCGCATAAGCTCATACTCGCTTACAACAGCCGTTTTTCTGCCTGTTTTTTCCATTAAATCCCCCTCCTTTTCTGCTTTTTTCATCTGAAAATTACAGTTACTCATACTATTCCATAATATTTTTAATTATAGCAAACACCGAGTGCATATTCAACTGCTATTTATTAAATAATTTAAAATAATAATATATAATATGCAGCCGAAGCTTTTTGCCTTTATTTTTGCGGCGGCAAATAATCCGTGCCGGACTAAAAAGCGGTGCCGACAGATTGCAGGCAAATTTCAAAGATAACGCTATCAAATATGCGAATTTCTTTAAAATATTGCCGGACAGTGGTATAATGTTGTTAATCCAAAGAATGGATGAGTTTGAGAAAAAATATCCCGAATATGCAGATTTAATGCCTATAAGGGAAAGTATATATAAACTCAACCGCCCGAAGGGGTTGCAACAGAGCATACGCCTGCCCCGTGTGCAAGGCGCTGAACGGCAAGAAATTCAAGTTTTCGCAGCGTGTTCCGGGGCGAAACTTCCCGCCGATGCATCTTTGGTGCCGCTGCCATTACGGCGTTGCCGTTGCCGATTGGGATAAGTGGCAGGATGAATATGTTAAGAAACACGGCGGCGAAAGATCGAAAAACAGCGTAGCAAGAAAAACAGAAGAATCCGCAAAAAGAATCACTTCAAATTTTGCTCGAAATAAAACTGCTGCATTTGCTGCAAATGAATTAACTGATGATGAAGAAAAAGAAATTTTGTATGCGAGAAACAGTCGATTTTTTGTGATAGAAAAGTTCAAAGAAAAAGGCATTTATAATATAATTTTAACGGAGATGGAATAAATGAGCGAAAAAAAGCCATACAGTGACAGACGGTGGACTGATATACCTAAATGCATAGTAACAGGACATGAAGAAGTTACAGAGGAAGAATTAAAGGAAATAGATGATTTTATAAAATACCGCATGAAGAATTTTCAACCAAAATCGAGTGATGATGAAAAATCTGATGACGAGGAATAACCCATGTCAAAAGACGATATTGAAGTGATTGAATACAAGATACTGAAATATCTGTACGAAAACATTAAATCAGGGCACAAAACCACACTCGGCGAGGCGTTTAAAATCGCCCTCGGCGGAGTAATCGGCAGGCTGTAAAACAAAATATCAAGGGCTAAAGAAGC
>OGLB01000699.1_pt1 | contig 16217 bp, 16 predicted proteins | sample 1572551 | NCBI WGS metagenome assembly OGLB01 (sample SAMEA2582003, study PRJEB24529) | metagenome | biome: Human gut stool | place: China | collected 2011
ATCAAGATCAAATTTCTCCCGCCGTACCTGTTCGGCATAAAATGCCCAGTCCCACGGCTGCGCGCTAAACCCGCCTTGCTGCTTATCGATAACCGCCTGTATGGAGGCTAATTCATCGCTAGCACGTTGACGCGCCGCTGGAACAATTTCCCGCATAAAGTTGAGTGCTGCTTCAGGTGTTTTTGCCATCTGATCGGCGATTTTCCATGCGGCATAATGAGGAAAACCAAGCAGTTTCGCCTGCTGTGCGCGAATCTCTACCAGACGTTGAATGATAGCGCGGGTATCATTGCCATCATTTTTTTCCGCTCGCGTCCAGCCCGCAATAAACAGTTTTTCACGCGTCGCACGATCGCGCATTTCGGCAAGCGCCGGTTGTTGGGTGGTATTCAGCAGCGGAATCAGCCATTTGTTATCCAGACCTTTCTCGCGAGCCGCCACTGCCGCCAGCGCAATCTCTTGCTCACTCATTCCTGCCAGCTGCGCGATATCGTTCACAACCAGACCGCCGGATTTATTTGCTGCAAGTAACCGCTGGTTAAACTGGCTGGTCAGGGTCGCAGCTTCTGTATTCAGTACTTTTAATTTTGCTTTATCAGCTTGCGCAAGTTTGGCTCCGGCAAGGACAAAACGTTGATGAATAACCTCCACCAGGCGGATGGATTCACTATCAAGCCCCAGGGATTCACGGCGCTGCCAGACAGCATCTACCCGCGCGAATAATTCACCGTTCAGATAGATATCATTAGCCAGTTCCGCCAGTTCAGCGGAAAACTGTTCATCAAGACGCTGTAATTCATCATTGGTATGCGCCGCAGTCATCGCAAAAAAGACGCTGGTAACGCGGGTAAGTAATTCTCCGCTTTGTTCCAGTGCCAGAATAGTATTGTTGAAATCAGGCGTTTGCGGGTTAAGCGCGATGGCAGCAATTTCTGCCCGCTTTTGCTGCATTCCCTCATCGAATGCCGGGCGATAGTGATGATTGGCAATTTGATCAAAATGAGGAGCCAGATACGGCAGTGTGCTTTGCACAAGGAAAGGATTCATTGTTGTCATTTTCTTCTCCTGAACGCGAGGTGTTCCATAGCGTAGGCTTACTGATAACGGAGTGCAATCTTGCAAACCAGTATTACCCGCTCTTAAGCATCACGTGCTATGTTATTGACACACAAAAGCGTTGAGGAACAGTGAGATGATCGTTTTAGTAACTGGAGCAACGGCAGGTTTTGGTGAATGCATTACTCGTCGTTTTATTCAACAAGGGCATAAAGTTATCGCCACTGGCCGTCGCCAAGAGCGGTTGCAGGAGTTAAAAGACGAACTGGGAGATAATCTGTATATCGCCCAACTGGACGTTCGCAACCGCGCCGCTATTGAAGAGATGCTGGCATCGCTCCCTGCCGAGTGGTGCAATATTGATATCCTGGTAAATAATGCCGGCCTGGCGTTGGGCATGGAGCCTGCGCATAAAGCCAGCGTTGAAGACTGGGAAACGATGATTGATACCAACAACAAAGGCCTGGTATATATGACGCGCGCCGTCTTACCGGGTATGGTTGAACGTAATCATGGTCATATTATTAACATTGGCTCAACGGCAGGTAGCTGGCCTTATGCCGGTGGTAACGTTTACGGTGCGACGAAAGCGTTTGTTCGTCAGTTTAGCCTGAATCTGCGTACGGACCTGCATGGTACGGCGGTGCGCGTCACCGACATCGAACCGGGTCTGGTGGGTGGCACCGAGTTTTCCAATGTCCGCTTTAAAGGCGATGACGGTAAAGCGGAAAAAACCTATCAAAATACCGTTGCATTGACGCCAGAAGATGTCAGCGAAGCCGTCTGGTGGGTGTCAACGCTGCCTGCTCACGTCAATATCAATACCCTGGAAATGATGCCGGTTACCCAAAGCTATGCCGGACTGAATGTCCACCGTCAGTAATTTTTATACCCGGCGTAACTGCCGGGTTATTGCTTGTCACAAAAAAGTGGTAGACTCATGCAGTTAACTCACTCACAAGCAAGAACGAATGACCGTCGAAACGCAACTTAATCCCACACAGCCTGTCAATCAGCAGATTTATCGTATTCTTCGTCGCGACATTGTCCATTGCCTGATTGCACCAGGCACACCGTTGTCGGAAAAAGAAGTTTCTGTTCGTTTCAATGTGTCACGCCAGCCGGTTCGTGAAGCCTTTATTAAACTGGCGGAAAACGGCCTGATTCAAATTCGTCCGCAGCGTGGCAGCTACGTCAACAAAATTTCCATGGCCCAGGTGCGAAACGGCAGTTTTATCCGTCAGGCCATTGAGTGCGCGGTGGCGCGTCGGGCGGCGAGCATGATTACCGAAAGCCAGTGCTACCAACTGGAACAAAATCTTCACCAGCAACGCATTGCCATTGAGCGCAAGCAACTGGATGATTTTTTTGAACTTGATGACAACTTCCATCAACTCCTGACGCAGATTGCCGACTGTCAACTGGCGTGGGATACCATTGAGAACCTGAAAGCGACCGTTGATCGCGTGCGCTATATGAGTTTCGACCATGTTTCTCCACCAGAAATGCTGTTACGCCAGCATCTTGATATTTTCTCTGCCCTGCAAAAACGTGATGGCGATGCGGTAGAACGTGCAATGACGCAACATTTGCAGGAAATCAGCGAATCCGTGCGCCAGATCCGCCAGGAAAACAGCGACTGGTTTAGCGAAGAGTAATTCATTTACTCTCATCCCATCCGGGATGAGAGGCTTTTCCCCCCGCCTTACGGCTCATGCATGCATCAAAAAAGATGTGAGCTTGATCAAAAACAAAAAATATTTCACTCGACAGGAGTATTTATATTGCGCCCGTTACGTGGGCTTCGACTGTAAATCAGAAAGGAGAAAACACCTATGACGACCTACGATCGTAACCGTAACGCAATCACCACTGGCAGCCGTGTTATGGTTAGCGGCACCGGTCACACTGGCAAGATCCTGTCGATTGATACTGAAGGTCTGACCGCTGAGCAAATCCGCCGCGGAAAAACCGTAGTTGTTGAAGGTTGTGAAGAGAAACTGGCACCTCTGGACCTGATTCGTCTCGGCATGAACTAAGTGTGTGAATGCCGCCGATGGCGGCATTGCTTTTTTTACTTCACGGAATATTTCGCCACGGTCGCTTTCGCGCCATGCGCTAATAAAGACAAGTACGCTTCCGTCACTTTTGCAGTAAACAAGCTATTGTCTGGCAAATCATCACCAAAGATTGCCTTAATCGCCAGCAATGACTGGACGCGCGCTTTCCCTTCGGCACTACTTTGTACAGCCTTCTGAATAACAGGTAACAGTGGGTCACTGATTTCTATCGGATTTCCCTGTTCATCAACACCACCGACATAACGCATCCAACCCGCGACGCCCAGCGCCAGCAGATCGAACTTGCTGTCATGCGCCAGATGCCAGCGAACAGAATCCAACATCCGCTGTGGCAATTTCTGGCTACCATCCATCGCAATCTGCCAGGTTCGATGACGTAACGCCGGGTTGCTATAGCGTGCAATTAATCGGTTAGCGTAATCTTGCAAATCAACGCCCTGCACTTTCAGCGTCGGCGCTTGTTCCTGCAACATCAAGCCATACGCCGCATAACGATAATGTTCATCTTCCATGCAGTCATTAATGTGCTGATATCCAGCAAGATAACCCAAATACGCCAGGAATGAATGACTGCCGTTGAGCATGCGCAACTTCATCTCTTCATAAGGCAGCACATCACTAACCAGTTCGGCTCCCGCTTTTTCCCATTCTGGACGTCCGGCAACAAAGTTATCTTCTATTACCCACTGGCGGAAAGGTTCACAGGCAACGCCCGCAGGATCGCCCACACCGGTAAGTTGTTCGATTTTCGCCAGCGTATCCTCTGTCACTGCGGGCACAATACGGTCCACCATTGTTGATGGGAAAGTCACGTTATCTTCGATCCATTGTGCCAGTTTTTCATCAACGGCTTGCGCGTAGGAAGTGACAACGTCACGCATAACATGACCGTTTTCTGGCATGTTGTCACATGACATGACGGTAAATGCGGGAAGTCCTGCCGCTTTACGGCGAGCCAGCGCCTCAACAATCACTCCTGTTGCTGTTTTCGGCTGGTGGGGATTTTGCACGTCGGCAGCGACCATCGGGTGATCGAGCATTAACTGTCCGGTCGCCGGAGAGTGGAAATACCCTTTTTCGGTGATTGTCAGAGAGACAATCGCGATTTGCGGTTCACACATCGCAGCCAACACGGTTTCTAAGCCATCCATCTGTACGTGCAAGGCTTTTTTAACGACGCCAACGACGCGAGCCGTCCACGCATCGGCCGACATTTCCGCAACGGTATAAAGATTATCTTGCTGCTGTAAATCGGCAATTTGCTGTTCGCCGCCGATTAAGTTGACCTCATAATATCCCCAGTCACTGAAATGTTCTGTAGCAAGAATATCGGCATACACGCCCTGATGCGCACGGTGAAATGCACCAAAGCCTAAATGAACAATTCTTGGGGCCAGGTTATTACGATCATAAACAGGGAGTGTCGCTTTTGCTGATAACAAATTATTTCCCATAACAATTCCTTAAATTTAAATATGGCAAGCTACATGTTTTGTTATATGAATAAAAATCCCCTCTCCGGTAAGAGAAGGGATTGAGGATTTACAGACTTCTGGAAGGTTGCGCAGCTCTTACAACACGCGGTTGATCTTCCGCAGCGTCTTCCAGCGCACTTAAATCACGGTCTTTCACTTCTGGCATTTTCAGCGCAGAGATTAAACCAATCACTGAATATGCCATGATCATAATGGCGATCGGATACCAGGATTCCGTCATGGTGCAGAAAATACCCGCCAGGATAGGACCAAAACCGGAAGCGATAAGACCACCAATTTCTTTAGAAATGGCCATCCGGGTAAAGCGGTTTTTACAGCCGAACATTTCTGCCATGGTAATGTTTTCCAGAGCAAATAATCCCAGCACCGCACAGTTATGAATCACAATCAGTGCAACCATAATGGTGCTCGGGGCATAGCTTTTATCTACAATGATAGAAAGCATTGGCCATGCCAGCACAATCGCGGAGGTATTCATAATAATATACGGGATCCGGCGACCAATTTTATCGGATAACCAACCAAGGAACGGAATGGTCATAAAGCCGAGAATCGAACTAATCATCAATGCATCTGTTGGAATTGCTTTGTTAAACAATAACGTCTGCACTAAATAGCCTGCAAGGAAAGTCTGAATTAACCCGGAGTTACCCGCCTGACCAAAACGCAGCCCTGTTGCCAGCCAGAAGGATTTGCTCTGGAACATGCTACCAGCAGGTGCAGGTTTTGCTGTGGGTTGGTTGCTGTCATTAACCTTCTCAAAGACCGGGCTTTCTTTCAGATTCATACGTAACCAGATAGCAAAGACCATCACGACAACGCTCGCCAGGAACGGTATACGCCATCCCCACGCCAGCAGTTCCTCTTTACTGAGAATGAAGAACATAAAGGCCCAGATTGCCGTTGCGCTCAAGGTTCCGCAGTTAGTTCCCATAGCTACAAATGAGGAGATAATTCCGCGCTTACCTTTTGGTGCATATTCCGCCAGCATCGTACCGGCACCGGAAATTTCCGCACCTGCACCCAACCCCTGAATAATACGCAGCGTCACCAGCAAGATGGGGGCAAAAACACCAATCTGTGCATAGGTCGGTAACACACCAATTAAGGTGGTACAGATCCCCATCATGGTGATGGTAATAAAGAGCACTTTTTTACGCCCTATTCTGTCGCCCATTTTGCCGAAAATAAATGCTCCGACAATACGCGCCACATAACCTGCACCGTAGGTTCCCATTGCCAAAATTAACGCCATTGCCGTTGATGATTCAGGAAAAAATATTTCATGAAACACCAACGCTGCGCCGAGCGAATATAACTGGAAATCCATAATTCACAGATGTTTTTTCTCATTCTGTGGTTTCCTTGGCGCTTTCTAGGTTTTTTCAGATAGTTACATTTTTTCAAAAGCATCCTGAGTTCGATCTTACTATCTATCTGTGGCCTATTTCTGTCCCATATATGCCCCAAAAAATACCCCAACAGATAAGCAGTCTTTTCATGGTGTTACGCGTAAAAACAATAACGGATTGAAATTATTCAATACACTCTCGAAAGTGCATCAGCCAACCGCAGAACGTTATTGCATACAACGTTTCTGCGGCATATCACGAAACGATTACTTAATGACTGGGACTTCAGACCACTCAATATCCGGTACAATTATGTATCAACGCAGTTTAACAACACCCTATATTTAATCCAGAGTGCGAGCAACGTTGTCCCTTTCTCTTTTGCACTCTTAAAATATACGATTACTTAAGTGAAGATGCTTGACGAATCGCCAAATAAAACATCTTCATCAGCATAAAAATCCATATATGATTGAAAATTTAGTCATTAATACCATTCATATCTGAATACTAACCTAATACGCTTACTAACCGTGAGAAATCTTTTTTTTCGACTTAATCACTCGAAATAAACTTTCACTCAATTGAAAACAATTAGCTACAATTATCATTGCAATATCAAATCAAACATAACAACTTGCATAAATTCTCATGGGATACAGCATCAGTTGTGCCAAACACATAAGGAATTGAAATGGACGGAGAAAGCTTTAACTTTGATGACAATGATATTGAATTTATTGCTTCAATGTATGCATCATGTAAATTATCAGGAAGTATCGCCCCCATAATGCATATAATGGTTAGCATTCCAAAAAATAAGAAAAAACAATTCTACGAACGAGTTGAGCATTATTGTAGTTTATATTCCAATAAAAACCCACCTTCTTAAATTCGCTGCATTCTAGTGGATTCCATTAAGAAAACAATGACATACACTCAAACACATCTTTTTTATCAACAGTGAATTTCAGTTCGGCCAGTTTTTACCAGCTATTATAAAAATAGCACCCATATAAAGTTTTTACCCCACAGGTACAGCTGGCCATTCGATAACCGCACTAAGGAAGTGCCAACACGACATCAGCAAGACCCGATATTTCTTCCATGCCGCCAGCAACGATGTTAAGGTTAAATTAATTATAAAAAAATATATTATAATTCCATCTTCGCATTAAATTTTAACCTTTAATCTCCACAAGGAACAAGTTGCATAGGTGACTATATTAAGAAAACTTATAACCACCAAAAACATTTGCTTTGCAAGCAAAAACAGTGACCATTGACTCTAAGAAAATTCCGATCTATTGTTAGTGTCATCAAAGTTACTTAACAGTATTCCGAAATGAAAATACAAAGCAAGCTAATTGTCTTATTAAACATTATCATTGCATTTATATTATTTGAGCTTTTAGCTCAAAAATTTGGTTTGAGTACATTATTTTAAAGCAAGATAAACAATATCGGGCACTCTAGTTTTTATAATTAACAATTAAACGCCCATAAAATGTTATTTACTTTTCTTCGCTATTGTCATATCTTAATATAGTGGCTTACGCCACTCTACTTTCATCATATTTTGTACGTTTATGTACTCGCCATGAAGCTCTTTCATGGCGATTTTTATTCTTAATCCAAGAACATACTCCCTACCTATAGCAAAATCACTTTTTGAACAAAAGAATAACGTATTTAGGTAATCATTACGAATTTACCCTATAGGTGCTACTGGCCATTCAATATCCGGTGCAGTTGTTGTATTAACACGGTTCAGCAACACCCGATACTTCTTCCAGGCTTCCAGCAACGAGATTTCTTCCTCCGTTGCGATTTCCAGATCTACAGCATCCTGAAGTGGCGCAATATGCTCACTGGCTACCTGCATCAGGCTGTTTTTTGTTTCTTCTGCCTCCCGGATCCGGAACAGTTTTTCTGCTTCCGTATCCTTCACCCAGGCTGTGCCGTTCCACTTCTGATAACCCCTTTTGGAGAATTAAGTGGTGTATTGATCGTCACTTCACCTGTTGCGTTATTTACTGCAAATGGTCGAAGACCGTTCCAGCCACCGTACTGGTCGCCTTTATCAGTCATGAGCAAGTAAGTATTTGCTCCATCATTTCGCCATATGACACCGTAATCGCCAGCAATCATCCTTAACGCATTCTGACTACGGACAATAACTTCATCATTAGCGTAAACCTTATTACCGCTAATGTCTGACTTACTCAAAACAGGATACGAACTATAAAATCCATTACCTTGTTTAAAATCTAAAATTAAATTTACCGCAACTGATTCAGAATAAGGATCAGTTGCGCCAAATTTATAAGTCGTTTCAGCAACAACATAATCAGAAGCAGGAGCAGTAACAGAAAGTCCTTCTTCTAAAAAGACCTCTACGGGAAATGCCCCACCTTCTATATAGAATACGCTGTCTACGGTATCGCCTTTATTACTCATCAGAATGGAATGAATAGCGCGTTCCGATGATGAATAAGCCCAGAACATACCACAGGCATAGCTACCCCGGTCCGTCCAGCCGCCTGCGCAAACAAAACCATTAAACTCACAGTTATTCATTCTGTGATTAGCTGTGCGACTTGGCGTTGAAATGACAACGCGGGATGCCCGATGGCTGTCATTCCTTTTTATCACTAACGGATAATATTTACCTTCCTGGACACCCGCCGGGGCATTTACCACAACGTATCGCATCCCCTTTTTCTGATCCACTTCACCTTTGCTGTAAACATTAATGTTATTCAGGAAGCGGCCCTTGTCGGGGATATCAGCACCATTCTGATCCTTCTGTAGTCGTTTTTCAGCATTATCATATGCGGTCTTAACTGCTTTTGGTGTCGCGGCTAAAGATTCACTGGTGCTATCGACAGCACTGCTAAGTTTCACAACACCTTTAGTTGTAAGGCTTGCGTCTTCCATCGCAACTGCACCGGCAATCTCTTCAGCACGATCAGCAGCAGCTTCCGCACGGGTCGCAGCGGATTCAGCAGTAGTTTTGCTCTGAGATGCCGCCGTCGCACTGCCAGCAGCCTCTGTCGCCTTCGTGGATGCTGTCGTGGCGCTGCCCTTCGCTGCGGATGCTTGTCTTGTCGCCTCATCTTTTGAAGCAGACGCCGATGATGCCGATGACGCCGCCGAACTGGCGGACGATGCGGCAGCCGTTTTTGAGGATTCTGCGCTGGTTTCCGACGCTTTCGCGTTCGTCTCGGATGTCTTCGCTGCGGAAGCAGACCTCGCTGCTGCACTGGCCTGTTCAGTGGCTTCGCCAGCCTTCGTTGTGGCTGTTGAAGCGGACGATGCGGCGCTTTCTGCCGATTTTCCGGCGGCGCTAGCACTGGCTGAGGCCTGCCCGGCACTTGTTGACGCGGCACTGGCAGATGATGCAGCCGCTGTTTTTGAGCCTGCCGCAGCTGAGGCACTCTGTCCCGCTGCCGTTTCAGAAGACTTAGCGTTCGTCTCGGACGTTTTTGCCGCCTTCGCAGAATTTGCTGCCGCCGTTGCCGAGGAAGCGGCACTACTGGCGCTTGATGATGCGTTCGTTTCTGATGATTTCGCTGCCTCTTTTGAGGCCGCCGCATCCCGGGCTGAGGTGGCAGCTTCTGACGCCTTCGTGGTCGCGGCGGATGCAGAAGTGGCTGCAGATTTTTGTGACGCTGCCGCATTCGTTTCTGACGTTTTCGCGGCACTGGCACTGGTAGCTGCCGCGCTTTTTGAGGACTCTGCAGCAGCAGCACTTTTCGATGCTTCAGTGGCCTTTGTTGATGCCGTTCCTGCGCTGGAAGACGCTGACTGAGCCGACGAAGCGGCCTGTCCGGCTGACGTGCTGGCTGCGCGTGCTGAGCCTGCAGCATCAGTCGCATGGGTTGCCGCCTCACGGGCAGATGTGCCGGCATCGCCGGCTGACTTCTTCGCGGCTGCCGTGTTCTGTGCCACTGCGGACGCGTTACGCGCCACCTCTTCCACCATCAGTTCAAAACGGCGCAGTGCCTCTGGCCGGACATCATCCTCCGTCATTGCACCGAGGAAATCATTCAGTGTGCCCGGCTTTGAGTCCTCATATACGGTGATAATCCCGGCGTGTGACGGCGGGAATCCCTCCACCAACAGACTGACGCTGTACTGACCATACTCGACGTCCATTGTGTAACGCCCGGCTTCATCCGGGTTTTCTGAGGCCACTGTGTTCACCACCACCGTGGTGCTGTTGCGCCTGGCCTTTAGCTGAATGGTGCAGTTTTGTATCGGCTTACCTGCGCCATCTTTCAGTACACCTGAAATCCGTACTGCCATATTCCCCCCACAAAAAAGCCCGCCTGAACCTGACCTTCACGCAACCAGACTCCTGCACTATTGAGCTCACGCTTTTTCTCCGCAGTGATAATGCCGCTGCAGTGTGGGCAAAGTAGATACGCCGCCTCACTGGCTTTAAAGGGATCCGGTTCATTACGGTAGCCGGTCATGGCATCCATAGCTGGCTGAAAATATTCACCGCAGTGCGGACATGGCCAGTACCAGCGGCGGCGGTCACCACGATTGTAAAGGGAAAGAATACCAGTCGTCGGTGGCGCTTCATGAGGCGACTTACGTCGCCATTTGCTGTCGCAGATGTCACGTCCCGGCGAGCTCTCCACCAGAGTCATCCCGGCGGACATAAATGTGGTGGTACGTTTTGAGGCCAGGGAGAAACCATCACCCTCGCTGTCGATATTCTCCGGAAAACGGTCGTAATCGGTTAAGGCGACAAACCGGTAATCCGACGACGACATAATGTTGACCGAGGGCCAACCAATTTTAAGGAACGAGCCATCCCTGAACGTCTTATCATGGACATTATTGTCGTTACGACGTGGACTCATTCTTTTCTTTACCGCCGCACTGCTTCTGAACGTTCTGTCGAGGCGCTTTTTAGAATGCTCGCGGGCCTTATCTTCGGTCATCTGCACAACGAGCATGTCCGAAGGATCGCAAACGATGGTATAGACAATCCATCCATCGATCAGACCAATGGTCTTCCCTGTTCGCGCAGGACCAACAAAAATCACCGCATCGTATTCACGCGATGCCAGGCAGTTCATGGGCTCAATGATGTAGGGTGTCAGTTCAGGATCCCATGGCACCGAGTTACCAGCCCCCTTGGGAACACGCATGAATTTTTTAACAGCCTCCGAAATCGGCATGCGACGTGGTGGGGAAAATCCTGCCGATATGTCCCTTCCCAAATTTCGGGCTGATGAAAAACCCATTATTCCTCCTAGAGACTCTCTCCTTCCTCATCAGGAATTAATTCAGCAGCACAAGCCTCGTAGGATTTTTCCTGAAGAGTGTATCGCAGGTCATCAATGGCCTGCTGTACAACGCCGACGGCCTGAGGAGTCAGGGCGCAATCGCGTTCAAGAACATCCGGAATTGTCTCCAGAACCTGGACGACAGCCTTTCTCATGGACGAATAGACGATGACTACTTCATCAACTGGGATGAGTTTTCGCTGCTCCTTTTCCAGCTTGATCCTTTCATTTTCAGACTGGTACCAGTCCTTTCTCTCTTTCGGCTCCATACGGGATGGATCATGAACAGAGTCTGCTGCCTCATGCTTCACACTAAACAGGGCGGGCCCGACATGCTGCAGGGCGTAAACGGGGTTCCCCCTGACAGTCGCAGCCACAGGAGTGTTGGCCGCGAGGAGCCGTTTTTTTACTGTGTCCCGGTGAAGCCCAAAGGCCTCGGCGATTTTAAAAACACTCCAGTAATAAGCATCACCGATCCCGCTCACATTTGACATAAGCAACTCCATCTGGCAGGTGAAAATCAGGTTTATTTATATATTTCAATTAATTGCAAACTAGTCTAATGACAGGGAGAAAAAAATATTGTACAGCTGAAAAGAGAAATAACTTTTAATTATCAATAAATTACCAAACATGCTGCCGCCGCCATGGAAATGCAAAAACTAGCCTTTTTCCGCGACGCTCCCGCCCCGTGGCAGGCCACCCCACCGGGAGGACCCGTCAGCCTGACAGCTCTGACGAACGTCTGATACAACGCCTTGCATGAATGGCATCGGGATAATCCAGAAAGGCATAGCATCGTGCCCACAAGAATCTGTGTAAGTGTCCTGTTTCTTCCACCCCCGCACAGGACTGGCGAGCATGAGGGACAAACCCGCGAACCATAAACGCGGTAAAAACCCGGTGTGCATCGTTTTTGATTATTCCCGCATACTCGCGCAGAAGGAGTTCCCCGTCGGGCTACGGTCTCTGTTAATACGGGAATACGGCGACGATACAGCGCAGCTAAAAGGGTAATAGACGGATAGACCGGTTTATTTCATTCCACAGGATTCTGAGTGTCCCCAACTTCCTCCAATAGTCTGAGCGTACACCTATATAGTTTTAATTTTCATCAATCCATTTAACTATCGTTTAATTGTTGTCACATAGGATTCTGCCGTTTTTAACAATGCAGGATAATAAGATGAAAAAAATGTTGTTTTCTGCCGCTCTGGCAATGCTTATTACAGGATGTGCTCAACAGACGTTTACTGTTGGAAACAAACCGACAGCAGTAACACCAAAGGAAACCATCACCCATCACTTCTTCGTTTCGGGAATTGGACAGGAGAAAACTGTTGATGCAGCCAAAATTTGTGGCGGCGCAGAAAATGTTGTTAAAACAGAAACCCAGCAAACATTCGTAAATGGATTGCTCGGTTTTATTACTTTAGGCATTTATACTCCGCTGGAAGCGCGTGTGTATTGCTCACAATAATTGCATGAGCTGCCCATCGATATGGGCAGCTCTATCTGCACTGCTCATTAATATACTTCTGGGTTCCTTCCAGTTGTTTTTGCATAGTGATCAGCCTCTCTCTGAGGGTGAAATAATCCCGTTCAGCGGTGTCTGCCAGTCGGGGGGAGGCTGCATTATCCACGCCGGAGGCGGTGGTGGCTTCACGCACTGACTGACAGACTGCTTTGATGTGCAACCGACGACGACCAGCGGCAACATCATCACGCAGAGCATCATTTTCAGCTTTCGCATCAGCTAACTCCTTCGTGTATTTTGCATCGAGCGCAGCAACATCACGCTGACGCATCTGCATGTCAGTAATTGCCGCGTTCGCCAGCTTCAGTTCTCTGGCATTTTTGTCGCGCTGGGCTTTGTAGGTAATGGCGTTATCACGGTAATGATTAACAGCCCATGACAGGCCGACGATGATGCAGATAACCAGAGCGGAGATAATCGCGGTTACTCTGTTCATTGCTGACCCCACAAACAGATTTCACGCTCAATCTCACGACGAGTCATGAGACCTTTCCATTGCTTACCGCCAGCATATGTCCAGCGACGTAGCTGATCACATGCGCCTTTGATATCGCCCTGGTTTATTTTGCGAAGAAGCGTCGATGTTCTGAAATTGCCAGCACCCACGTTGTAAACGAATGAGTAAAGAGCGCCGCGCATTGTTTCCGGTATATCGACTTTGATGTACGGGTTAATTTGTCTGGCGACCGTGGCAAGGTCTTTATTCAGGAGGGCTTTGCATTCTGCTTTGGTATACGTTTTAAGGAGAAATACACACGCTGGGTTAAGACACAGCCGTGTGCTTGCTGCGGTATGCCAGCCGACGATCCGCATCATCTGATTGGTCACGGGCAGGGCGGAATGGGAACCAAAGCACATGATCTCTTTGTGTTGCCTTTGTGCAGAAAGCATCACGACGAGTTGCATACGGATACCGTGGCATTTGAAGAGAAGTATGGCTCCCAACTGGAGCTGATTTTTCGATTTATCGATCGCGCGCTGGCAATTGGTGTGCTGGCCTAATTTTGTGGAGTAAGTTGATGCGTGATATTCAGATGGTTCTTGAGCGTTGGGGGGCATGGGCGGCTAATAATCATGAAGATGTGACCTGGTCGTCCATTGCCGCCGGTTTTAAGGGATTAATTCCTTCAAAAGTAAGATCTCGTCCGCAATGCTGTGACGATGACGCGATGATCATTTGTGAATGTATGGCTCGCCTGAAAAAAAACAACAGCGATTTACATGATTTATTGGTGGACTATTATGTCGGCGGCATGACTTTTATGGCGCTTGCACGTAAGCATGGGCGATCTGATTGTTGGGTTGGCAGGATGCTCCAGAAAGCTGAGGGCGTAGTGGAGGGCATGCTGATGGTGTTGGATCTCCGATTGGAGATGGATGCTGATTGTTCGAAATAATTAAAGGAAAAGTTGCTGTCTGATTTTCATTAGTCTAACATTTTAAATGTTGGAATCGCAACGTAGTTATTATCATATAACAGCTTGTTTCCTGATTTAGCCAGCCTCCCCAAAGGCTGGTTTTTTTTCTAATAAGTATCATTTCGGGTGGGGATTTTATTGTTTAACCCATAATAGTTCATTGACATTGAATCCCAACTTTTGAGCGGTACGCACATAGTCTGCTTTTACATTATCTGGAATAGTTTGGGTCCTTGCCAGAATCCATAGGTATTCTCTGTTCGGACCACTGACAAGAGCATACTTATACTCATCATCCAGCTTGATTACATTATAGCCACCATAGAAGGGGCCAAAAAACGAAACTTTCAACGCTGCAGTTTTAGTATCTCCAGTAAAGTATGCTTTACCTTCGCTCTCGCTCCATTTGTTTTTCGTTGGATCGTATCCACGGTTAAGTACGCGAATCCCTCCGTCGTTCCGTTTTTCATAAGTAGCGCTGACCTGTTCCAGACCACGTTCGAACCAGTTCTCGAGGCGAGCTATTTCATACCATTTTCCGAGGTAGCGGTTGGCGTCAAAATTTGTAATCGGCTGCACACCTTTAGGTGGTGTCGGGGCCTTACATGCTATAAAAGTGAAAGAGAGTGCAATGCCAGTCAACACAGGCCATAACTTCATAATAAATCCTGTACTTTTGATAGTTGAGAGTAAGTATGAAAGATAGATGAGTACGACCGATCACTTAAAGAACTTTCCTACTATATTAGGAATAGTCAATAACAGAAAAATTGTCAGTGATGAAGCCAGAAAGGCAATTTAGTCCGTGCACTACAAAGTTTATGTGTTAATGAATTAGTCAAGGGGGAGGAAATGATAAAAAAACCTGTGATTGGGATCAGCGGTTGTTTGGGCGGTTCTGCTGTTCGTTTTGATGGTGGTCACAAAAGAGATGACTTTTTAATGGACAAATTAGTGGAATGGGTAACATTCAGACCAGTATGTCCGGAAATGGCTATAGGGCTGCCAGTTCCGCGTCCTGCTCTACGACTTGTGCGCTCGAAGCAAGGAAATATACGGATGTGTTTCAGCCACGACCAGAATGAGGATGTGACAGAGAGAATGACAGAGTTTAGTCGTTCTTATATGGACAAATTAAAGGATGTATCGGGGTTTGTGGTTTGTGCTAAATCTCCCAGCTGTGGCATGGAGCGCGTGCGTGTCTATGATGAAAATGGTAATCGAGGTCGTAAAGATGGAGTGGGACTATTTACGAGCACTTTGATGGAAAAGTTTTCCTGGCTACCGGTTGAAGAGGATGGGCGATTACATGATCCAGTGCTTCGTGAGAATTTTATTGAAAGAGTTTTTGCTTTGCATGAGCTCAATCATCTTTACAAGGAGAAATTATCAAGAAGAGAGTTATTAGCTTTTCATAGTCGTTATAAGCTTCAGTTGTTGGCGCATAGCCAGGCAGGCTATAAAGATATGGGACCATTTGTGGCTGCAATACACGAGTGGGCGGACCTTGAATCATACTTTGAGGTGTATCGTGATAATCTGATGGCGATTCTCAGAAAACCAGCATCACGTAAAAATCACACGAATGTGCTGATGCATATACAGGGGTATTTTAGTAATTACTTAAGTACACGCCAGCGTAAAGAGTTGAGCGAGGTTATACTTAACTATCGCTTTGGCACATTGCCTCTTCTTGCGCCGTTGACTCTGCTGAAGCATTATCTGGGTGAGTATCCTAATGATTACTTGCTTACACAGAATTACTTCGATCCCTATCCGGAAGAACTGGCTCTAAGACTGATGGTGAATTAACTGTATGCGATATCATCTGAAAGTGATGAGTTCCTGTATGCAGGATATTTACAATCGTAAAAACTACGCTATGATGCCCATAGTGTCAGTTTGTATAAAAATGCGGTGATGCTGCCAACTTACTGATTTAGTGTATGATGGTGTTTTTGAGGTGCTCCA
>OGLB01000701.1_pt1 | contig 16167 bp, 18 predicted proteins | sample 1572551 | NCBI WGS metagenome assembly OGLB01 (sample SAMEA2582003, study PRJEB24529) | metagenome | biome: Human gut stool | place: China | collected 2011
GTACACAGCGGTCAGGGATGAGCAGGCGACCATGGCACTGGATCATATTCATTTTCCGGACAAGGACGTTGATATATACGGCGTGAGCTATTTTGACAGGAAGATGGATGCCAGGGTGGTGGATGATGCAGAACCGCAGGATGAAGCGGTATGTAATGTGCTGATCGCATGTGGGGGTGACCGGAGGCGGATGCCGGTTGACTGGAACAGGCTGCGTGCCAGTGGATTTAATTACATTGCGTTTGGCGGCCGCCAGAAGTATCAGATGAAGATTCCGGGCAAGGCTTATTATTCTGGAAGTCCGGAGGCTGTGTCGAGAGAGTCAACAGGCGCACATGGATATATATATGGGGAAATGTCTGACGGAGTGGTTTCGACTAAGTTTGTGCCTGCTGCGGTCAGAGAATATAAAAGAATTGATTATCCGGTGGATAACGATACAAGGGACGGTGCTCTGACGGAGGCCATTCTGGGTATCCTGGAGCTTGAGGGACGTGACAATATATATTCCATATGCCTGAACCGTATGGCAGGTTGTGAGAAGAACTTTGATATATCATCCATGCTGAAGGATTACAGAATCCTGGCGGTGGAAGGTGAGAGATTTGAACGATCCGACTACAGTGAATACGCCAGAGCCAACAAAAATACAGAATTTGGCAGATTGCTCGATAAACTGAATGTAGCCGATCTTGAAAGCAGAGACGGAATAAAACTTGCGGTCGACATGATGATAGAGGTGTCGGGGCTGTATGCAAGATCGGGCAGAAAAATGGGCAGGGAGCTTTATCACGATACACTGAGACAGGTCAGACAGATACTCAGGATGAAATGTCAGACATACGAGGCGGACGCTGCGGTCAGGGAATATATGAGCCTGCAAAATGACTACGAGGTCAGCTCTGATGTTCTGGGTGAGCTTAACTCGGTATGGGCACAGGAGCGGAAAAGCGAACTTGAGATCACGACGCTCAGACGTCATCTGGAGGAGCTTCCTAAGGAGTACAGACGAAGCTGGATAAGGACTGGAGTAAGAACAGCACTTGTACCGCTCATGGTACTTGGAATATTGTCGATAGTTATAATGTATGCATTGGTCGCACGGGGGGATAATATTCTCCCGGACGGACGACTTGTGTATGCGATGCTCTTCGCTGTCGGAGCTGCGGGACTTGCATACTATATTGGATATGCATTGTCAAAATACTGGGGACTCAGGAAGAAGAGTGGAAGAAAGAGATTGACAGCGGAGCTTGAGGAAAGCAGGGCGGAACTTGATAAGCTCTGTGCACAGCGGGATGAGATACACAGCCGCAGAACCGGGCTGCAAAGCCTTGACGGACGAAGAAGAGATATATACGAAAAACTCACACACCGGGAGAAGCTTCTTGATGAAAAGCTTCAGGAGATCCGGGTTATGAGATGTGCGATAGATGAACTGGATGGACTTTCATCATGACAGATGGGTCTGTTCAGCTTTTACTATGTGTTTTTCATTGTGAAATGTCATTATGGCAACAACCTGTATGGATCCAAGAATCAGGAGAAAACCGATCAGATCCATGCGGGTGAACTGGGTGCCCAGAAAGATCCACGTCAGCAGGGCACTTGACACGGGCTCGACTGTGACAAATAGACTCGCCTTCACGCTTCCGAGGATGCTGATGCAGAGACCGTATATTGTAAATGGGATGAGGGAGCCCACAATGGCTACCGCAAGTGAGGCTGCAATTATCCTTCCATCCATGTGAGGCAGTGAGAATGTTTTCGTGACCAGCGCAAGGAAAATGGAGGCTATGAGTGATGACCAGCCTATGATATTTACCAGACCATATTCATTGTAGAGCTTCTGAGGATAAAGGCAGTATATAGTGAAACATACCGCTGAGGTGAGTCCCCATATGAGCGCCGGCCTGGATATGGCAAGGGAATTCAGGCTGCCGTGTGTGGCGATCAGAAAGATACCTGCAAATGCACATACGACTGAGGCGGCTTCATATATATGAGGTCTCTTGTGCATGAATATTGTTGTGTACAACAGCAGCATGATTATGTATGTGAACTGGATCACTGTGCCGGTTGCGGCGTTGGAATGTTCGATGGAAGCGAAGTATGTGAACTGCACGCCCATGACACCTGAGAGTGCAAAGAACAGCATAGATATGACACTTTCAGGCTTTGACCATATGGTCAAAGCCCTTTTATCTCCCTTTACGGCGGCGATGACAAGCAGTACGACACCGGATATAAACTGTCTGATTATGGAAAGCTGTGTGGCATTTACATCTGACGACTGGAACACGTATTGTCCAAGGACTCCGCTTATGCCCCACATGATTCCGCATGACAGAACCAGTATGATTCCGAATCTCTGTGAGTGGTTGATCTGTTTTTCTGACATAACACCGCCTCTTCTCTTGTTAAAAGTGACATCATTTTACCACCGATATTTCTAATTTTCAATTATTCTTTAAACAAGGTGCCTTGGTGTCAAATGAAGGGTTGAATGCATAGAAATTCTTGTGATCGAGGGTATCTTTTACAGCCTCAAGGCATTCGCCAAATCTCTGGAAGTGGACAACCTCCCGTTCCCGGAGGAACTTGATGGCATCGTTGACATCGGGATCGTCGGAAAGGCGTAGGATGTTGTCGTAGGTGACACGGGCCTTCTGCTCTGCTGCAATCATATAAGAACAACTTTTGATTAAAAGTTCCAGTGAATTTCAATCGGAACGTCCCTTGTTCCCGGAATACGTTTGCCGACAGATATATAATCAATCAGCGTTTCCACAATCTCGCGGGTAAGATGTTCCAAGTTGGTATATTGTTCAATCAGTTCGCGGCGATTATCGCCCGCCGCAATTTTTTCTTCGATTTCGGCTAACTGCTTTTCTCCGTCAGCAATCACACGTTCCAAACGGTCGCGCTCTGTGGTAAATCCTTTTGACATATCCACATAATCGCTTTCAGAAATTAAGCCCTTTACCTTATCCATATAAAGCTCTCGAATACCCTTTGAATACTCGTCAACCTTTTTTTGATAAACGGTAAGGTTAGAGAGTAGACGGGCTTTCTGCTCCTGTAAGTTATCACAAAATTCAATGTTCTGTTCTAACTCGTCTTTGTCAAGATATTCGGTAGCCAAACGGTTCAACTCGTCAATTACAAGTCGTTCCAGTTTATCAACAGAAATAAAAGAGCCAATACAAGCGTCTTTTGCTACATGGCGGTTAGAGCATTGCAGATAATGTTTATTGTGATTTTTGGAAGAACGCATTGTATAACCGCAGTTCGCACAACGGGCTTTTCTTGCAAATAAACCGATTGTGCCAACATCAAAGGGCTTTGCCCTTTGTTCGATTAACGCTTGCACTCTGTCCCATAACTCCCGGTCAATAATAGGTTCATGCGTTCCCTCGACAATGTACCATTCGCTTTTCGGGCGGGGTTTGTTTTGTTTCGTCTTATAGGACACACTACCATATTTCCCCTGCACCATATTGCCGATATAGATTTCATTTATCAGCATATCGGAAATAGCAAAGTATTTCCAAAGAGTGCTGTTTCTTGTTTTCGGCTGTTGGTATCGTAAGCCATGTAGACGTTTATATTCTGTTGGATTTGGTATGCCCCGGTCATTGAGCATACGGGCGATTGCAGTTTTACCGTAACCTTGTGAAAACAGGGTAAACACTTCTCGAACAACGGCAGCGGATTCTTCATCAATAATCAAATGCCCTTTTTGGTCTGGGTCTTTCTTGTAACCATAAAGAGCAAATGCGCCGATATGAAAACCATTCATACGTCTGTTTGTTAAGACACTTCGGATATTTTCAGACATATCCTCTAAGTACCACTCATTGACAAGCCCGTTAATTTGACGGGATTTTTTATTTCCCTTGTTAGCGGTATCTGCATTGTCAACAATACTGATAAAACGAATACCCCAAATAGGGAATAGTCCATGTATGTACTTTTCTACAAGTTCCAGTTCGCGGGTAAAACGTGACTGTGTTTTGCAAAGGATAATATCAAATCTGTGTTGTTCTGCGTCTTTGAGCAAACGGTTAAATTCTGGTCTGCGGCGGTCAGAGCCGGTATAGTCGTCGTCGCTGTAAATGTTGTAAAGTTCCCACCCCTGTTCCATAGCGTATTGCAGCAGCATAGCTTTTTGATTTTGTATGCTGTTGCTGTCGTCGGTTTCAAATTGCTTGTTTCTATCTTCTTCGGATAAGCGGCAGTAAATAGCTACTTTCATGTTCATATCTCCTCAGAGATAAAACAAGCTCCCTCTAATGGAATTATACCATAATAGAGGAAGCTTGTCATTATCGCTGCGCCGCGGTTATTCCTTTATTTTTTTCTAACTTATTGATAAGCTCAATCCATTTTTGCGTGAATTGGCTTTTAGTAGTCGTATTTTCGCCGCTTTTGAAAACACTACTACAAATGTTCTTAGATTTTTCGTTATTTGCCATAATTAGCCCCCTTTCAAGAATGGCTAATACACTATATGAAAAGTGGCAAGTCCACTATTACAACAAAGGGGCTTTCATCGGACGGCTGTTAGCACAACCTCGCGGGAGTTCCACCCCTGCCCGTTAAGGCAGCTCTACCCAATGCCTGCGACGCTTTTAACGCTCGGACTATGGCTATAAAGGCTTGTCTACCCTTAGTGCGTGTCGTCGCCACAAGCCGCTACACTTGTTCCCCGGCGTGGTGGTGGTCGCTCGACTTTCTCCAATAGAGGAAAAGTGTCATGGCGCACCCGCCGTATGGCTCGACGCAAAAAGGACGTATCCGATTTGCCCTATACTGCGTCGCCGTTATCTTGCGTCGCTTTCTTTTTCAAGGAGCAAGCAAGGTCAAGTCAACAGGCAGCGGAAAGGGGGACGCTGCTTGTGGTTATCTCAAACCTTGAATGAAAGGACTGCCCGCATAAGACGCGAACGCAAACGGTCGCGTATATCCTCGTCTATGCCCCAATAGGTATTCCCGCGCTCGTCGCGCAGCTTTCGCATAGATAGGGACGCTATGTAACTTTCGTAATGCTGTACGACAATGTTCATAGCTTCCGGGTCGCCCTTAGTTGCGGCTATGATTACCGGGTAAGGCAACAAGCCGCGCTCGTCCTGTTCTGATTTAATCTGTGTAATCATAGGCGCGTTCCTCCAAATAGCGTTTTAACAGCTCAAAAGAGCTTTCCCGGCGATAGCGTACTGTTGTTCTCGGAATGTTGCAGAGCTTTGCAATTTCTGTTTCGCTCATATCAAAAAAGTAATACAACAGGACAGCTTCGCGCTTTTCTTCCGGCAAACTGTGCAGAGCTTCGGCAAGCAGCTTCGCAGTAATTTCCTTGCCACCAACAACAAAAGACTGTTCCGCTTCATCATCTACAAAATACTGGTCGTAGACAAAAAGCTGATTTTCTTCCTGTGGCGACAGGTCGGAAAAAGTAACCTCGCGTAATTGCTGCCGCTTAATGTCCCTGCTGGCGTTCATAGCTTCCCGCTTCAACGCCTGTTTGCAAAAGCCGTTAAAAGCGCAACGGATTTGCCATTGGGTACGAATAGGCTCGTTCATGTTCTCACCCCCTTTCGCAGCCGCGAAAGCGGTAGAGTTTTGAAATGTCCCCTTTCGTAAACCCTCAAAACCACGCACCCCCGAATAGTCGGAGGTTTTACGGAATTTCTCAAAAAATTTTTTGAGAAAATGCAAAATGCGCCCGTCTGCAAAACGCAGACAGGCGCAAAGGAAATATCGCAAGTATATATATGAGTTTTTAGTTCATCTATGTAGCCGGAATATCCCATTGGCGGGTAATGGCTTTTTTTGATAGTAACCCATTAAGGCATAGTAAAAAGGACATGGCGATACCTCCTTGATACCGCCATATCCTCAAAAAAGGGTAACTTTAACACACCCTCCGTATTCTCACTTTTGAAAAAGAAAACAGCGGCTTTGATTGTTATTTCAAAACCGCTGTTAGGTTGCTTCTATTCTGTAAGGCGCGTGAAAATTTTACCGCCGAACAACGGTTTTTTTTATTTTCCGTTGGGCGGTTTCTACTTTTACGTATTATTTGACTACTTCCGTACTATTATCACTATTGATTTCTAACTTGTTTTGTCCCTCTCCAATTATCCTTTGTTTACAAGCGAAAGTTTCCTTGTTATAAGCCGCTTTATTAAAACGGGTCGTAATATCTAAAGTAGCATTACTGTTTTTTTCGTCATAATCCCTCCTACATTAAGTCTTTGTTTTCAACACCCTGTATGGAGAGAAAAGCAAAAATCAGTGAGATAAGCGTTAATATGACAGGGAATATAGCATTGTTTGCCATAGTAAAGTCGCCTATGTTTGCCTGCGTCAGTATAATAAGCAAAAATGAGGATATGATAGTTGCTTTTGACGATTTCATAGCCAAGCCAATAAACAGGGCTATAAAGCTCATTGTTACTATGACAACCGATTTCAAAATTAACTGCACATAAAAGCTCAAACTTGCCATATTAAAATCAAGTGGAAAAGCAGATACCATAAACTGTGAACCAATCAAAATGCACCCATAAAGTAATAACTTTGTAAGCACTAAAGCAGTAAAACTAAAAATCCATACCGCAAGCATTTGTGAAATAAGGATTTTCTGTCGCTTTATCGGATAAGAAAACATTAAATTCATGGTTTTATTCTTGTATGCACTCACAATGAACGAAGAAAGCATAACACTGGTAAATACAAGGAAAGACATACTTGTAAACAATTCAATAGGCGAAGATATAGTATTATTGCCGGGAACTGCGTCTGGTACGCCAGTATCCGGGTCGTTTGCAATACCAAGATAGGCAAGTGCGAACATGAATAGACAGAGAACCGCTGCCAAAATTACAGCATTACGGACATATTTGCCGATATTGTTTTTCTTCCATTCCAACTTAATCAGTTTCAACATGATTTCTCCACCTCCCCAGTCATTTTTAGGAAGTAATCTTCCAAAGTTTCCGCTTTTTTGCCAAGAGATATTACCTCAACATCATTCAAAGCAAGAGTTTTCGATAAGTCTTGTGTTGATACATGGCTGTCATAAATGCGGATTTTTTCGTCCTCAATAATCTTAAAATTATCAACTCCAAGTTTTTCACTTAACACATAAGCCGCCTTTTTCGTATTTAGTACAGACAATTCAATATAGGCTAAACTCATTTGCTCGATTTCTTTCATGCTGATTTCTTTCATCATCACACCATGATTGATTACACCGACAGTATCAGCAATACTTTCAATCTCTGAAAGAATATGACTGGAAATCATAATTGTTATGCCATATTCGGTGCAGAGTGTTTTCAACAGGTCGCGGATTTGCTTCATTCCTGCCGGGTCAAGTCCGTTTGTCGGTTCATCAAGGATAAGCAGCTCCGGCTTACAAAGAATAGCGCGTGCAATTCCAAGACGTTCTTTCATGCCAAGAGAGTAATTTTTAACGAACTTCCCGGCTGCGTCGGATAAACCCAACATATCAAGCGCATTTTCTACGCTGCCATGATTGTAGTACCCCATATATTCACAATGGAGTTTCAGATTTTCATATCCTGTCATGTGGTCGTAAAAGGTGGGAAATTCAATGATACTTCCCATTCGTTTTAAGACCTCATAGGATTGTGGTGAAAGTGTTTCTCCAAAAATCTCAATAGTTCCATTGGTAGGCTTCCAAAGGTTTGTAATCATCTTCATAACCGTTGTTTTACCTGCTCCGTTCGGTCCTAAAAAGCCATAGATTTCTCCTTTTTTTATGTGGAGATTAACGTCATTTACAAGATTTCTTCCGCCAATGGTTTTCGTAATGTGATTAGTTTGTAAAATGTACTGCATATTTCTTATCTCCTTTCTACATACCATTGTAACGGTTTCGATTTTCAAAACTCTTGAATAATCCTTACAAATTTCTTTCGCGGCATTTAGTAAGACATTTTTTTAAGTTTGACACTAAATACTGTCTTTATATTTGGAGTGCTGTCTAAAATAATATCTCCGCCAAGCTGTAATGCTAAATTTTTAGAAATTGTCAACCCCAAACCATTTCCCTGTATATTACGATTTCGGGAGTCCTCCATAGTAAAAAGGCGGTCAAATACACTAGCTGCAAAATTTTTGTCAATGCCTTTTCCCTTATCAATCACATCAATAAATACTGCGTTTTTATCTGTTCTTAAACTTATTCCTAAATATTTTCCATCTGCTCCATACCGGATAACATTAGAAATAAGATTAAATAAAATGCGCTGTATAGCTTCTTTATTTCCATGAACGTAAACAGAAGTTTCCGGTATATCAATATCAACTTGAAAAATTTTATTTGTCAGTATTCCATAAAAATCTAAGATACTTTCACGACAAACCTCGCACACATCAATTCTTGATAGTTCTATATCCATATCGCCAGACTCTAACTTTGCCAAAGTGAAAAACTGGTTAATCAATTCCATGACGTTTTCTGCTTTCTGCTCGATTTTTCCTAACATTTCGTCTGTACTTGTCCCATTGATACGCATAATTTCCAAATATCCCAAGATGACAGTCATAGGTGTCTTTATATCATGCGAAATATTAGAAAGCATTTTTTTTGAAGCAATTTCCGAACGACAATAATCAGCTTTTACTTTCAGATGATTTTCCAACAAACGGTTTATTTGCGCAGCAAGTTCCATAAGTTCTTTGTTTTCGGTAAAAACCATTACGCGCTCGGAGCTGTTTGTATCAGTTATTTCTTTTAGCTTTTCGCTGATTTTTTGTATTTTTTTCTGTATTCCAGTGCGAAAAGCAAATTGCTGATACAAAACTGTTATGAGTAAAATTACAATACAAATCAAAAGAAAAAAGATAATCGTCGGCTCACTCATAGCGTATCTCCCAATTTATAACCAATCCCCCAAACTGTTAGAATATAACGGGGATTTCGGGTATCGTCCTCAATCTTATTCCTCAATCTGCTGATATGCACATTAACAGCATTTTCATCTCCTAAATATGCGTCATTCCAAACAAGGGAATATATTTGTTCTTTGGTATATACCTTTTTAGGGTTTTGCAATAGTAATTTCAAAATATCAAATTCCTTTGCGGTCAATTCAATATTTTTCCCTTTTTTAGTAATGGAATAGTCGGATAAGTTCATTACCAAATCTCCGGCAGCCAGTATAGCCGGAGCAGTAACCGATGTATTATCATACTGGGTTGTTCTTCTTATATTTGCTTTTATCCGGGCTAAAACTTCTGCAACAGAAAAGGGCTTTGTAATATAATCATCAGCACCTAATCCCAAACCTAAAGTTTTATCTGCTTCGGTATCCTTTGCCGACACAATAATAACAGGAACTACGCTGTTTTTTCTGATATACTGCATAACGTCCATACCGCTGATTTTGGGTATCATAAGGTCTAACAAAACTAAACTAAATGTAGAAGTATCGAATTGATTACAGGCTTCTTGTCCGTCAACTGCACAAATAACTTCATAATTTTCAGTCGTTAAATAACTAGTCAGCATTTCGCTGATTTCTGTATCATCTTCAATTAACAGAATTTTGTGTTTATTCATAAATTGCTTTTTTCTCCTTTCTTCTGCCGTCAACAGGTTTTTCTGCGTCCTTTGGTATCAGCCACATATAACCGATTTTAGAAACTCCCGGTATTCTATCTTCTTTACAAAGTATCTGTACTCGCCTTTCAGAAATCCCCCATTTCTTTGCTGCTTCGGGGCAAGAAATATATTCCATAGTCAACCGTCCTTTCTTCAAATTCTATCAGAATAATTATACTCGGATAGACGAACAATAGCAAGTGTATGATATGCTCTATTTCTATCCGTACCATGATGTATGTAATCATATCTCGAAAGGAAGATGAAATATACAATGTAGTTGGGTGAAATGACTATGAAGCAGAACAAAGAAAAATTTGATTTTAAGGCTTTCGGGCAAGCTATTAAAGCCGCAAGAAAAGCAAAGGGAATATCACGCAATCAGTTAGCCGATACACTGAATATTGCGCCCCGATATATCGCGTCCATTGAGAACAGCGGGCAGCACCCAAGTTTACAGATTTTATATGAGCTTGTAACCCTGCTTGATGTATCAGTAGACCAGTTCTTTTTCCCTGAACGGGAACAGGAAAAGTCCACGCGCCGCCGTCAGCTCGATACCATGCTCGACGGTATGAGTGAAAAAGATTTGAAAATCCTGTCTGCTACTGCCAAAGGAATAGAGGAAGCCAACAAGGACGAAACGGGAGAATAAAGTTCTCTCGTTTTTGTTTATATAGAGTGATTGAAGCGTCGCAGATTGCGGCGTTTTTCTTTTGGGAAAGTTCGTCAAATTTGCCGTTCCCGGTGTTGTAGGTAGTAAGGGATTAAGTTTCGTAGCAAGCATAGGAAAAGAGTACCCTTTTCCGTATTTTCGCCCTCCCGTCCTGTGGTGCGTCGGTTGAAAATTGCTTGTTGGGAAGTGTCCCAAACCCTCGGAATGGAAAGGAGTGTGAGCCGATGAACGGCAGGAAACGGACAGTACAAATTAAATTCAGAGTAACAGAGGAAGAACGGGCGTTCATTGAACAGAAAATGCAGCTCGTCCCTACCCGGAACATGGAAGCCTACTTGCGGAAAATGGCAATCGACGGGTATATCATTCAGATAGACCATGCCGACATAAAAGCTATGACAGCGGAGATACAGAAAATCGGGGTCAATGTCAATCAGATTGCAAAGCGCGTCAATGCGACGGGCAGCGTCTACCAAGAGGATATAGAAGAAATCAAGGAGGTGCTTGCGGAGATATGGCGGTTACAAAGATTAAGCCTATTAAAAGCACGTTAAAAAAAGCCCTTGACTATATCCAAAACCCGGACAAGACGGACGGGAAAATGCTGGTGTCCTCGTTCGGGTGCAGCTATGAAACGGCAGATATTGAGTTCGGATTTACATTGTCGCAAGCTCTTGACAGAGGAAACAACCTCGCACACCATTTGATACAATCTTTTGAGCCGGGGGAAGTCGATTATGAGAAAGCCCATGAAATCGGAAAACAGCTTGCCGACGCGGTAACAAAGGGGCAATATGAATACGTCCTTACCACTCACATAGATAAAGGGCATATCCATAACCACATCATTTTTTGTGCGGTAAACTTTGTAGACTACCACAAGTATGTTTCCAACAAGCGCACCTATTACGGAATACGCAACATCAGCGACAGGCTGTGCCGGGAAAACGGCTTGTCCGTCCTTGTGCCGGAGAAAGGCGGCAAGGGAAAGAATTATGCGGTGTATAAGAAAGAGAAAACCGCCAAAGCAAAATTGAAACTTGCCGTCGATACCCTTATCCCCCAAGTGTCCGACTTTGAAGAATTGCTCGCGCGGTTACAGGCAGAAGGCTTCACAATCAAACGGGGAAAATATGTGTCCTGTTTGGTTCCGGGACAGGAACGGTTTACCCGTTTGAAAACCCTCGGCGCAGATTATACAGAGGAAGCAATCCGGGAACGGATAGCGGGCAAGCGTACCCGTGCCGCCAAAGCTCCAAAGGCAGAGCGCAAGGGCGTTAATCTTCTCATTGATATTGAGCACAGTATCAAAGCACAACAAAGCCGAGGCTATGAACAGTGGGCGAAAATCCACAATCTGAAACAGGCAGCTAAGACCATGAATTTTATTACGGAACACAAGATTGAACAATACACCGACTTGACCGCAAAAATCGCAGAGATACAGACAGAGAGCGAACAGGCGGCAGACGCATTAAAGAGCGCGGAAAAACGGCTTGTAGATATGGCGGTGCTTATCAAGAATGTTTCCACGTTCCAAAAGACAAAACCCGCCTATGACGCATACCGCAAAGCAAGAAATAAGGACAGTTACCGGGCAGCCCATGAGCGCGAAATCATCTTGCATGAAGCAGCGGCAAAGGCATTAAAGGCGGCGGGCGTTTCCAAGCTCCCGAACCTCACCGCGCTGCAATCGGAATATGAAAAGCTCCAGGAACAGAAAGAAGCCCTTTACGCCGACTATGGCAGACTGAAAAAACAGGTCAAAGAGTACGACGTTATCAAACAGAACATAGACAGCATTTTACGGCAGCCAAGAGAACCGGAACGGGAAAAAGGAAAAGAACGTGGGGAGTAGCTTTGTTCATACTTGTATGATATAATAGTTCCTATCAAAAACAGTAGTTACATACCAAAGTGATACATTTTCAGCAAAGGAAGTGTCAGAGAATGGAACAGGAAATGCCGGACTATGAAACGATACGCGCCGCCGTTGCGGGCGAAAAATGGGCGTTGGAAAAAGTGCTTGATTGTTACGGTGACGAAATCAACCGCCTTGCAATGGTAAAAAAGCGTCAGCCGGACGGAAGCGTAAAAGAGGAAATCGACGACGATTTACGGCAAACGCTCATACTGAAACTGTTAGAAGCTATCCCACAATTCCCAATAGAAAAGGAGTGATACCATGACACGCGGGGAAATTTGGAAAGACTTTTTTAAGAGAACCGTTTTGCCCGCCGTTATCGCATTGTTTTTATTCTTCATGTTTAAGAACGTCTTTACAGAGGACGGGCAGACCAATTACTTTTATGTGTGGCTGTGCTGCGGTATTCCCTTTGGTATTCGCCGTATGTTCGTATGGCTTGTACCGCATGGGTATGACATAGCCGGAACGGTGGGTATCATTGCCCTCAACTTCATTTTGGGCGGCATTATCGGTGGGGTCATTTTGATATGGCGGCTCGTCGTGGCTGCATGGTATATCCCCCTTACGATATACCGTTTACTTACCACAGATAAGGGCGCAACCCCTCAAATCAACATGGAAAAATAGCAAAGGAAAAACCGGGACGCAGACAGTCAGTAAAGACTATCCGCGCCCCGGTTTTCTTATGGGTGCAGTTCTGAAATGTTACGCAGTAGAACGCCGTTTTTAAGGGAAAAGGTATAAAGCCCTTGCCCTATGAGGAAACGGTTGTCAGAAGCCTGTAAAACAAGGCTTTTTTCGCCCTTACCGCGTAACAAGAGCGCGCCGTTTTCTCATGCGCTCGGCTGCCTGTCTGCGGGTAATCCGCTTCCGGCAGTCCGGGCAGTATTTGACGCTGTTAGAGGTGGACGCAAAGAACGCGCCGCACACGGTACATTTCTTTCTGTCCTCGGTCTGATAGAGTTCCGCATAGAGCAGCTTATCAAGAGGAAGTACGGCAATCCGAAACCACTTACAGAGCAGGGAATAGGAAATGAGCTGCGGGCATACGCAAGTGTCCCCGTCGTCCAGTAAAATACAGTTGCCATTCTCGCAGTTGCAGCACTCCTTTTTCACAAGGGTGTTTACCTTGCGGCTTTGTCGCGGCGTCAGCCGCTTAATCCCGGTCATACTTCATCAGCAGGATAAACGGAAAGCTCTTTGTACTCGGCGTCGGTCAGCGCGTTCACTTTGGAAATGGTGCGCTCTGCAAGCTCCCGTAATCCCGCGTCCATGTAAGGCAGCGCAGCGGTCATGTTCTCTATAAGCTGCGCCTTGCTTCCCTCATGGTAAATGCTCAAAAGGTTTGTTTCCTCAACAGTAAATCTATTCATGCTCATACCTCCAAATCGTGATTTTTTCTTTTTGCCGCTGACTTTTTCGGGGCGGCTGTTTTCTTGTCTGCGGCAAGCTGCGCCCGGACAGAGGGGCGGGGCTTTTTAATCTCTTTGTCCCGGTTCTCTCCCTTGTCAATCAGCGCATACGTCCCATGTCTGCCCTCGATTTTGGAAAAGGAAAGGGTCTTGTAGGGCAGCATGGAGAAAAGGCGGTCAGTGTCCTTTGTGGCTGCAAGCCGCATGAACGCCGGGGAAAGCTCTGCCATGAAATGGGTCTTGTTCGGGCTGTTCGGCGTGTCATGCCGCTTCATTTCCCGCACAATGCGCCGCGCTTCCGTTTCAATCAGTCCGTCATGCAATGCGGCGATATGGGCCTTAAAATCTCCCGGTGGAAGCTGCTCCCTGTTGCGGTGTTCCTCCCGTAAGAGCCATTTAAGAGCGTCCGGGTCGTTGGGTATGGCTTCAAAGCGTTCAAACTTCCCAAACTGCGGGTCTGGGCTTCCGTTGAAATACTGTCCGGCGGGTATCATCTGCTCCCCGCGCTCATAAATCAGCTTTACCGTATCGGCGGGCAGCCCTTTTTCTTTGACGCGCTCATAATGGCGGGAATAGTCAAGTTCATACAGATTGCCCTTGATTTTTCCATGCTCCTTGCCTGTCAGCTCGATTGCATAGGCAAGAATACGGTCGCTTGTCTGCTCCATGTAAAAACGCCAGGTATTATGGGGCGCGGTGTCCTTTAGGAAAACGTCACGCTCCCGGAAGCAATGCGTCCCGGACGGGCGGCAAAACCATAAGAGGGTCTTATCCTCTTTACTTGCGCTTGCCGCCGTTTTTGCGATAATCTCCCTGTCAATATCAAAATCGCTTTGGTAAAAGCCTGTATTCTGCTTCATAATCGCATCGAGGGAAGCGAACACGTCTACATCTTCAAATTTATTTAATTTGCTCATGTGTCAGCTCCTTTCCAAGTCCTGCGACTTCTGCTTTGCGTTCTTCTTTTTCCCCGTCCGTTCTTTGTCAGCTTTAAGCTGCGCCCGGATAGAGGGCTTTTCTTTGCCGCGTTCTTTGTCTGCCTTAATCGCTTCTGCAAGGTCAACAAGGGAAATCTGTTCCCCGGCTTTTACCTTTGCTTCCAGTTCGTCAACCGTAGGGGTGTTGTTGATGATACCGTCAAAGTTGTTGTCGTTCTGCTCGATTGTGTCCTCGACGTGCTTTAGCGGGTTTATCTTTTCCGGCTGTTGTGTCTGCTCCTGCAAAAACTCCGGCACTTCCTTGTAGCCGAAACTATCTACATAATGCGCCGCGTCCTGTCCGTTCTGATGAAGCACTACCACGTCGGAAACGGAAAGGCTGTGTCCCTTAAAATCTTTCGGGTGGTCGATATTGAAACGGGTGTAAATATCTTCAAGGGAAGTACCCGGCGTAAGCTCTGCGGAATAGACAAGCTCATAGTTTGTCTTATCAACCACATTTCCCGCCGCCTGCAGGCGGTCGTAAGGCTCAAAGCGGAAGTCCCGCGTTTCGTCCCCTTGCTTTAGCTGATAAATGGAAAAGGTGTCTTTGTCGGCTTCGGCTTCCTGCGCCTTTGCATATAGCTCCTTTACTTCTCCCTGCGTCAGCTCTCCGGCGTTCAGCCCGCCCATGAGTTCCCGGCATTTTGCAAGGCTGCCGATATACAGCACGTCCCCGATTTTTGCCCTGCCGTTTTCCTGCGGGAGATAGGCTTGCAGGAAAAAGCGGTCGTTGTCGCCCGTTGTGCGGGGGTTGGCTTCAATCTTGTAAATGTACTCCGGCATGGCGGCTTTCTCCCTCGGAGCGTCCTGCGCCTGTTCCTTTTGCAGCTCTGCGATATGTTCATCAATGCTGTTGATGATTTCCGCTGCGGTGCTGCGGATTGTTTCAAGGGAGCTTTTCAGTTCGGAAAGCTCGCGGCCGCTGCTCCACCCGGCGACGTACCCAAAGGAATAGTCCGACGTATCAAGCCCGTAGTGTTGGCAAACGGCATAGGCGACGCTTTCTGCCTGTACCTCGCGGGTGCGGCGGTCGGGACGTTCCGGCGCGTCTTTGTCTATGTCATGGAGTGTCGCATGGGCAATTTCATGGATAGCGGTCTTGATATTCTCCAATTCGTCCATGCCCTCGTTGATGAGAATACACTTTTCCTCATAATTGCAGCGTCCTTTTATACTGCCGCTTAGTGCTTCAAATCCCATAGCAAAGGGGGAAGTTTTTTCAAGGGCAGCGAAAAAATCCTGATACTGTTCCACGTCGCCCGTAAGCTCCTTTATCCCAAGGTCGGGCAACTCCTTACCCTCGGTCTGCGACACGTCAAAAACAGATACCACACGAAAGGCGGGGATTTGGATTTCCTTTTCCTCGGTAACGGCTTTCCCGTTCTTATCGAAAACAGGCTTTTGCGTGTCCGGGTCGATTTTTTCCACCTGTTTCTTAACGGTAAAGGGCGCGGGCGCAATTATCTTGATAGCTTTTTCCCCCGGCTTTACATGGCGGTCAAATTCCTTTTCCCATTGTTTATAGCCTTTCACAA
>OGLB01000705.1_pt1 | contig 16129 bp, 22 predicted proteins | sample 1572551 | NCBI WGS metagenome assembly OGLB01 (sample SAMEA2582003, study PRJEB24529) | metagenome | biome: Human gut stool | place: China | collected 2011
GAGGGAGAAAAAATTCCGTTTTCCGAAATTAAGGCAAAATCGGAAGCCCTCGGCCCGATTGCTATATCCAAGTACGCCAAAGCTGTAACGCTTGAAGCAATTTCCGCCAACGGCTATGATGTAGCTGTTGCAAAGTGTGATGATGAATTTCGCACCCTGCTTGCTAATAAGGTAACGGGTGATTTTTACGATTTTCTCGGCACCGGCACTCTTAAGAGCGAGCAAACCACATTCCAAATGGCTGTTTCCATGGCGATAGGCCAAGTGAAAAACAAATTCCAGCAGCTTGGCCGTGCTGCAACGGGTGTTGCTGTTTTTGCCAACACCCTTGATGTATATCAGTATCTCGGCTCTGCAGCTATCACAACTCAGAGCGCATTCGGCATGATCTATGTTAAGGATTTCCTCGGTGCCGATGTAATGTTCATCAGTTCATCTGTGCCACAGGGTAAGGTTGAAGCTACACCGATTAACAACATCATTATGTATTATGTGGACCCGGCAGACAGCGAATTTGCAAAGGCAGGGCTTGCATATACTACGGACGGCGATTTGCCTATAATCGGCTTCCATACCGAGGGATCGTATGATTACGCACAGAGTGAAAGCTATGCGCTTATGGGCATTAAGCTCATGGCAGAGTATGTTGACGGCATTTCCGTTGTAACAATTAAGCCGGCAACGCAGGCAGAAACACAGGCAGAAACACAACCGGCAAAATCAAGCAAGTAATAATCAAGGAGGGCGGCTGTAATGGCGGATGATGTTTTAGAACAAGCAAGAAGATTGCTCGAGGAAGAGGAAATAACCCCGTCCGAAGCATGGCTTCGGCACTGGAGCAGCACCGTGTGCAACCGCTTATGCTTAAGGCTGCATGCGCAGCGCTTGCCGGATATGTTTGCATCGATAGCAGTTGATGCGGTTATTAAGCTATATCGACGATATTACTATGAGGGCGTTTCATCGGAAAGCGACGGCGGCGTTTCCGTAAATTTTGTTGAAGATGTTCTGAATGAATATGCCTCGGAAATATCTGAGTATAATCAAAAGAATTCATCGGGGGTGCAATTCTTATGATGTGGATTAAAGCACACCTTATGAAGACCGAACAAATCGGCGCAGACGAGCTGGGCAATCCTATTGAGCAGCTCGTCGAGTATACTGCTGTGCCGGCACGGTTTGCACCCTTAACGGATTCGCTTATAGCCTTAGAGGGCAGGCAAGTGAGCGATAAAAGCCGAAATCTGCTGCTCAGAACAACCGCGGCAGTGCTTGCGGATTGTGAGGTTATTATTTGCCTCGGCCAAAAATACGAAGTGAAGCAAACAACAACGGCAGGTAGATTTATGTTTGCAAATTGCGAGGCGTTAAAAAATGAGCATAATTGAATTTCAATTTGATTATGGCGAGCTTGAGTATAAACTCAAGGCGCTTAATTCCATAAGGCTTGAGGCAGTCGCAAAAAAACAAGCCGTTCAAATGTATAACCGTGCCGGGCACATTGGTCCAGCAGGCGGAGGCACACCGTTTGATACGGGCGAGTTAATGGAAAGCCGCTTTTACAAGCCTAACGAATTCGGCTACACAAAAGAGTATGCGCCGCATGTCGAGGAGGGACACCGCACCCGGAACGGCGGATTCGTTCAAGGTCAACATTATTTGCGCAAAAATGTTGAAATTCAAAGCCCAATATACAAAAATGATTTGATTAAAGCCATAGATAAGGCGATGAAAGAATAGCATGCTAAAAAAACTATCATTTACGGCGGTTATCGCAGCGCTTAAAGAGCGCTTTGAGGCAGCCGGATTAAAAACCTTTGATTATGTGCCAGAGAATGAACCCTCGCCGCTTATTTATGTGGAAGCAACCGGAAAAACCCCGGCAGACACCAAAACAATGTTTTGCGAGGAATACCAAATTGCGGCGCATATTATATCGCCGCCGGGCAAAGGCAACACGGCGGTGTATCAGCTGATAGAACAGGCAGAAGAAGCCCTCACGGAAGATGTAACGCTTCCCGAGGGCTTTTGTCTTATATATCAGATGACGGACGGCGCATTGGCGATCTACGAAGAAAAAACCACCGAAAAACACGCCGTAATGCCGATAAGGCTAAAGATCAGCTACGGCTATAAAATTAAAATTTAAGGAGAATGAATATGAAAAAGTTAAATTTGCAGCTTTTTGCGGCGGCAAAAGAGCAAAGCGAAACCTCTGCATCGGAAGTATCTGCAGCAAAGCCTTTTGACGGCTTAAGCGAATCAGCAGCCGAAGCGCTTGCCGGCAAGAATGTGTTGCTTGCCGTGTGGAGTAAGGACGGCAGTGAATTGCTCGCGATTTCGGGTCAGCAAGGGCTCACTATTAACCGCTCCGCGGATTCAATAGAAATCACCTCCAAAGACACAGAGGGCGGCTACAAATCCAAGATTGCCGGCATGAAAGAATGGAGTATCGATAACGACGGCTTATATATTCTGAACGATAAAGCTCATCAAAGGCTTTCCGAGGCGTTTGAAAACAGCGAAACCGTTGTGCTCAAGGTCGTAAATACCAAAGCGAAAAAGGGCATGTTTGCAGGATTCGCTGTTATCACCGATTATCCCCTTGAGGCACCGCATGATGATGCCGTAACTTATTCGCTTTCTTTCGAGGGCAAGGGCAAGCTTATAGACCTTGCTGTTTCGCCCACGGAAACAGACACAATGCCGGTTAAGCAGGTCGTTTCAGAATAAGGAGGGCGAGCAATGTTTACATTCGATGATAAGGATTTCGAGTTAAAATTCAGTATCGGCAGGATCGAGCTGATTGAGCAGGTAACGGAAATGCCAACCCTTTCCAATATTAACCGCACAGGTGGCCTGCTTTCGATTAAGGACTTGAAAACCTATTTTGCATATGCGCTCAAGGAAGCAAATTCCGATATTTTCTTTCCCATTAAAAAGGGCATGGAAATGTGTGAGAGAATGATTGAGGAGCAGGGCTACGAGGTTGTGTGCAGCCTTGTACTTGAGGCACTTCAGAGGGATTGCCCTTTTTTCTTCCCAGGCGCTTAATCGAGCTTGAATATCTTAAAACTAAAAATCCCTCCTCCGAGGAGGAAATAAAAGAAGCAAAGCCGTATCGCAATGATATGGACTTTGCTTTTTTTGCGGTCAATTTCGGTTACACCCGGGCGCAATTCAACGCCTTAACCCCGCGTGAGATAGCTTTTCTATATAAGGCATATGAGGACAGCTTCGTTTCGCGCAGCTATCAGTTGTATAACGCCTGCTTCACCGCGTTTTATAACGTAAATCGTGGTAAGAAGCGGCGTGCGCTGAAGCTGTTTCGTAGGGCACACGGCGAAGCGGCAGACAAAGAAAAAATCAAAGAGAATCTTGCTGCCGTTGAGGAATCCAATCGCAACGACGGTGATTGGCTCGGGCGATTATACCGAGAAAACGGCTATTTAATAAGCAAAGGAGGCGCTTAATATGTCTGCATCGGCAACGCTCAGCGTTAAAATCACGGGTGATGCGAGCAGCTTTGAAAAAGCGGTTAATAAGGCGCAGCTAACATGCAGCAATCTGCAAACTCGCTTCGGGGGCATAGGCAAGGCGGCGCAGTCAATCGGCGGCAAGCTTTCAAAATTTGTTACCGCACCCGCCTTGGCGGCCACAACGGCACTGGCTGGAATGGCGCTATCCAAAGGATTTACACGCTTGAAAGCAATTGACGAAGCAAAAGCGAAGCTTACAGGCCTGGGCAACAGCGCAGAACAAGTTAAAGAAATAATGAAAAACGCCAATGCCTCGGTTAAAGGCACGGCATACGGCCTTGATGAAGCGGCCACAACTGCTGCTTCGGCCGTGGCGGCAGGCGTTAAACCCGGCAAGGAATTAACCCGATACCTCAGCTTAACGGCAGATGCCGCAGCTGCATCGGGCGCATCCATGGCGGATATGGGCAGCGTGATAAACAAGGTGCAAACCTCGCAGCATGCTTATACCGAAGAGATTAACATGCTGGCGGACAGGGGCTTGCCTATATATCAATGGCTTGCGGATGAATGCCACACATCGGCTGATGCTGTTAAGGATATGGCATCAAAAGGCGAAATCAGCTCAGAAATGTTTTTGAAAGCAATCGAGAAAAACATCGGCGGCGCCGCTGCCATTATAGGTGAGAGCTCGTTTACGGGTGCACTTTCAAATGTTCAGGCTTCAATCGGGCGAATCGGCGCCAACTTCCTTGATGCAGGCGGTGAGGGCGGCGGTTTCTTTTCGCAAATTAAGCCGTTGCTTGTTGATCTCAAGGAAGCCCTCGGCTCCGTTGAAGCAATATCAACCGATTTGGGCGTAAGCTTCGGCAAGATATTTGAGCCGTTTGCAAATTCGGCCTCAAGCGCGCTGCAGCAGTTTACTGCGCTCGATCCGGCAATGCAAAAATCAAAGTTGTCATCAATAGCCCTCGGCGGTGCGTTTGCTGCTTCACTCGGTCCGGGCATCAAAACGGCGGGCAAGCTCGCCGAAAAGGCAAGCGGAGTGTTTGGCAGCCTTAAATCAAGTTTTTCCGCCGCTTCAGCCGTAATTCCGAATGTTTCTTCTCAATTTTCGGCTTTTGGTACCTCGATAAAAAATTTAAGCGGTAATGTTAAAACCGGAATAGCTGAGACGGCGGGCGACTGGATTAGGTATTTCGGCGGACTTGGAAAAACGAACTATGGAGCCGAAGCCTGCCAAAATGTGAAAAATGGACTTAAAGATAGCACCAAAGCTATAGGAAGTGCGTTGAAAAGTTTAATTTCAGGCGCAGCTACTTTTGCCCCGGCGCTTACTAAAGTATTTGCAATCGGCGCCGTTGTTGCAGCCGTCGTTGCCGGGCTCGGCTTGCTCAAGGAAAAATTCGGCGATCAGATTGATTCAATTATTGAAACAATTAAAACGAAAGCTCCTGAGATTATAACCAATTTCGGCACGAAAATAACCGAAAATCTGCCGAAATTGATTGAATCGGGCAGCCAACTTATAACGCAGATATTGACAACAATAAGCACGCTGTTGCCGCTGATAATCGAGCAGGGCGCGAATATTGTATCATCACTTGTATCGGGTCTTGCAGCGCAACTTCCTACCCTTATTCCTGCGGCATTCGGGATTATAGTTTCACTTGTCACAGCACTGCTTGATAACCTGCCTCAAATTATAACGGCAGGTCTTGATTTGCTTGTGGGGCTTGTAACGGGCATTGTTAATTCAATCCCGGTGCTGATTAACGCTTTGCCGCAGATTATAACAAGCATTGTGGTAACGCTTGTTCAAAATCTGCCTAAAATCGTAGCGGCAGGGCTTCAGATTATAGCCACGCTTGTACTCGGATTACTCAAGGCGATTCCGCAGCTTGTGGCAGCGCTTCCGCAGATAATCGATTCAATCAAGGGCGCATTTAGCAATGAGGATTGGAAAACAAACGGCAAAGAAATCCTGCAAGGGGTTATCGACGGCATTAAGGCCATGGCAAGCGAATTGTGGGCAGAGGTTACCAAAGTCGCTAAAGGCATAGCCGAAAGAATTAAGGTTAAGTTTACAAGCTCATCCAGCGGCGTAAGTGCCGATGTGCCGCAGAATGCGCGAGGCACGGATAACTTCGTCGGCGGCTTTACCTATATGAATGAGGGCGGGCGCGGCGAACTCGCATATCTGCCGAGCGGAACACAGATTATTCCGCATGATATATCCGTAACCTATGCCAAAGAAGCTGCACGAATGAATACGGCGCAGGGCGGCACCGATATAGCCGACCTCGGCGAATATATAATTGCAGCTGTGACGGGAAGCTCACGAGAGTATGCCGAGCAGCTCGCACATGGCATTGCCGGCATGAGGTTTAAGCTTGGTGATCGTGAAACCGGGCGCTGGATAGCTTCCCTCGGATTTGTGAGGTGACTAAATGAATTTTTACTATATCAACTCAAAAGGTGAGCGCGTTAATTTCTATGAAGAGCCTTATTTATTCCAAAGCGGCGATTTGCTTGATTATTCGTGGAGTTATGATTCTGAAAGCGGCTTTAACTTAATATCGAATGTGCGCAAAGAGCCCAAAGAGCGCAAAGTAAGTATCGGCATTATTCCTGACACCCGATTATCTTACGAAGAGCGAAAAGCGGCGGCTAAGTCTGCCGCAGATCGTCTTTTCGATGTTATTGAATACGATGTGCTCAACAATGTTGACGGCTCTTTGTTCGCCGATTCGGGCTTTTACCTGCCTTGCAGGCTAATGAGTAGCTCTAAAAGCAATTGGGAAAGCGACCTGCCGTTCATTTTTGAGGAGTTTTCGGTTGTTTCCGCCAAGAATTCGTGGATAAGGGAAGTGAGCAAAAGCTTTTACCCGAGCGCAGCTTCAGGCAGCGCATCGGAATATCTTGATTATGATTTCAATTATAATTTCGACTATTCCGCCGCAGCCGTGGGCGTGGAACGCTGGAATATTCAGCATATAGCGCCCATGCCGTTTAAATTGACGGTTTACGGCCCTGCCGTTCAGCCCCGAATATCCATTAACGGGCACATATATCAGGTTTTCACTTCGCTTGCTGCAGATGAATACCTTGTTATTGATTCGCTCGGAAACACGGTTGATAAGCATATGGCGAATGGCGCGCAGCTGAGCATGTATGATTTGCGCGGTAAAAGCGAAAGCACATTCGTCCCTATTGAGCCGGGAAACATTGCCTTGCAGTGGGACGGCACTTTCGGTTTCGATTTGGAGCTGAGGATAGAGAGGAGTGAGCCGAAATGGAGCTCATCTTAACGGACGAACGCTATAACGATGTTAGGAGGCTAACCTTTTCCAATGCCGATTTTGATATCGGCAGCGCAAATGATTTTGAGCTCATCTTGCCGCTTGAGGATTTTAAGCCGGATATCAAATTCGGCTGCTGCGTGTATGTGCCGGGCGGCGAATGCGGCGGTATAATCACCGGCAGGGAAACGAACACGGATGACAGAACGGTTAAGCTCACGGGCAGCACCTGGCGCGGTATGCTTGGTAATCGAATAATAGAGCCTCCTGCAGGCAGCGCATATCGGGTTATAAGCGGTGAGCTTAATGCTGTTATCGGTGAGCTTATAAATTCAATGTACAGCGGATTGATAGTTGCTTCAACAATCGATACGGGCATAACCGTTAAATATCAATTCGAGCGCTACACAACCGTGCTTGCAGGGCTCCACAAAATGCTGAAGCAGGTGGGATATAAGCTTCACATCGAATATGTGCAGCAGGAGGGCGGCGCTGCCGGCTATGCAGCTGTTTCCGCAGTGCCTATAATCGATTATTCGCAGCGCATCGAGCTTAGTCAAGACAGCCGCGTTAATTTCACGATAGGAATCAACAACGGCACGGTCAATCATCTTATATGCCTCGGTAAGGGTGAGCTTGAGCAGCGTGAGGTAATTCATCTATATTTGCAGCGTAACGGCGAAATCAGCAGCGAAAAGGCATATTTCGGCGTGGACGAAATCGCCGCCGTGTACGAAAATTCGAACAGCGACGACCTTAAGGCAGACGGCCTCGAACATTACGAGGAGCTGCTTCAGGGAACTTCGCTGAGCATGAATGTTGAATCGCTCGGAATCGAGGGCGTGGAAATCGGCGACATCATCGGCGGCAGGGATTATGTAACGGGTATGCAAATCAAGAAGCCTCTTGCCGGCATGATAATAACCGCCAATTCGCAAACTTCAATTCAATATAAACTGGAGGAATAAAATGCAAATAGTAACGGGAAAAACAGGCACGCCGCATATTACGAGCGTGCAGGACAGGGCACTCAATCAGGGATTGGCCGGGCAGGGTATTTATATATTAAGCACCGGGCAAAACCTTGAGCCCGAGATATACAGTGCGAATGAAATTCATATCAAGGACGGCGCTTTGCTTGCGCAAGGGTGCCTTGCGGTTGTTGAGCACGGCTCATATGATACAATCACGATCGCAAACGGCACACAGGGCATGAAGCGTAAGGATGTTATCGCAGCGCGTTACACATACAACGCCGAAAAACAAACGGAAGCTATGGAGTGGGTTGTGCTTCAGGGCACGCCTGCGGCGGCAAACCCGGTGCAGCCGACCGTATCGAACACGGGAGATCTTCAGGCATACGACAGCACCGTTGATATGCCAGTATTCGTTGTAAGCCTGGATGGCGTATCGATAACATCGGTTAATACGGTGGCCGAGCGTTTATATCCACTTGGAAACGGCACAAAGCTGCTTTGGCAGGGAAACGAAATGCTCGGCGGCAGCGCAAATGTGCAGCTGGCAGAAAAAGTAAGCGAGCAGGCACATGGCTTAATGTTGATGTTCGGAATTGCCGATGCATCATCTGTATACGGAGACTACGGCACGATGTGCATCCTCAAAGAACAAATCGAAATCGGCAATCATCAATTCGTTTTCGATTTGGGTACCCTCGTTTTCGGCACCAATTCTAGAAAACGCATAACGATTAACGATGCGAATATAACGGGGGAATATTACAACACAACCAAAGGCACGGCAGGAGGCATAACATACGACAATTCCAAGCTGCGCCTTATAAGAGTTTATGGGTGGTGATCAAATGATAATCAATCTTATTGTGGAGGGGCAGCAGCTCAGCTTCGTTAAGAAGCCGGAAACGGTCAAGGGTACGCGCGGCTATATACAATGCCGATTCAGTTTTGTTTCCGCTGAATGGGAAAACGGCAATTTCCGCGCGATGTTCAAAAATTCAAAGCTAAGTGATGTGTATCATTGCAAGATAGCTGCGGACGGCACCGTTGTTATACCTCACGAGGTTCTTGCAGAACAGGGCACGGTCAGTATTGCGGCCGTAGCAGAGCATGAGGACGGTGTAAGGGTAACAACCAGTACCGTGTGTTTCTATAATGACAACACCATTTACGGCGAAAAAGAAACCGACCCCACACCGAGCGAGTATATGCAGGTTATCAACGCTGCCGAGGAAGCACAAAAAATAGCTCAATCCGTGCGTGATGATGCCGACAGCGGCAAATTCAACGGAGCACCCGGTAAGGACGGAGCAAGGACGGCAAAGCTGCCACAATAGCGGTGGGCAGTGTTACCACAGGTGAAGCGGGCAGTGCGGCAAGCGTTACAAATGCCGGAACAGAAAGCGCCGCAGTGCTTGATTTTGTCATTCCACGGGGTGAGCAAGGTCCCAAAGGCGAACAAGGCCTGCAAGGTCCGCAAGGTGAAAAAGGGGCACAGGGAGAGCAAGGGCCACAGGGTGAGCAGGGACTTAAAGGCGACAAGGGAGACAATGGCAGTGATTATGTTCTAACCACCACCGATAAAGCGGAAATTGCCAAGCAAGCAGCACCGCTTGTTGATATATCGGCACGCACAGGGCGCAAAACGCTTGATTTGAGCGATAATACAAGATACAGCAGAGCTTATGACCTTTCAACACTACCAATAGGCGCATATGATATTGTGCTGCAAAATTATGAAGATACCGGCTTTCTTGGTTACAAGCGAGCAGGGCAGACCGCTTTTTCGTTGCATAATACAGTGCAATTATCTAACGGCTGTATAGTAGTGTGGGTGCCGGACCAATATATTGTTGTCACGGGAGATTTTGCCGGTTGCTATTATTGCAATGCGGAAGAGTGGAGATATGGACGCTCTCCCGGTGATTATGTGTTGCGAGGCGAGCTTGAACAGAGGAAAAACATATCAAGCACAGTAACGGCACCCGAGATAGCAGCAGTCAATCACACTTATACGAATTTTTCAAAGGTGCTTACAAAAATAACAATCACAAGCGTATTAACGGATGTAGGCGCAGAGTTTGCTTTTGCTTTTGAAAGCGGCGAAACGGCAACCGTGCTTGTTTACCCTGCAGAAAATATTAAGTGGGTTGGTGACAATTGCGCAGACGGTGTTTTCATTCCGACTGCTAATGCTTCATATGAGGTGAATATTAAGCAACTCGGCCCTCGAAGTAACGGCACAAAACCGATGATAGCGAGAGTAAGTGCGTTCTGATGAGGCGTGCGTTAATGGCATAAGTAACAATCAGAATAATAGGAGGTTTCAAAAATGATTGGAAAACTTGTAAATGGAGCACTTGTGGAAGCTCCCAAAAAAATAGTCATAGCTAACCCCACGGATGAGCTGCTTATATCGCTTATGGGATTTAAGCCAGTTGTTGATGACAACAACCCGATATATGACGATACAAAAGAACATCTTGTTGCTTCATACGAGGAGCAGGAAGATAAAATCATTCGCCATTATGAGGTTAAGCCGATACAGGAGGATGAGGAATGACTGAGTGGAATATCGTAACGGTTATTGTTGTCATTGTTGGGCTCATTGGCACAGTGGCAGCCCCACTGATGAAAAATACAAAAGCTATGACGCAATTAGGCGGCGAGATTAAGAATTTGATTTACCGCATTGAGCAGAACGAAAAAGAGACGGACGAGCTCAAGGTCAAGGCTTCAAGCCGCCACAAGCAGATTTTTGATCGCCTTGACGAGCAGAGCGATCAAATCAGCAACCATGAGGGCAGAATTTCTGCTCTTGAACATAAGGAGGATAAATAATGAAAATCAATTGGAAAGTAAGACTTAAAAGCGGTTCTTGGTGGCTTGGTATTATTTCTGCCGTAATTGTAGCCGTTTTTGCAATACTTAACCTTTTTGGGGTTAAAACGAGCGTGGCAGCTTCCGATATCATGAATGCGGCAACACTTGTGTTGATGATACCGGCTGCAATCGGCATTATATCCGACCCAACAACCCAAGGCATAAGCGACAGCACTCAGGCTCTTACATATGAAGCACCGAGAACAGACGAAACGGAGGGTGAATGATGAACTACTCCGAATTTGTTAATAAATATCTTGGCAAATCAACCGACTATGACGGCGCATACGGCGTTCAATGTGTAGACCTTATCAAGGCTTATCTACACGATGTTTTCGGTATCTCAGCAGGAAGTTGGGGCAATGCCCGATTCTATTGGATTAACTTCAGCCTCCGCACCCCGCTTAAAGCGAACTTTGACAAAATAAGAAACACGCCGCAGCTTGTCCCGAAGCGTGGTGATATAGTTGTGTGGAATAGGTCCGTAGGTGATGGTTGCGGACACATAGCAATAGCTACAGGCGAGGGTGACACACGCAGCTTCTATTCTTATGATCAGAACTGGAACGGCAAACCGATGAAAAAGGTTAAGCACTCATATTCAGGCGTATATGGAGTGCTCCGACCGAAAGACCAAAGCAAGGTTGCACAAAGTTCCGGCAATGCTTCAAGTGCTTCAAACGGAAATTATCCCACGCCTATAACTTGGTGCAATGGAAGCACACCCGAAACAGTATATGCTGTCAATGATTGCACGAATAAAATCGGCACTGTATACGCAAGAAGTACCGCACAGTGTTATAGCAAGGCAGGCAGCTGTTACTTAATTGTGTATTCGATTAACGGCGGCAAAGCGCACAAGGCAGGATTTGTGGCTTATGCTGGCGGCTTGAACGGAGCTCCTCCGCAATCAAGAGCTTGGAAGAACGGCAACACAGCGGAAACGGTTTATGCCGATACCGCCAAAGGCACAAGAGTAGGCAGTATAGATAAATACGAAAGCTGCTATTGTTTAGGTAGAATTGACGGTATGTATCTTGTGCTATATAAAGTAAACGGCACAAACAAGCAAAAATGCGGATTTGTTGATTATCACGGATAGCCGCAGACAAAGAAAAAGGGCGGGGAGCAATCCCCGCCTTTTTTGCTATTCTGTTTCTTTATAGGTCAGAATTTTTTCGATGAGCAATTTTTCAACCCATTCTTTTGGTTGGCTTTTTCCGGCGTCCCAATCCTCGATTGTGCGCCGAGGAATACCGAGCCATTCAGATAACCCTTTTTGGGTTAAGCCAACGGATTTACGAGCTTCCTTAACCGTCATTTTGATTCCTCCTATTCATTGTTGAAAGAAAAGTATTGATTTTTTCTTTCACATGGGTTATACTAAAGACACGAGGTCAGGGGCGTTTCCGCCCCGTCCCCATTACCGTTTCCGATTTCGTTTGCTGGACTTTCTCGGAGCGGTTTTCTTTTTGCCTTTTAAATGCACAACCAAATTGATTGTGCTTACTGTGTTAGCCCACACAGCAAAGGCAATTTCGAAAATGTCTTTAGCTTCCGTTTTCCTCACCTCCTCACTACTCTTATATTATACCACGAATTTCGTGGAAAGTCAAGCAAAAATTCAAAAAATTGTAAAAAATATTATCAAAAAGTATTGAAATTGTGAAAAAATATGTTATTATATAAAAGTAAATGTTGCATGCATTTACATCTTCTCATAGCGGCGGCTGTAATGGCTGCCGTTTTTCTGCTTTTATAAGCATATATATTATATCTAAATGCAATACGGCGGTCCTAACGGAGAACTTGGAGCATCGCTCAGGTATCTTTCTCAAAGATATTCAATGCCGCTTCCGGAGCTTAAAGGCTTGCTCACCGATATAGGCACAGAGGAACTTGGCCACCTTGAAATGATAGGCACAATAGTGCATCAGCTCACAAAGAATTTAACGGAAAAGCAAATAGAGGAAAATCCCGGCTTTGCGGCATATTTCGTGGATCACACGGCAGGGGTTTATCCTGCGGCGGCAAGCGGCTTTCCTTGGAATGCGGCCTCAATTCAATCAACGGGCGATCCTATTGCGGATTTAAATGAAAATCTTGCAGCGGAGCAAAAGGCAAGAATCACTTATGATAATATTTTGCGCCTGGTGGATGATCCCGATGTTGTGCAGCCCATTAAATTTTTAAGAGAGCGTGAAATTGTGCATTATCAGCGCTTCGGCGAGGCACTGCGCCTGCTGACCGATAAAATGAACAGCAAAAATTTTTATGCCTTTAATCCCGGGTTTGACGGAAAAAAATAATGCACTCTCCGGCTGAGAGCCGCCGCTTTTTCTGCGGCGTTGCATTTTTTAAAAAGCAAAAGGAGCAGTTTGTAACTGCTCCTTTTTGTGTTGTGTTTTTATTTTATTCTTCCCATTTCATAATGGTTTTGCCGAATGCTTTTTTAGTGTCTTTTTCAAAGGCGGCTTTTATGTCTGCCACGGTGCGCACGGTGTTTACCGAGCTTATCAGGTTGCCGAGGTAATCAATGATTTCCGGGTTTGATTCATACATTGCCACGGTTTTTTCAAAATCCGAAACACCGCTGCGTGATGAGCCGAAAAGGCGAAGCCCTTTTTCAAGAACCATGCGTGTGTTTATCTGCACGGGATATTCGGAAACTCCGAGCAGCGAGATTGTGCCCTCCGGCTTGATCAAATCGATTATTTGCTCTATTGCCACGGGGCTGCCGTTTCCGCCAACGCATTCAAAAGCGTGGTCAACGGTTAATCCGCCCGGAATTGCATTTACCTGATAGGTTGCATCGGCAAAAGTGAAATCCGCAAGCTTGCCGTATGTTTTTCCGAAAACGAAAATTTGCGATTGCGGAAAAGTTTTTTTGAGAAAAAGAGCGGTTATATAGCCCAAATTACCGTCGCCCCAAACGCCGATGCGCTCGCGGCGGGCGTGGGCGATTTTGTTAAAGCGGGTTATGGCGTGCACGGAAACGGAAACTATTTCCGTAAACGCAGCCACATTTAAATTTATGCCTTGCGGCAGCGGCACAAGCCTTTTCGGCGAAATTTCAACATATTCCTGCAAAAATCCATCCATTGAAGAGCCGCAGAATTTAGATGTTTTTAAATAATTTTCGGCGATATAATCATCTTTTTCGCATGGTGCGTTCGGCACCATAACAACTCTGTCGCCGCTTTTAAAGGTGCCGGTAGGGTCAAAAACAACCTTGCCTATGCCCTCGTGAATAAGAGCCATCGGCAGCTTTTGCGCCAAAACCTTTGGGTCTCTTGTGCCAAGGTAATAGCGCATATCGGCATTGCAAATTGAAAGGTGAGTGGGGCGAACTATTGCATTTTGCCCAAACAGCTCAATGTCTTCAAAAGCAATTTCAAAGCGCCTCGGCTCGGCAAGGCGGTAAACGGTGTTTATCATTCTTCATCCTCCAGCAGGGAACGGGCAACCCGCAAATCATACGGGTATGTGATTTTAATATTAAATGTTTCGCCCTCAACAAGCGCCACCTTTTCGCCCTTTAGCACAAAGATTTTTGCGGCGTCCGTTAAAATGTCTTTTTCCTCGGCTGAAAGTTCGCCGTAAAGCTGCTTCAGCTTTGCCGCCTTAAAGGATTGCGGAGTTTGCCCTTGATACATGTGGCTTCTGTTTGGAATTGCGCTTATTGTTTTTTCGTTTTTTGATTCAACAATTGTGTCTGTTGCTTTAATCACTGTGTCGCATGCGTCATATTCACGGCAAGCGGCAATGTTTTCCTCAATGATTCTGTGCGTAACAAACGGGCGCACGGAATCGTGGGTAACTATGATTGTGTTTTCATCCAGGCCGAAATTTTGCTCAATGTAATCAACCGCATTCATAATGGTTTCGTTTCTTGTGGCGCCGCCTTCGATAACGCAAACCTTGTTTTGTGCGGGGGCAATGTGCTTTTTGATAAGATCCTTGGTGTGCTCCACCCATTGAGAAGGGCAAAGCACTATCACCTTTTCAAAATCCGGGTAGGTAAAGAATTTTTCAATTGTGTATATAATAACAGGCTTGCCTTTTAGCGTTAAATATTGCTTAGGCTTGTCGCCGCCCATACGAGAGCCTATTCCGCCGGCAAGAACTATTCCGTAAACCATATATATCTCCTTTCGGCAATCTGCCGCTTTATGTGATTTAATATCTATATATTATCTTAAAGCGCAAAACATTTCAAGGATATTTTGCTTTGAAAGCGGAATGGGGTTGCGCTCCATAAGCATGCTCATGCTTTTTTCCGCAAGCTCGGCGATTTGTTCATCGCTTGTGCAGCCTATTTCGCTCAGTCGGCTTCGCATTCCCATTCTCTTTTTCATTGCGGAAATTTCGTTTGCCATTTCCTCCGGGCTCTCAAATCCGCATTCGTGCGCAAGTGCGGCTATTCTGCCGTTTGCATCTGCATTTTGCGCATTGAATTTGATAAAGTAATCAAGCGTAAAGGCGCAAGCCTCGCCGTGCGGCATTCCGTAAATATTTGTAAGCGGAAAAGAGCAGGCATGGCTGCCCGTTGTGCGCGGGTGTGAAAAAGCAACTCCCGCCGTTATGCTTGCCTGTGCCATTTTTTCTCTTGCTTCCTTATTGCTCGGCTCGTTGAAAGCCTTTTCAAGATATTTAAAAACAAGCTTTGCCGCATAAACGGAGCACGCAGAGCAAAGCGGCTGATTCAAGGTGCTCCAGTAGCTTTCTATTGCATGGCTCAGCACATCAAGCCCCGTTGATGCCGTAACGGCAGGGGGCACCGAAAGAGTAAGCTCCGGGTCTATTATCGCAATTTTGGGATACATTGCAGGGTCGTTCATAGGCGCTTTAAGCCCCTTTGCCGTGTCCGTAAGCACAGAAATGTTTGTAACCTCGCTTGCCGTTCCGCTTGTGGTGGGAAATGCAAGCATCGGAATTGCCTCGGCAGCATCAATTCGCCTGCCACCCGTGTGATATTCGGCAATTTTGCCGTTGCCGTTAACCGTTGCGGCGGCAGCCTTGCAGCAATCCATCGGTGAGCCTCCGCCCAGCGCCACGGCAAAATCTGCATTGCAGCTGCGCATAAGCTCGGCGCAGGAATCAACATTATCCGTGGTTGGATTCGGGCGGATATCCGTGAAAATCTCTTTTATTTTGCCGCCGGAATTTTTAATAAATTCGTTTGCAACACCGCGCTTTGCCACGCTTGCAGAGCAAACAAGCACGCCGCGCGTGCCGCCCGTTTCATCTATATACTTTTCGATTTCGGCGCGCTTTCCGCTGCCGAAAACTATTTTAACGGGCAAATTGAATTCCCATTGCATATAATCAACTCCGTTTCGATTTTTGCTTATACGGCTATTTTATCACTATTGTGCCCTCCGTTCAAGTTTATATTGATTTTGCGGTGTTTGGAAATGAATCGGCGAGCTTGTGCGGCAACGCTGTTATAAAAAATCAACCCTCCCGTTGCGGGAGGGCTGATGAAAAG
>OGLB01000712.1_pt1 | contig 16059 bp, 16 predicted proteins | sample 1572551 | NCBI WGS metagenome assembly OGLB01 (sample SAMEA2582003, study PRJEB24529) | metagenome | biome: Human gut stool | place: China | collected 2011
AAATTCCTGCGCGGTTTTGGTGTTTTCGGCGCTTATGCGTTCCAGGCCTTTGTCTGCGCACGCAGCCAGTTGGCCCACGGCTCGATGCCCTCGCCCTTGAGCGCGGAGATCGGGAACACCTGAATGTTCGGGTTGAGCTTCTTGACGCGCTCGATGCACTTGTCGAGGTCGAAGTTGAAGTACGGCGCAACGTCGATCTTGTTGACGAGCAGCACGTCGCAGATCGAGAACATGAGCGGGTACTTCAGCGGCTTGTCGTCGCCCTCCGGCACGGAGAGGATCATGGCGTTTTTCACGGCGCCGGTGTCAAACTCCGCCGGGCAGACGAGGTTGCCGACGTTCTCGAGGATGGCGAGGTCGATGTTCTCGGTGCCGAGGCCCTCGAGGCCCTGGCGCGTCATGCCCGCGTCGAGGTGGCACATGCCGCCGGTGTGCAGCTGGATAACCTTCGCACCGCTGGTGGAGATGGTCGCGGCGTCGACGTCGGAGTCGATATCGGCCTCCATGACGCCGATGCGCAGATCGTCCTTCAGGGCGTTGATGGTCGCCATGAGGGTCGTGGTCTTGCCGCTGCCGGGCGAGGACATGAGGTTGAGCAGGAAGGTGTGATTGCGCTTGAGTTCTTCGCGCAGCAGATCTGCCTGCCGGTCGTTGTTTTCAAAAACGCTCTTTTTGATTTCGAGCACGCGGAATGCATCCATGATATTACCTCCAGAATGTTCACGGGGTTTTGTATGCCAAAATTATAGCAGTCTCGCCCCGGTTTTGCAACCTTTTTGCGCGGGGATTGCCAATGTTGGACAGTTCGGGTATAATGGTTTAATATCGTGCGAAACCCAAGGAGGCGATGGTATGCCCCACCATTCCGGTGCCGAGCTGCCGGGCGCGCAGGCGCTGCGGCAGATGGCCGCGCAGAGCGACAGCCGCGGCCTGTTTTCCGACCGCGCGCCCGACCCGGCCTATGCCGGCCTGTTTTTGAACCGCGAGCTGAGCTGGCTGCAATTCAACCGCCGCGTGCTGGCCGAGGCGGCCGACGAGACGCTGCCGGGCTATGAGCGGCTGAAGTTTCTGTCCATCTACTGCTCGAATCTCGATGAATTTTATATGGTGCGCGTCGGCGGGCTGCTCGACCGGGCGCTGCTGCAGCCGTGGCACACGGAGACCATCACGGGCCTGACGCCGCGCGAGCAGCTGCGCGCGATCTATGACGAGACGGCGCGGCAGCAAAAAGATTTTGAAGCGCTCTGGCGCAAAGTGACGGCGGCGCTGGCAAAGCAGCACGTGGAGATCCTGGACTTTGACCGGCTCGACGAGGCGGACGAGGTGCTGCTGCGGCGGCGGTTCGACGCGCTGCGCCCGCTGCTGAGCCCGCAGGTGCTCGACGCCGAGCACCCGCTGCCGTTTCTGCGCAACCGCGAGCAGTATGTGCTCGTGCGCTTTGCGGGCAAGCGCGGCGGCGCGGGGCTCGTGCCGACGACGCAGCTGCCGAAGTTTTTTAAGCTCACGGTCGACGGCGTGCAGAAGCTCGCGCTCAAGGCGCCGCTGGTGGCGCACTTTGCGCCCCTGCTCTTCGGCGAGCGGCGCGTGCGCGAGACGGCCATCGTGCGCGTGACGCGCAGCGCCGACATTTCCGTGCGTGACATCATGGACGGGTGCGACGCGGATCTGCGCGCCGTGATGGAGCGGCTGCTGCGGCGCCGCCGCCGGCTCGAGCCGGTGCGCGCGCAGGTGCAGGGCCGCGTCTCGGACGAGATGCGCGCGCTCGCGCGCGAGCTGCTCGGGCTGCCGAAGCGGCAGCTGTTCGTGACGAGCGCGCCGGCGGATCTGTCGTTCGTGCTCACGATGCCGGGGGAGTTTGACCTCGCGGGGCTGACGTGTCCCGAGATCCCGCCGGCCAAAAACGTGGCGCTGCAAAAGGGTGACTACTTTGCCTATCTCGCGCAGCACGACCTGCTGCTCGCGCTGCCGTACCAGAGCATCAACCCATTCGTCGACCTGCTGTACGAGGCGGCGGACGACCCGGACGTCGTGTCGATCAAGATCACGCTCTACCGGCTCGCCGGCAGCAGCCGCATCGCGGCGGCGCTGGCCTACGCGGCCGAGCACGGCAAGCAGGTGCAGTGCCTGCTCGAGCTGCGCGCCCGCTTTGACGAGCAGAGCAACATCGACTACTCGCGCATGCTCGAGGACGCGGGGTGCGGCATCCTCTACGGCCTGACGAAATACAAGGTGCACACGAAGCTGTGCCTCATCACGCGGCGGTGTCCCGGCGGCATCTGCTACTACACGCAGGTCGGCACCGGCAACTACAACGAAAAGACCGCCGAACAGTACACCGACCTCATGCTGCTGACGAGCGACCCGGCCATCGGGCGCGACGCGGCGAAAACGTTCGACCGGCGGCCTGTACTGTACACCATGTGAGACCGGCTCGCGCGCGGCGAGACCGTCGGCGAGACGGAGGCGCTCTGGCTCGCGCCGGAGGGCTACAAGCCGCAGCTGATGGCGCACATCGAGGCGCAGACGCGCCTCGGCCCGGAGGGATACATCGGCATCAAGGTCAACTCCATGAACGACGCGGACGTTATGGCGCGGCTCGTGCGCGCGAGCGAGGCGGGCACGGAGGTGGAGCTGTTCGTGCGCGGCATCTGCTGCCTGCGGCCGGGCGTGCCCGGGCGGACGGAACACATCTCGGTGCGCAGCATCATCGGGCGGTATCTGGAGCACGAGCGTATTTTCGTCTTTGGCCGCGGGGAGGCGCAGGAGGTGTTCATCGGCTCGGGCGACCTGCTCGAGCGCAACACCATGCGCCGGATCGAGGCCTTCACCGCCGTGACCGACCCGGGCGCGCGCGCGGAGGTGCTCGAGGTGCTCAGCGCCATGCGGCGCGACAACCGGCAGGCGTGGATCATGCAGCCGGACGGCAGCTACATCCGTCCCGAGGGCGCGGGCGAGCCGTTTGTCAGTCAGGCGTATCTGCACACGTACTTTGCCGGGCGCACCGTCGAAAAGCCCGCGCCCCCTGCCCCGCCCCAGCCACGAAAAAAGCTGCCGTGGTGGCGGCGGCTGTGGATCTGGCTGAAAAATAATTGACGAAATTCGGAATTTTGGACTTGACAAGCGCGCAAAAGCGCGTATAATGTGCCTTACAATTTCACAGCCTTATCAAGAGTGGCGGAGGGACCGGCCCTGTGAAGCCCGACAACCTGCAGAGACCTGCAAGGTGCCAAATCCGGCGGTGCAAATCGAGAGATGAGGATCTTCGCCTTTTCCAAGCGCTCCGTCGGCTGTCGGGGCGCTTGTTTCTTTGCCCGGCACAACAGAAAGCGAGGAATAGCAATGGCTCATCATCTCTTTACATCCGAATCCGTGACGGAAGGACATCCCGACAAGATCTGCGACCAGATCTCCGACGCGATCCTCGACGCCATTCTGGCGCAGGACCCGAACGGCCGCGTCGCCTGCGAATGCACGGTCACGACCGGCGTCGTGAACGTCATGGGCGAGATCACGACCGACTGCTACGTCGACATCCCGAAGGTCGTGCGCCAGACCGTGCGCGAGATCGGCTACGACCGCGCAAAATACGGCTTTGACTGTGAGACCTGCGCCGTCATCACGAACATCGACGAGCAGAGCGCGGACATCGCCCTCGGCGTCGACCAGTCGCTCGAGAGCAAGGAGACCGGCGACAGCGCGCTCGACAACGGCGCGGGCGATCAGGGCATGATGTTCGGCTTCGCCTGCGACGAGACGCCGGAGCTCATGCCGCTGCCCATTTCGCTGGCCCACAAGCTGGCCAAGCGCCTGACCGCCGTGCGCAAGCAGGGTCTGGTCGACTATCTGCGGCCCGACGGCAAGACGCAGGTCACGGTCGAGTACGACGAGCAGAACCGCCCCGTGCGCGTGCACACCGTCGTGCTCAGCACGCAGCACGCCCCGGAGGTGGACATGGCCCAGCTGCGCAAGGACATGATCGAGCTCGTCATCCGCCCGACCATCCCGGCCGGGCTGCTCGATGACGACACCCGCTACCTCATCAACCCCACCGGCCGCTTCGTCGTCGGCGGCCCGCAGGCGGACTCCGGCCTGACCGGCCGCAAGATCATCGTCGATACTTACGGCGGCAGCGCCCCGCACGGCGGCGGCGCGTTCTCCGGCAAGGACCCGACGAAGGTCGACCGCAGCGCCGCCTACGCCTCGCGCTACGTGTCCAAGAACATCGTGGCTGCCGGTCTGGCCAGCAAGTGCGAGGTGCAGGTGGCGTATGCCATCGGCGTGGCAGAGCCCGTGAGCGTGCTCGTCGACACGCAGGGCACGGGCACTGTGCCGGATGCACAGATCGCCGCTGCCGTGCAGCAGGTGTTCGACCTGCGGCCGACGGCCATCATCCGCGACCTCGACCTGCGCCGCCCGATCTACCGCCAGCTCGCCGCCTACGGCCACATGGGCCGCGAGGAGCTCGGCGTCCGCTGGGAGGACACCGACCGCACCGACGCCCTGCGCGCCGCCGTCGCCAAGACGAACGTGTGATTCAAACCGCATGAAAAACCTCCGCAGCTTCGGCTGCGGAGGTTTTTTCATATTCATTCGTGAACCGGCGAGGCGGTTCTCTATGGAGCATATGCTCAATAGTACGAGTGCCCCCAGGTGGCGTTTTCGTAATTTGCGAGGAAGTCGGCGTTCGCGCGCTCGGTCGGCGAGAGCGAATTGTTATCGAACGACGCGCCGGGCACCGTGCCGTGATACCAGCTCTGGGCCTCGAAATAGGCCGCGATCTGCGGCGTCTGGAAGATGCGGCCGTGGCGCGCAAAAATCTCGTTGCGGGCAAGGCAGCACTGCTCCCAGGTGAGGTTCGCCACGTCCGCCTGCGTGAGCCGGCGCGCGGCGCTGTCCGGCAGGATGTAGCTGCCGGCGGAAGGCGTCGGCGTGGGGCTCGGCGTCGGGGTCGGGGTGGGCGTCGGCGTCGGCGCAGCGGACGGCTCTACCGTCGCCGTCACGGCCGGGGTCGCGGCCACGACCGGGTCTTTCGGCTTGGGCTTGACGTTGAGCGCAATGAGCAGCACGATCAGTGCCACGCCGAGCGCGGCAAAGATGGCGATGAGCAGCGCCTTGCTGCGCGGCGCGTCCCGGTCCTCCGGCTCGGGCTCATACGGCGCATCGTCCTCCCAGCCGGGCACGGGCGGGTCGTCTGCCCAGGGATCGTCCTGCGGCTCGGCTTCATCGTCCCAGTTGCCGGCGGGGGCGCTGTCCTGCCAGCCGGAAGGGAAATGCTCCCCGTTTCCATCATCCGGCGGCGCAGATGCATCCTGCTGATCCTCCGGCGGGAGGATTTCATTCTGTAAATCATCTTCCGGCGGCGTCTGCTCGCCCCCGCAGTAGGGGCACCAGCGCGCATCATCCGGGATATCTCGTCCACAGTAGGGACACTGCATTGGCTTCACCTGCCCTTTCACACACACAAATCGTTTTCCTCAATGTACCATATTCCCGGCCATACCACAAGATAAAAAAATGTCCCCCGGTGGTTCGCCGGGGGACAAAGAAAAGCCTGTTAACCCGCGATGCGCTTGGCGCCCACGTAATTCTTCAGGTAGTAGCTCGAGCTCAGGTCGCTGATGACGACGCAGCCTGCGCCGGAGCTGCTGTGGATGAACTGGCCGTTGCCGATATAGATACCGACGTGGCCGATGCTGGAGCTGTTGCTCGCAAAGAACACCAGGTCGCCGAGCTGGAGGTTGGCCTTCTCGACATAGGTGCCGTTGTTATTGTAGATGCTGCTGGCCACACGGCTCATGGAATAGCCGCAGAGCTTGTACACGTAGTTGACAAAGCCGGAGCAGTCAAAGCCCGAGGGGCTCATGCCGCCGTAGACATACGGCGCGCCCATGTACTGCTTGGCCGTGGCAACGATCGTCTCGCCGATGGAGCTGGACGTGCTGCCGCCGCTGCTGCCGCCGTCCGACTTCGTGGTGGTGACGTAGGCGCTGTTGACATAGCCCTTGACGCCGTTGATGGTGACAGCCGTCCAGTTGCCGCTCGTGCCGGTGATCGTCAGCGGCGTGCCGTTGTTATACGTGCCGAGGATGGAATAATTCGTGCCGGCACCGGAACGCAGACGCACGTCGTTGCCCTTGATATAGCCGGTCTGGCTCGTAGAGCCGCCGCCGTTATCAGGCTTGGTCGTGGTCATGTAGTCCTTGCTGACATAACCGTCCCTGCCGCTGTAGCTGACTTTGTACCAGTTGCCGCTCTCGCCGGTGATGGTCATCTTCGTGCCGGTGTTATACACGCCGAGGATGGAGCTGGTCGTGCTCGCACCCGAGCGCATACGCACGTAGCTGCCGTTGATCGTGCCGGTACCGAAGCTGGCATCCATTTCATTGGCGCGTTTGAGGTAATCGGAAGATATGTAGCCGACGGTGCCGTTGTAGACCACCGTGGCCCAGCCGCCGCTCGAGCGCGTGGACACCACGACGTGGGTGCCTGCCGGGAGCGTGGAGATAATGCCGTAATTCGTTCCGGCGCCCGTTCGGAAGTTGACGGCCGTCGTCGTCGTCGCACCGCCGGCGCTCGCCGCGGAAGCCGAAACGGCCAGCGTGAGCGCGAAGAGCGCGGAAACAACGGCTGTTTTCAGAAATCGTTTCGCCATAGAATCATCCTTTGCTTAGTTATTCGCAAGCGCGCGGTCCAGCCACACAGCCGCCACATCCATGGCGTTGTACAGGCCGTCCTTTTCTGTCTTTTTGACCACACGGTCGCGGGATTTCAGATCCGGGTCGGTGAGCTGAAGCTGCACGGAGACCCGCGTCGCCACGTCGAGGTCCTTGATCTTTTTCGTGTCGAGGATCTGCATCATAATGATGTACTTGTCAGCCATGCTGCCGTAATAGAGCAGGTTGTCTTTCCGGCGCAGCGGATGGCCTTTGTAGCACAGTTCGGTCGATTTTGCTGCCAATGAGATACACCTCCGATACCACTGTTTTCGAATTGTAACACATTTCAATCTTTTTGTCAACACCGCATGCCCCGCGCTGTCGTTTCGGCGCGGGGACACGCGATGGGGCAGACATTTGCGCGGCTCAGCCGGCGTCGTCGGCATCGCCGCCGGTGTCCTGCGACTGGCCGGAGAAATTGCCGAAGATGCCGGTCGGCGAGCCGATGGTCGGCGTCGGGAAGCTCTTGGTCGGCAGATCCTTGTGGATCGGCTCCATGACGAGCTTCCAGATCTGGGCGGCGGGGTTGCCGGAGAAGTTCATATACTCGGGCATATCGTAGCCGGTCCAGACGGCGGCCACATAGTACGGCGTGAAGCCGACGAACCAGCGGTCGCAGTTGTTCGTGGTCGTACCGGTCTTGCCGCCGACGGGCATGCCGCTCAGGCGGGCCTCGGCGCCGGTGCCGCTGTTGACGGCGTTGCAGAGCATATCGGCCATGTTCCACGCGGTGTTGGCCTTGAAGGCCACGATCGTGCGCGCGGGATTTTCGAGCACGACCTCGCCGCTGGAGTCCTTGACGTAGGAATACGTGCGGCCGTAGGTGAACACGCCGTCGTTGACGAAGGCGGAGTACGCCTGCGTCATCTCGCGGACGGTGATGCCGTTCGTGAGCTGGCCGAGGGCGAGCGGCGCGTAGTCGCAGTCGGACTCGGCAAGGCTCGTGACGCCGAGCTTGTCCTTCAAAAATTCATACGACGCGCGCGGGGTGAGCTTGTCGAGGATCTGCGCCGAGACGGTGTTGAGCGAGCGCTGCAGCGCCTCGCGGATGGTGATGACGCCGTAGTTGCCGCCGCCGGAGTTTTTCGGATACCAGCTCGTGCCGGAGAGCTTGATGTCCGGCGAATCGTTGACCTGCGTGTACTGCGTGATGAGGCCGAGCTCCATGGCCGGGCCGTAGGTCGCGATCGGCTTGATGGACGATCCGGGCGGGCGCTTGGACTGCGTGGCCCGGTTCGTGCCGAAGTTGATGGTCTTTTTGCCCGTGCCGCCGGACATGCCCTTGATCTCGCCGGTGTAGGGGTCCATGATGACGATGGCGGACTCGAACTGCTGGCCGGAGGCCGACGGGCGCTGCGGCATCTTGTCGAGGTCGGTATAGACGTCGTCGATCGCCTGCTGGATGCTGGGATCGTAGCAGGAATAGACCTGATAGCCGCCGGAATAGAGCAGCGTGCGCGCCGTGTCGCGGCTGACGCCCTTCTGCTCGACGAGGTCGTTGAGCACGTCGTTGATGACGGCCTCGGCGTAGTAGCTGTAGATGGTCTGGGTGGCATCGTCGGACTCGCTGCGCACGAACACGAGCTCCTGCGCCACGGCCTCATCGTACTGCTCCTTGTTGATGTAGCCCTGTTCGTACATCTGCTTGAGGATGGTCTCCTGCCGGGTCTTATTGTTCTCGCGGCTGATGAAGGGGTCGTATTTTGAGGGGTTATTCGTGATGCCGATGATGCTCGCGCACTCGGCGAGCGTGAGATCCTTCGGTTCTTTGCCGAAGTAGGTCTCGGCGGCGGTATAGACGCCGTTGCACCCCTCGCCGAAGTAGACGATGTTCAGGTACCACTCCATGATCTCTTCCTTATCATAGGACTTCTCAAATTCGAGCGCCTGGAAGATCTCGAGCAGCTTGCGCTGCACGGTGATATCGTCCTGCTTGGTGAGGTTTTTGATCAGCTGCTGCGTGATGGTCGAGCCGCCGAAGTCGTTTTTCATCGACAGGAACATGTTGATGAACGCGCCGGTCGTGCGGTACCAGTCCACGCCCTTGTGCTTGTAAAAGCGCTTGTCCTCGATGGCGACGGCCGCGTGCTCCATGTCCTTGGGGATGTCGGCATAGTCGATCCAGACGCGGTTTTCCGTGCTCGAGAGGTTCGTGAGGTTCTGCCAGTTGCCGTCGGAATCCTCATACAAAATCGAGCTTGAGAGCGAGACCGTGAAGTCCGAGAGCTGCACGTCGAGATCCGTGGACAGGCAGTTTTTCACATAGTACGCGAAGATGCACAAAAACAGCAGCCCCGTGACGAGCACGATCAGCAGGATCGTGCCGAGCACGCGCAGCACAGCGCCCGCGACGCTCACGGTCGCATCCGCGGCCTGGGCCGCGCGCGGGGCGGATGATGATGGTTTCGGTCGTTTTGCCATAGGCAGTGACGCACCTCCCTGATAATACACATTATCGGGTCAAAAACCCGGTCGATATTCAGCGCATAAAAACGGTTAAATGATATTATAGCACACTCTGTCAACCGGGGATAGTCTTTCGCGCGTTTTTGTCCGGCGGGTATGAAATGCGCGCGCGTTGGACAAACTTTCCGGTGAAAGGAGCGAGGCATATGAAACGAACGCTGGCACTGACGGTCGTGACGGCGCTGTGCGCCGTGTCGCCGTTCGTCGCGGGGGCGGCGATGTCCTCCCTGCAGCAGCCGGGCGCGGACGCGCCGTCCACGTCGTACGACGGCGCGCAGGCGGAATATATCCTGCGGGATTACGAGGGCTATGTGAGCGTGTTCGCCTCCGACGCCGACCGCAGGCCGCTGCAGGTGACCGGCATCGAGGTCGCCGGACTGCGCCGCGCCGACCAGGAGCTGCTGCGCGGCGGCATCACCGTCGGCAGTCAGGAGCAGCTTTTGCTGCTGCTGGAGGATCTGGGGTCGTAAAAGGACTTGATTTTACACGCCAGATGGGGTACACTGAAACCAGAAAACGATCACAACTGGAGGACACCCCGATGAGTGAAGCATTCGGCAGCGATTATCTGACGATCGAGGACGAGGACGGCAACGAGTTTGAGCTGGAAGTGCTCAACGAGTTTGAGCTCGACGGTCAGGACTATCTCGCGGCGCTCCCCGCCGACATGGACGAGGACGACCCCGATTTCGGCATCATCCTGCTCAAGATCATGGAGGAAAACGGCGAGGAGCTCTTCGGCTCCATCGACGATGACGACGAGCTGGACAAGGTGTACAATTACTATATGAAAGAGATCTTCGCCGACGAGGACGAAGGATCTGACGGCGGCGCGGAGGAATAAGTTCCCGCGCGGCGCATAGCATGGGAATAAGTCCTGCTGTGTGCGTGGAGCACGACTGAGTGCTCAGAGCTCATTTAAACCCACATCTCTTATAAGGGATGCCAGAACTTCCGCTGCGGATTGCAGGCCTCCCGGCCGGCTGAAAGATGCCGGTTGGACGTTGGAAGCAGAGAAACAGCAGAGAGGCGACCCACCTGCCTTCTTGTGCAGGTTGTAACTGGGCTCACACGGCATTGGCGGGCTGGCCGGCAGCGAAAGCTGCCGGCTTTTTTCTTGTCGGAGACAAGAAAAAAGCCAGATTGCATCCGTCGCGGCGTGGCCACTGAAAAAGCCGCGCCGCATTGACAAGCCCCCGCCGCCGGGGCTATGATAAGCCTCAGCGGCACGCGCAGTGTGCCGAATCCTGTCCAAACGAAAGGTGATCCGCCATGCTCCGCTTTCAGAACGATTACTCCGAGGGTGCGCACCCGAACGTGCTGCGCGCCCTGTGCGACACCAACCTCTGCTCCACGCCGGGCTACGGGCTCGACGACGACTGCCGCCGCGCGGCCGACGCCATCCGCGCCTGCTTCGCCTGCCCGGACGCCGACGTGCACTTCCTCGTCGGCGGCACGCAGACGAACCAGCTCGCCGCGGCCGCCTTCCTGCGCCCGTGGGAGGCCATGGTCGCGGCCGACACCGGCCACATCAATGTGCACGAGACCGGCGCGATCGAGGCCACCGGCCACAAGGTGATCGCCGTGCCCGGCGCGGACGGCAAGCTCACCCCCGCCGCCATCGCCGACGCCGCCGCGCAGCACTGCGCTGCGCCGGGCGTGTATGACGAGCACATGGTGCTGCCGCGCATGGTGTACGTGTCCGACGCGACGGAACTCGGCACTGTCTATACCATGGCGGAGCTGACCGCCCTGCGCGCGGCGTGCGACGCGCACGGGATGTACCTGTATCTCGACGGCGCGCGGCTGGCGCAGGCGCTCACGGCCGCGGGCAGCGACCTGCAGCCGGAGGATCTGCCGCGGCTGTGCGATGCGTTTTACATCGGCGGCACGAAAAACGGCCTGCTCTTCGGTGAGGCAATGGTCATCGTCAACGACGCGCTCAAGCCGGGCTTCCGCCGCGCGATGAAGCGCAACGGCGCCATGCTCGCCAAGGGCCGCCTGCTCGGCGTGCAATTCGCCGCCGCGATGGAACACGACCTCTGGCTCGAGCTGGGCCGGCACGCGGACGCGCAGGCGCAGCGCATCGCCGCCGCGCTCTCGGACCGTGGCATCGCAATGTACGTGCCCTCGCCGACGAACCAGATCTTCCCCATCCTGTCAGATGCGCAGATCGCGCGGCTGCAGGAGCAGGTCGCGTTCAACACGACCGCCCGCGTGGACGCGGCGCACCAGACCGTGCGGTTCGTGACCTCGTGGGCCACGACGGACGCGCAGGTCGACGCGCTGCTGGCCGTGCTGGCGCAGGTGCTGGAGTAACACCGAGAACGACACCTCATCCGTCGCGGCGTGACCGCCGCGCCACCTTCTCCTCAAGGAGAAGGCAAAAAACACGCCCGACGCGATCTGCGTCGGGCGTGTTTTATCCACGTTACAGATGCTCCTTTTGCATCTTCGCCCAGCGGCGGGGATACTTCGGCGGTGTGGGCGCCGTCTTGCGGATGACGACGACGCTGTGCGTCACGTCCGTGCCGGGGATGGTGTAGCGCACCGTGCGCTCATACGTGCCGCCGAGCTTGCCGATGGCGCTGCGCGCCTCGTCGAGCTCCTCGGTGCAGTCCGGCCCCTTCATGGCGAGGAACACCCCGCCCGTGCGCACAAACGGCAGGCACAGCTCGCACAGCAGGTACAGCCGCGCGACCGCGCGCGAGACCGCCGCGTCGAACTGCCCGCGCAGCTCCGGCGCCTCCTCGGCGCGCGCGTGCAGGCACGTCACGTCCGTGAGGCCAGTCGCGGCGCAGACGTCGCCGAGAAAGCGCACGCGCTTATCCAGACTGTCGAGCAGCGTGAGCGAAATGTCCGGCTGCGCGATTTTCAGCGGCAGACCGGGAAAGCCCGCGCCGGTGCCGACGTCGATGACCGACTTGCCGGCAAGCGGCTCGACTGTCAGCAGGGCAGCAGAATCGAGAAAGTGCAGCTGCGCCACGTCGGTCTCGCCGTGGATGGCCGTCAGGTTCATGACCTTGCTGCGCTCGTCGAGCAGCGTGTAATATGTCTGAAAACGGGCCAGCACCGCCGCGTCGAGCGGCAGGCCCAGCGCGGCAAAGCCCGCGCGGAGCAGTTTTTCCATGTGCGCCTCCGAATATATCTGTTGCCGCCATCTTATCACATTCTCCCCCGCGCGTCCAGTCCCGGGCGGGCAATGGGGCAAAGCCCACGATCACCGGCAGCCACAAAAAGCCGCCCGCACGGGTCTCCGTGCGGGCGGCTGTGCTGTCTGTGCAGCTATTATGCGTAAAAGACGTGGTCGCCGATCGTGGCCGTGTAGGTCAGGCGGCTGTTGAACCACGAGGCGTTGCAGGCCGAGGGATTGATGAAATACAGGCTCTCGCCCACCGGGGCGTAGCCCTCAAAAGCGAGCTTCGCCGCAAGCTCGGCATCCTCGTCCGGCGTGAGGCTGATGCGCCCGTCGGCCGTGGGCGAAAACTGCGCCACACCGCCGCGCCGGTCGAACACGACCTCCTTGACGCTGTTGGGGAAGCGCTCGTCCGCCACGCGGTTGAGCACGACGTTGCCGACCGCGATCTGCCCGTCCATGGGCTGGTTGCCGGCCTCGGCATTGATGATGTGGCTGAGCCAATAGACATCACGCGCGCCGTAATAGCTCTCGCCGCTCTCGAGCAGCGCCTGCTCGGAGGCATCGACGCGCAGACTGGTATGGTCCTCGCTGAGCACGGCCGTTACGCCGAAGATCTTCTCCAGATCCGCCAGCGGCAGCACCACTTCCCCGTCGAGGGCATACACGCCGTCGGGCGCGTAGAAGCAGCGGCCGTTGGCCGTGTAGTACGTCTCGCCGTAGGTCGCCGCGATGTCCGCGCCGTCGACCGTGACGGTCTCGGTGTCGCCGTCCGTGACCGTGTCGCTCTCGAGGCCGAGCATCTCGGCGAACGCATCCGCCGGGAGCCAGACCGCATCGTCGAGCACGTAGCAGTAGCCGCCGAAGCGGTCGTCCACATACACGGGCGTGTAGTCGCAGGTGACGGTCTCGGTGTAGTCGCCGGCGTCCATGCCGACGGCGACCGTGCGCACGACCGGCGAGGTCGCCTGCGCGGCTGCCTGCACCGCGAGCTTCTCGTCGCGCTCGGGCGCGGCCAGGGACACATCCCCGCTCACGACCGTCTTTGCCGCCGGCGCGCTGCCGTCCGGCCCAGCGGCCAGCGCCGAGCTTTCACCGGCGAGCCAGAAAAATCCGCACAATAAGCCGCAAAGCAGGCAGACGATGCACATCAGCGACAGGCCCGACTTCACGGACAGGCCCGCTTTTTTCGTTCGATTCATGACGTGCAGCCTCCTTTGCTGATTCATCACAGGGCGCAAACATTTCAATCCACGCGCCCCGTTATGGATAATTATATTCATTTTTCAAACCGCACGCAATCGGCAAATTGCACAAAGCATCTTTTTAAGTTCTGAATAATATCCACAAAAAAATGCGTAAACAACAAAATATAGTGTTATATGACACAATTATACGCAAGAAATTGTGTTGTTTACTTTGACTAAAACCGTCAATTCGACGCAAAGTGACCAAAATAAAAAGATGCAAGTTCGCAAAAAATTCTTGCAAACTTGCATTATGTCAACTATTTTTATTATTTGAAAGAATTATGTTAATCTTTTTCCCGCCTCACAGCGCCTGACGCAGCGCCTTGGCAAGCTGATCCGGGCAGGAGGTCAGCTTGCTGCCGCAGCGCACGCCCTCCATGCGCTCGATGGCCTGCTGCACCGGCATCCCCACCAGGAGCCGCGAAATGCCCTGCAGGTTGCCGCTGCACCCCCCTTGCACCTCAACTTTGCGGATAATTCCGTTCTCCACCTCCACCCGCATCAGGCGGGAGCAAACACCCTTCGGGCGGTATGTAATCGTCATGACGACGCCTCCTTTGAAATATTCCGGTGCTCAGTATAGCAGATACGGTGACATAATTCCACCCCCGAAACCATATATATTGTGGAGAACGCAATCGGAGGTGAGCAGATATGACGCTGCGGCAAAAACTGGCCTGCGTGGGGCTGACCGTGTTCGGCCTGCAGATCGCATCGGCTGCGGCGGGCGGCGCGCCGCTCGCGGACAGGCTGCGGCTCTGGCTCGACCCGGAGCAGCTGCTGCTGGCATCGGTGCGCATGGAGCTTGGTGCGCCGCCGGTGGACGCATCCCCCACACCGGAGGCGGCAGCGGCGCTCAGCGCGGCCACGCCCGCGCCGGCCGCGACACCCGCCCCCACCGCGGACGCCGACGCCGACGAGGACGCGCCCACCACGACGGCCGACGGGCTGCCGATCGTGGCGACGAGCATCGCGGGCGGGCTGAGCATCAAAAATGAGACAGACATCGCGGTCGATGCGGCCGCGCTGCTGCAGCAGGGCCCGGCCGTCGTGCTGCCGGCGGGCGAACCGCAGATCCTCATCATGCACACGCACGCGAGCGAAGCCTTCACCCCCGCGGGGCGCGACCTCTATCCCGCGAGCGACACGTGCCGCACGGAGGACACCAATTATAATATTGTGCACGTGGGCGACGTGCTGGCCAACACGCTCGCGTCCGCCGGGCTGCAGGTGCTGCACGACCGGACGATCTACGACTACCCGAGCTACACGGGCTCGTACAACCGCTCGGGCGCGGCCGTGCAGGAGTACCTGAACCAGTACCCGAGCCTGCGCATCGTCATCGACCTGCACCGCGACGCGCTGTGCTCGGACAGCGTGGTCTATAAGACCGTGGCCGAGCTGCCCGATGCCGCGTGCTCGCAGGTGATGCTGCTCGTGGGCACGAACGCCTCGGGGCTCTACCACCCGTACTGGGAGGAGAACCTGCGCCTGGCGGTGTATCTGCAGGATGCGGTAAATGCGGCGCACCCGACGCTGATGCGGCCGATCACGCTCGTCAACGAGCGCTACAACCAGCACCTCACGCGCGGGTCGCTCATCATCGAGGTCGGCAGCAGCGGCAACACGCTGCAGGAGGCCATACGCGCCGTGCGCCTGTTCGGCGAGAGCGCCGGCCCGGCGCTCGCCCGGCTCGTGCAGTGACCGGGCCCGACACGGTGCGACACATTATAATAGGTATAAAACCACCCCCGGCGGGCGAGAATCTCCGCAGACGGAGCTTCCGGCCAAAGGGGGTGTTTTCATGCAGGTCCGCAATTACATGACCGGCGCTGCCGCCGTGACGCATCCGGACGAGCCGGTCGTCGCCGCCGCGCGGCTGATGCGCATGCGCGGCATCGGCGCGCTGCCCGTGTGCGAGGACGACGGCACGCTCGCCGGGATGCTCACCGACCGCGACATCGTGGTGCGCTGTGTCTCGTCCGGGGACGACCCGGGCGCCGTGACCGTGCGCAGCATCATGTCGCGCGACCCCGTGACGGTCGAAGCCGGCGCGGATATCCGCCGCGCGATGGAGACCATGCGCGCGGCGCAGGTGCGCCGTCTGCCCGTGACCGAGGGCGGCAAGCTCGCGGGCATCCTCTCGATCGACGACATCGCCCGCTCGGGCAGGTGGGACATGGAGTGCGCGCAGGCGCTGTGCGGCATCACGGCCAACATCTGCAGGCGGTGAGGTGCGCGGCGCACCGCGTGTCCGACGCGCACCCTAAACCTTCTCCTTGTGGCCTCGGTCGGGGCGTGCAAAGCCTTCTCCTTGAGGAGAAGGTGCTGAGCGCAGCGAAGCGGATGCGGTGGAAAGGTCATGGTTTCTTCAGCGCCGCCGGTCGTGCACCGCATATCCCACGACATCTCATCCGTCGCGGCGTGGCCGCCGTGGCACCGGTCATGTGCTCTCCCTGCGCATATGCGCAAATCTTTCTCCTCCCTTCCG